>ERZ795030.3881-NODE-3881-length-15304-cov-4.441340_pt1 | contig 15304 bp, 14 predicted proteins | sample MGYA00375122_ERZ795030 | MGnify/ENA primary metagenome ERZ795030 (study PRJEB30165, sample SAMN05720146) | activated sludge metagenome | isolation source: anaerobic digester from wastewater treatment plant | place: Japan | collected 2015-04-20 ...
GCCGCACGCCGGAGTCGGGCTGGCCCTGCCTGGAGGGTTGCACCGGGATCGGTCGCGCATCGTCGGGACGGTGAGGTCCGCTCACGAGGACAACCTCCACGGGTGTGTGCGATCTGACGGTCCAGTTTGTCACGGCCCCGCTCCTAGACTGGGCCACCATGACCTCGAGCCCGGCTTCCGCACCTCCGCCGGGCACTCCTCCGGGGTGGTTGCTGCGCGTCGTCACCGACCGTCGGGTTGCCTTCTTGCTCGTCGGGGCCGTCAACACGGCGATCGGGTTCATCGCTTTCTTCGGTTTCGACGATCTGTGGAATGCGTTGCGCCCCAGCTGGTTTGACGCCTTCGGCCCTTCACGGGCCGGCTGGGTCCACAACACCGTCGTGCTGGCGTGCGCGCACGTCGTCACCGTCGTGTGCGCCTTCGTCCTCTACCGCACGCTCGTCTTTCGGGTCCGTGGGCAGGTCTGGCGTGACCTCGCGCGGTTCGAGAGTGTCTACCTCGGGTCCATCGCCCTCAACTGGGTGCTGCTCAACGTCATGACCGAGTGGCTCGGGATGGTGCCCAAGGTTGCTCAGACGATCATCGTCGTGCTCCAGGCCTTCCTTTCGTGGTTTGCCCACAAGCACTTCTCGTTCCGCCGCACCCCCGCGGGTGCGGAGAAGGACAGGGGTATGCCGTGACCTCACCTCGTGTGTCCGTCGTCGTCCCGACCTACAACAACGGGTCGTTCATCGAGGCGACCATGGAGTCGATCCTCGCGCAGACGTTCACTGACTTCGAACTGCTCGTCTCCGACCACGAGTCGACCGACGACACGTGGGAGCGGCTCCAGCGGTTCGCCTTCGACCCCCGCGTCACGCTGTGGCAAACCCCGCAGGGGGGTGGGGCTCCGGCCAACTGGCAAGCGGTCACCGCGCGGGCCAGGGGGGAGTTTGTCAAGCTCGTGTGCGGCGACGACCTCATCTACCCCACGTGCCTGTCCGACCAGGTCGTCGCCATGGACGCCCATCCCGGCGCCACCCTCGTGTGCGGTCGTCGGGACCTCATCGACGCCCACGGCGCCGTGCTTCCCTTAGGTCGCGGGACGGCTCGGCTCCGGGGGCTGGTCCCGGGCCGGGACGCTCTCCGGCGCACGGTGCGCGCGGGCACGAATGTCTTCGGCGAGCCCGCGACCGTCCTCATGCGCACTGCGGTGCTGCGCGAGGTCGGCGGCTGGTGGGGCGAGTTCCCCTACGTCATCGACGAGGCGACCTATGCCCTGGTCCTGCTCCGGGGTGACGTGTATGCCGTGGACCTCGCCATCGCAGCCTTCCGGGTGTCGGACGGCCAATGGAGCGTCGACCTGGCCAGCAACCAGGCAGCCCAGGTCATCGCTTTCCATGACGCCTTGGCGGCCCGAGCACCTGACGTGCTGAGCAAGGCCGACCTGCGACGAGGTGCCGTGATGGCCAGGGCGTTGGGCCATGCCCGGAGGCTGGTCTATCTGGCGATGCGACGGCGGATGAGCACCTCCGAGTAACCGGGAAGGTGGGTGCCGCCGCCGCCCCGAGCAGGTGTGATGGGGCACCCGGTCCCGGGCGGACGGCATACCCAGAGCACTAGAGTCGGAGCCATGGACAAAGTGGTCTCTTCCCCCGTCGAGGCGATCGCCGGGATCTCGTCAGGCATGTCTCTCGCCGTCGGAGGGTTCGGTCTCTGCGGCATTCCCTCGGTCTTGATCCAGGCGCTGCATGACAGCGGGGTCGACCAGCTCGAAGTCGTGAGCAACAACTGCGGCGTCGACGACTGGGGCTTGGGGATCCTGCTCAAGGACAAGCGGATTCGGCGCATGGTCTCGTCCTACGTCGGTGAAAACAAGGAGTTCGCTCGGCAATATCTGCACGGCGAACTCGAGGTCGAGCTCACCCCTCAGGGCACGTTGGCCGAGCGGATGCGCGCCGGGGGCGCCGGGATCCCCGCCTTCTTCACGATGACGGGCGTGGGCACCCAGGTCGCCGAGGGCGGGATGCCATGGAAGTACCACGCCGACGGCTCCGTCGACGTCTCCTCGCCCCAAAAGGAGACCCGCGAGTTCGAGTGGATGGGCCGGCCGCGAGAGTTCGTCCTAGAGAAGGCCATCGTCGCCGACTATGCGCTCGTCCGCGCCGCCGTCGGTGACCGGCACGGCAACCTCGTCTTCAACGAGTCGGCCCGCAACTTCAATCCGCTCGCCGCGATGGCCGGCAAGGTGACCATCGCCGAGGTCGAGAAGCTCGTCGAGCCGGGGGATATCCCGCCCGACCAGGTGCACCTCCCGGGCATCTACGTCCAGCGCGTGCTCGCCCTCACGCCAGAGCAGGCGACCACCAAGCGCATCGAACGCCGCACCGTGACGACGAAGGAGGCGTGAGCCATGGCTCTCACCCGTGAGGAAATGGCCGCCCGCGCCGCCCAGGAACTCTCCGACGGCGCCTACGTCAACCTCGGCATCGGCCTGCCGACGCTCGTGCCCAACTACGTCGACGACGACGTCGAGATCGTCCTGCAGTCCGAAAACGGCATCCTCGGCGTTGGCGCCTACCCCACCGAGGACGAGGTCGACCCCGACCTCATCAACGCTGGCAAGGAGACCGTCACGGTGCGCCGGGGCGCATCCTTCTTCGACTCCGCCACGAGCTTCGGGATGATCCGCGGCGGCAAGGTCGACGCGGCCATCCTCGGGGCCATGCAGGTCTCCGAACGCGGCGACATCGCCAACTGGATGATCCCCGGCAAGATGGTCAAGGGGATGGGCGGCGCGATGGACCTCGTCCACGGCGCCAAGCACGTCATCGTCCTCATGGAGCACGTCGCCAAGGACGGCACCTACAAGATCGTCAAGGAGTGCTCGCTGCCCTACACCGGCAAGCGTGTGGTCCACCGGATCATCACTGACCTCGCGGTCATGGACGTCACCGACGACGGGCTCGTCCTACGCGAGCTCGCGCCGGGCGTCACCGTCGACGACATCCGGGCCGCGACCGAGCCCGACTTCCGGGTCGACCTCGCCTGAGGGTCCTATCCGAGATCGAGAGTGACCCGCTCGGCGGCCAGGCGGTGCGCCTGGTCGCTGAGCGCATTCCGGACGATGACGATCGACCCGCCGCCGTGCCAGGCGGCGATGGCCGTCCGGAGGGCCGCCGAAAGGTCGTCGGGCACCCTCACCCGGGTGCCGGGCGCGAGTGGCGTGCTCGTGACGAGTGCTGCCGTAGTCGTCCGGTATGCCGCCTCGCCGTCCTCCCAGCGCAGCGCGGCGCTTGACGCTGCCGGTCGGTCGATCGGCGCGAAGACGTCGCCGTAGCTCGCGAGCTCCCGTGCCTCGTCGGTCGCGCCGGCGGGAGTGTCGGGACGGGACCGGGCGAGCGCCGCCAGCGTGACAAGCACGGCATACCTCCCGGATCGCACGGCGGCAGCCGCGATGTCGGCGTCGTCGGTGACCACAACCTCTGCCTCGGGTGCGTCGGATCCCACGACGACGGTCGCGCCCACCGACCAGGACGCGAGGGCCCAGTACATCGCTCGCCAATGGGTCGGCAGCACGAGGCCCACCGTCGTGCTTAGCCCGGCCTCGGCTTCCTCGACGAGGAAGTTGGCCGCCTTCGCCGTCCAGTTGGCGAGCACCTTCGCGGAGAACTCCACCCGCTCGCCCGTCGCGTCGTCGTAGTACGTGAGGCGGGGCGCGGCGGTATCCGCCGTGAGCAGGGCCGGCAGCACCGTGTGGAGGTCGATCACGGGGTCGAGACTAGGCCGTCTCGCCGCCCAGGCCCGGTTGTCTCAGGCTGACCGTAGGGTGGGTGCGTGTCAGCCAGCCCCCTCGAGCGCTCGTGGCGCAGCTCGCGGCCGGTGCAACTCGCCGCGACCCTCGGGGTCTTTCGTCGCGGCCCCGGCGACCCGACCTATCGCAGTGACCCTGACGGATCCGTGATCCGGTGTGTCCTCACCCCTGACGGTGCGGCGACGGTCCGGCTGCACGCGCGGCCCAAAGATGCCGACGTCACCGTGCAGGCGTGGGGTGCGGGGGCGACCTGGGCGCTCGACCATGCACCCGAGTGGGTGGGGGAGTCGGATGACTGCGACGGCTTCGTGGTCCACCACCCCCAGGTGGCGCAGGCCCTGCGCCGCTTCCCCGGGTGGCGCGTGCCACGCAGCGGGTTGGTCCTCGACGCCTTCGTCCCCGCGGTGATCGAGCAGAAAGTGACTGGGCAAGAGGCTTTTCGGGGCTACTGCTCGCTCGTCCGTCGTTACGGCGACCCCGCCCCCGGACCAGCCGGCGACGCGGGGATGCGCGTGCCTCCGAGCGCTGACGGGTGGCGTCGGATCCCCTCGTGGGGTTACCTCACCGCCTCGGTCGACGCCGCCCGGTCAGACACGATCCAGCGGGTATGCCGGGTCGCCGACACCCTCGCCCGCGTCACCGCCCTCCCTGCAGAGCTCGCCCGGGCTCGACTCCAGACCGTGCCCGGCGTCGGGCGATGGACCGCTGCGGAGGTGGCTCATCGTGCGCTGGGGGACCCGGATGCCGTGAGCTTCGGCGACTATCACGTCGCCAAGAACATCGGCTGGGCCCTCACCGGCGTGGAGATCGACGACGACGCGCTGGCCGAGCTGCTCGAGCCGTATGCCGGCCATCGCTATCGCGTCCAGCGACTCCTGGAACTCGCCGGCCATCACCGTCCTCGTCGAGGCGCTCGGATGGCACCGCGCACCCATCTGCCGCGGCGAGGGGGTTAGCGCGACGGCCTGTCGACAACCCGTGCGAGGGGTCGGTCGGGTCAGTCGGGTCAGCCGAGGAGATGGAAGCGGACGCTCGTCGCCGTGGGCTCGCAGCGATGGCCGACCCCTTCGCCGCTCAAGGCGACCTCGAGCCGGGCCGCGACGACCCCAACCGCGAGCGGGTCGTCTCCGAGGACCTCGATGACGTCGCTGCCGACGTCGACCCCGACCTCCAGGCCGGCAGCCAATCCCGCGCGCAGGGCGATCGCGATGGCGCGGTCGACCCTGGCGCGCGGCTCGTCCGGCCCGACCGGCCGCATCCCCACGGCGCGCGCGAGGTCGGTGCCCGGGGGCACCCCGAGGGCGGAGCGCACCGCCTCTTGGGCCCCGAGCCCAAACCAATCCGCGTCACCGGTGCGCACCAGCGACATCGCGCCGTCGACCGCCCCCGCATCCATCCAGGCCGCCAGCCCGCGGATCACGGCCACCGGCACGCGATCGACCTTGCCCTTGACGAGGTCAGCAGCCGCGGCGATCTCGTCGACGACGGCGCGGATCGTCACGGCGAGCGGCCGACCGTCGACATCCCTGCCACCCCGATGGTCGTCGCAGACGGTGATCCCGTGGGACCCGAGGGCGAAGTCCACTTGGCCTGCACGCCACGGGCGTCCTGCGGTGTCGGTGAGCACGACCGCGAGCGGCGCGACTCCCGACGTCGCGGAAAGATCCTCCGTGAGCGTGCGGCATACCTCGTCAGAGTGGGTCGGCAGGAGCAGGAGGCCACCGTCTGGACCCGAGTTGGAGGCGTCGACACCGGCGGCGGCCATGACCGGGCCCGCCACCGATCGCACGATGCGCGTCAGGTGACCTCCGGCGTCCCGCTCGGCGACGACGGTGACGGTCTGGCTGGCGACGACGGCTTCTTTGTCGTCGGAGTCAGCGACGAGGCCCATCGACTTCGACACGAGCTTGCTCGAGACGGCGACGACGTCGCCTGGGCGCAGGTCCTCGCCTTGGTCGCTTAGAGCGGTCGTGATGAGCGCTGCGAGGCGGTCGCCGCGGCATACCTCTGGTATGCCGCGCACGCCGATGATCTCGACGCGCGGGATCGGCCCCAGGTCGGTCACGACGCGCGGAGCTCGAGGGCGAGGTCGAGGGCTGCTCCCGCGAGGTCGGCTGCTCCCGCGCGGTCGGTCATGAGGAGGGGGCGTCCGCGGACCGCGAGACGTGACGGCAACCGGCCAGGCTCGGGGAGGTCCGCGGGGTCGACGAGCCATCCTCGGAGGAAGTCTTCGTAGAGCTGAGCCACAGCAGTCGCAGTCGACTCGACGCCGATGGCGGTCAGGCAGGCATCGGCATGGCCCCGGACGGGTCGGCCGCCGATGATCGGACTGACTCCGACGACCGGGGCCAGCGTCCCGCGGAGCGTGTCGCGGATCCCGGGGACGCCGAGGATCACCCCGATCGACACGACCGGGTTGCTCGGGGGGAGGAGGATGACGTCGGCCCGGCGGATCGCGTCGAGGACGCCGGGAGCAGGCGCGGCACGGTCCATGCCCGCGACGACGAAGCGAGAAGCCGGCACGGCTGCCCGGTGACGCACCCACCACTCCTGGAAGTGGATTGCGCGGGGTCCGTCCGCGTCCTCGACGATGACGTGGGTCTCGACGGGTGTGTCGGTCATGGGGAGGAGGGTGATGCCCCGCGCGGGCAAGCCCCACCGGGTCGCGACCGTGGCGGTGACCTCGCTCAGGGTGCGGCCCTGGCCAAGCCACTGTGACCGCGCGATGTGCGTGGCAAAGTCCTTGTCGCCCAACCCGAACCATTGGGGTTGAGCCCCGAGGAGGGCCAGCTCGGTCCCGACGGCAAAAGATTCATCACTGCGACCCCACCCCTGGCCTTCGTGGATCCCGCCGCCGAGGGTGTAGGTCAGGGTGTCGAGATCGGGGCACACGCGCAGGCCGAACAACGTGATGTCGTCGCCGGTGTTGCCGATGATCGTGAGGGAGAAGGCGTCGGGATCGTCGTCCGCTGAGCGGGTCGCGAGATGGTCGACGAGGCCCCGGAGGAATCGGGCGCCACCGACCCCACCGGCCAAGGCAGTCACGTGCATAGGGTCAGTCTTTCAGCACGACTGGCCCGTCTCGACCGGCGTGTCGGGCGCGAATCGCCCTGAATAGCAGATCTCGGCTTGACTAACCGGGATGACACGCGTGTAATTCCACTGTTGTCGTTTGCGATTCCGTGTCGCGGCCGGTGGCGCGATGCCCCAGGTGAGGGCACACGAGCGTGCACCGCCGAGGCATTTTGGACACAGCCAGGGACGTGAAGACAGCAGGACTGGGTGGGTGCATGCCAACGATGGGTCGAGGAGGCGACATGCACGAACTGCTGTTGATGCCGCTGCAGGATGGCGTTGACGAAGAACTGGGTTGGCAGGAGCGCTCGTTGTGCGCGCAGACCGACCCAGAGGCGTTCTTCCCTGAAAAGGGAGGGTCAACACGCGAGGCCAAGCGCGTCTGCGTGAGCTGTGAGGTGCGGGTCGAGTGCCTTGAGTACGCCCTCGCCAACGACGAACGGTTTGGCATCTGGGGTGGCCTGTCCGAGCGTGAGCGCCGCAAGCTCAAGAAGCGCGCGGTCTGACGCCCCGACGGCTTCGGCCGTCCCTGCCCGAGGATGCTGGTGACTGCACCGTCTCACGCCGATCACGACCCTGCGGCTCCCGCCGAGCTGGTCGTGGATCCTCGCGACGCCACCACTGGACCCGATGCGGCCTCCGCCGCTCCCGACGACGAGGACACCCCTCGTGGCGATGAGTCGGCCCCCCAGACCACAGCGGAGTCTGACCCGGACGCTGATCCGCCGTCACCGCCAGATCCAGATGGGCCGCCCGTCGAGCCGCTCGATGGCGACGACCGGCTTGTCTCAGAGGCGGGTTCGGCTGTCCGCACACTCCGTGAGCGGCCACTCACCCCGGTTCCCGTCACGGCCGTCCTCGTCCTTCGCGACGGTATGCCGTGGCTCCCGACCTGCCTCGACGCCCTTGCCGCCCAGACGATCTCCCCGCATCGCATCGTCGTTGTCGACGTCGCGTCGACCGACGGCAGCGCTGACCTGGTCACCGCGCATTCGGGGCTGGCGGCTGGTCCCGCGCAGATCCACCTGATCCGCACCACGGGTGTCTCTTCCTTCGCCGAAGCCGTGGCTGCGGCTGCGGGTGCGGGTGCGGGTGCGGGTGGCGTGGCGCCCCCAACCTCCACCAACGCTGCGCCCGCTTCAAGCCCAGCCGAAACCCCTTCTCCTGCAGCGGGCCACGAATGGTTGTGGGTCCTGCGGGACGACTGCGCTCCCGACCCCGGCGCCCTCGAAGCGCTCACCAGCGCCGCCGGGAGGTCGCCGTCGGTCCGTGTAGCCGGCCCCAAGGTCGTCGAGTGGGACCACCCCAAGCGACTGCTCGACGTCGGCCACCAACTCACGCGTTCCGGCCGCCGGATCTTCGCTCCGGCGCCGGGCGAAGCCGATCAGGGTCAGTACGACCGGCGCACGGATGTCATCGCGGTGAGCATGACCGGCGCGCTCGTGCGGCGCGACGTCTTTGACTCACTCGGCGGGCTCGATCCTGGGCTCCCCGACCCGGCCGACTCACTGGACTTCGGCTGGCGAGCCCAGCTGGCGGGACATCGGGTCGTCGTCGTGCCGGCCGCGCGCGTCCGGGACGCCGGGGCACGCTTTGGCTCACACCGCAGCACCGACCCTGATCCCGCCTCGGTGCGCCGGGCTCAGCGCAGCGCCACCCGACGAGTGGCCTTGGCCCGATGCTCGCTGGCCGCGATGCCGTTCCTCGCCCTGTGGATCGCGGTGAGCTCGATCGCCTCGGCCCTCGGTCTGCTCTTGCTCAAACGGCCCGCCCACGCGTGGCTGGCCCTGGGCGACCTCACATCGCTGGCTCACCCGCTCTCGTCGTGGCGGGCGCGATGGCGGTTCCGACGTCGGAGGGTCCTCGCGCGACGTGACCTCGCGACGCTCTTTGTCACGCCTGGCGAGGCGGCACGGCATACCTGGGACAAGGTCCAGGAAGCTCTCACCCCCGGTCGCCCGCACCATCACGACACGATCGACGACACCGAAACCGAGACGGGCCCGGTCGCGCCCGAGGCCGACAACCTGGCCGCGCTCCCGAAGTCCCTGGTCCAACGGGTCCTGACCAATCCGGGCTTCCTTGCCACGGTGGCAGCCGCGGCCGCAGCGGTCTACGGCTTCCGCAGCTCGATCCGCCAGGGCCTGCTCGATGCGAGCGGCAGCGGCCTCGCAGGTGGCGAACTCGAGCGCGTCATCACCGATGCGGCGGGACTGTGGCATGTGTTCCGAGACGGCTGGCACGGCGCGAGCTGGGGGACGAGTCTCGAATCTTCACCCGCGGTCGCGCTCCTTGCTGGCTTGACCTGGGTCGGTGAGCGACTCCCGGCCGTCGGTCAAGGCCGCTCCCCGGCAGCGGTGATGGTGGCCTGGCTCGTCGTGGCGGCCCTGCCGATGGCGACGTTGACGGCATACGTCGCCTCGAGAGTCCTGCCGGTGTCACGGTGGGTGCGGGCTATGGCCGCGCTTGCGTGGGGATGCAGTGGCGTCGCGATGGCCGCAGTCCATGACGGTCGCGTCACGGCGGCCGCGAGCCACGTCCTTGTGCCACTCGTCATCGCCGGCATCGTGCGCACAGCTCGCGAGGATGGCACCTTCACGGCCGCATCGGCGACGGCGCTCGGGGCGGGGGTCCTCGCGGCGCTCAGCCCGGTCATGCTCATCCCCGTCGCCGTCACAGCGCTCATCCTTGTCATCGTCGGGCCCGGGTGGCACCGTCGGGCTCGGGCGTTGGCGCTGCTCGTCTTCCCGCCAGCGTTGCAGGGTCCGTGGTTGCTGCACCTGGCCCACGATCCGGTGGCGTGGCTCGGAGCTCCCGGACTCGTCGACGTCCTCGGCCGTGATGCGGTGCCGACGTGGCACATCGCGGCGGGGATGCCCGACGGCGGAGCGATCCAGCTCCTCGCCCTCGCTGCACCGGTTTCCCTCCTCGCGACGATCGCCATGGCTCGTCGCACCCGGAGCACGACGGAACGCATGGCGGCGGTCGGTCTCGGGCTGCTCGTCGTGCTCGGCACCGCGTATGCCGTCGCTGCCCGTGGTGTCGTCGTCGGGAGCGTGTCCGGCGATGCTGGCGCAGCGACCCTCTCAAGCCCGGCCACGCCGTGGCCCGGCGTGGGAACCCAACTCGCGCTCGCGGGCCTGCTTGGTTTGGGTCTGCTTGGCAGCCGAGACTTGGGCCGGCTCGTGGGTCGCTCGGGCTGGGGTTGGCGTCGGTGGGCGCTCGGCGTCGCGTTGTCCGCGGCCGGGCTTGCGTATGCCGCAGGCGTGGGCTGGGCGGCATACGACCGGTTGGACGGCACCCTCTCCGCCGATACGCTCACCGCGCCCGCGGTGGCCATCGATCAGGCGGCTGGACCCGATCGCAACCGCATGCTTGTCCTCACGCCGACCCCGGACCGGCTGATCTACGAGGTGGTGGGTTCCGAGCCGCCGCCGATGCTGCGCAGCGTGGTGCAGCCACCCACGGCGACAGACCCCGGGGTGGCGGCCATCGTCCAAGCGTTGGGCAGTGCGAGCATCGATCCGGCTCGTCCGATCGGCGGCCAGCTGGCCGATCTCGCGGTGGGCTTCGTGTCGGTCCGGGGCGGCACGGATCTGCAGATCATCCGCACCCTCGATGCCACGCCGGGCGTCGTGCGACTCGGTGCGACCGACGACCAGACTCTCTGGCGGGTCGTGACTCGACCTTCGGCCACCCAGCCCGGGGAGGCAGTGCCTCCGGCCCGAGTGCGGATCACTACGGCCGACGGACACCCGATCACCGCGATCCGCACCACCGGGCCTCACGCTCAGCTGTCCGCCGCAGTGCCAGCCGGGCCGGCCGGTCGCCTCCTCGTCGTCGCAGAGGCGCCGGAGTGGGCCCGGGCGGCAACGGTGACCTTCAACGGGCAGATCCTCACACCCATCCCAGGTCACGTGACTCCGAGCTACGCATTGCCGCAGGAGGCAGGCTCGGTGGCAATCGACATCCCGCCGGTCCGGCGAGGGTGGAGCTACGCCCAGCTCGTGATCGTCGCCCTCGTCGTCTTCCTCGCGGTGCCTTTCGGCAATCGCCGGTCTCGGAGGGTGTCATGACCGCCCCTCGCCGCACCTGGGTCAGGTCGATCCGTCCCCTGTCAGTGGTCGGCGCCGCCGCGTTGGCGACCGTTGCACTCTCGGTCTCGCCGTGGCACGTGGTCGTCCATCCCGCCGACATGGTGGCCGCCGGCGCCTCATCACACGTCGTCCCGCTCCGTGCCGCGTCGCTGCACTGCCCGGGGCCCGAGACCGAGGGTCTAGCGGGTGTGCCTGCCGTGACCGGTGGCGCGTCGATGATCTACGCCGCCGCAGCCCCGACCGCGGCGCTCGACCAGGTGCCGACCGTCGACGGCGAGGGGCAGCTGACGCTTGGGGCGACCTCGTCCGACCAGGCTCTCGCGCAGACGTCGACCCGCGGAGCCGTCGTCAGCTCGAGTCTCACGGGTTCGGTGGCCGGCGAAGTGTCCGCCTCGGGCTCTCTCGCCGTCGGTCTCGCAGGGCTGCAGACGTGGACCAAACTCGACTCCGATGACCGGGGACTTGTCGCGACGCCATGTGTGGCCCCGACGAGTGAGGTCTGGCTCGCGGCCGGTGGCGGCGAACCCACCCGACGCGAGCGTCTCGTCATCGCCAACCCGGGTGGCAACGCAGCGACAGTCGACGTCGCGGTCTTCGGGGTGGGCGGAGCCATCGCGACCCCCGGAAGTTCGCGCCTCGCAATCCCGCCACGCGGTCGGAGTGTGGTCTTGCTCGACGCCATTGCTGGGGGCGAGGTGTCCCCAGTGGTCCATGTGGTTGCCTCGGGAGGGCTCGTCACCGCTGTCATCGAGGACTCCTGGATCGACGGCGCGGTCGGCCGGGGTCGTGACGACGCCGCCCCGTCGTCGGCTCCCGCGCTCGACCAGGTGATCCCCGGTGTCGTCGTCGACGGCCCCGCGCTGGTGCGGATCTTCGTCCCGGGCACGTCCGAAGCGATCGTCCAGGCCCGCGTGCTCACTCCGTCGGGGCCCACAGCGCTTCCGACGACCGCGGTGACGCGGGTGCCGGGCGGTTCCGTGCGGGACCTCCCGATTGAGGGTCTCGCGCCAGGCACGTATGCCGTCCAACTCACCTCCGACCATCCGATCGTCGCTGCCGCCATGACCCAACGCAGGCCGGGTGCTGCGGCGCCCTCGGACCTCGCGTGGGCCGCGTCAACGCCGCCGATCGATACGCTCGCCGGCACGCCGCTGCCGCCAGGGGTTCGCGCCACGCTTGCGCTGAGTTCCTCGGGTGGACCAGCCGACGTCACGGTGGTCGTCGTGGGCGCTGACGGCGCCCCGACCACGCGAGCCGTGCGCGTCGAGGCCGATGCCTCCACGACCACGGATGTGAGCGGAGCGAGTTCGGTGTGGCTCCGCACGACCGCGCGTGGGGTCCGAGCTGCGCTGACGCTCGATCTCGCCGACCCGGCCGGCACGCTCGTGTCGTCCGTGGGCCTGCGGTCGGCGCCGGTGTCGGCCACGGAGATCCCGGTCCACGAGATCCGGCGCTGACAGGCTGCCCGACACCTCGAGTTCGCGGAGTCAGCCCGCGTCCCAGCGGGGATCGAGGTCGCTGGGCTGCACACCGAGCAGGGCCGCTATCTGTTCCGTGACGACCTCGGCGATCAAGGCGGCTAGGTCGGCGTCGCCGTGGGCCCGCGTTGTGATCGGCCGGCGATAGATCACGATGCGCGCGGAGGCCCTTCCGTGAGCGGCGAAAAGACGTCCGAGCGGCACTTCGGCGACTTCCCAGGGCGCAGGGTCACTGGGCGGGACGTCCTCGACTGCGAGCTCGAACTGAGGGAAAGCCCCTTTCCACCGGCGTTCGATGCGTGTCGCCGCGTCGATAACGAGGTCGTCGAAGTCGTCTGCTCGGCTGCGCATCGCGGGCACAGGAGGCCACGCCAGGGGGCCCCGCGGGCCTCGCCCGTGACGGCGACGACGGCGCACGCCAGCTGCTCCGTCGCGCGCGGGTCCCCTCGACCCAGGTCGCCCGATAGGGTCGCGGGGATCCGCAGAGCCAGACGTGTCGGCGCTCATGTCACCACTCTAGATCGACCCGGCGTGCCGATCACGCCGTCGACAGGGCCGGACCATAGAGTGCCCTGGTGGGGTTGCGACGACAGTGTTCCAAGACCGGATGCCAAGGCGTCGCGGTCGCGACGCTGACGTACGTGTATGCCGACCAGACCGCGGTCCTCGGCCCCCTGGCCACCTTCGCCGAACCCCACACCTACGACCTGTGCGCCACCCACGCCGAACGCCTCACCGTGCCCCGAGGGTGGGAGGTCGTGCGACTCCCGATCGATCCGACACCGCCGCCACCGTCCCAAGATGACCTCCTGGCCTTGGCCGACGCCGTGCGTGAAGCGGCCCGGCCCCGGGTGCCCAGCTCGCCGGCATACGCCTCGGCCGCTGAGTTGACGGGGGACCCGAGTGAAGGGGGAGCGGCCGGGGTTGTCGAAGGCGTCCGTCGTGGTCACCTCCGCGCCTTGCGTTCTCCCTGAGACGCACGCCCGGCACCTGGGCGGGCGCGCGAGGGCCTGCGATTAGGCTGACCGCGTGACGACACGGACGCTCGCCGACTTCATTAAGGCCTATGACGTGCGGGGCTTGGTCCCCGAGCAGCTCGATGCGACCGTATGCCGGGCGCTCGGCTCCGCGTTCGCGCGCGTCGTCGCGATCCCGGAAGGCGCGCCCTCGGTCGTCATCGGTCACGACATGCGCCCCAGCTCGCCGGAGTTGTCGCGGGCTTTCGCCGAGGGGGTCGCTGCCCACGGCGTGCCGGTCACCGAGATCGGGCTCGCCTCGACCGACCAGCTCTACTTCGCCAGCGGAGCCCTGGGGGTGCCCGGGGCGATGTTCACCGCGAGCCACAACCCAGCGGCATACAACGGGATCAAGCTGTGCCGGGCGCAAGCCCGCCCGGTGGGCCAGGAGTCCGGACTGCGCGAGGTCCGCGACCTCGCCCAGGCCGACCTCGACGCCGGTCGCACCCTTGCCGAGGTCGCTGCCGACACCGCGGAGCCCGCGCCGATCACCCCGCGCGACCTGCTCACCGAATACGCCACCTTCCTGCGCCTGCTCGTCGACCTGTCGGCCAGCCGACCCTTACGCGTCGTCGTCGATGCGGGCAATGGCATGGCCGGCCACACCGTGCCGGCCGTGCTCGGCACCGCGGCCGGGCTCGACCCATTGCCGCTGGAGATCATTCCTCTCTACTTCGAGCTCGACGGCAGCTTCCCCAACCATGAGGCCAACCCTCTGGAGCCGGCCAACCTCGTCGACCTGCAGCGGGCGGTCGTCGAGCATGGCGCCGACATCGGGCTGGCCTTCGACGGTGACGCCGACCGGTGTTTCGTCGTCGACGAACGAGGCGAGCCGGTCAGCCCGAGCGCTGTGACGGCGTTGGTGGCCGCCCGGGAGATCGCCAAGGAGGTGGCGGCCGGACGCGAGGCGTCGGAGGTCAACATCGTCCACAACGTCATCACGTCGGCCGCGGTCCCGGAGATCATCGCCGAGCACGGTGCCAACCCGGTGCGCACGCGGGTGGGGCACTCCTTCATCAAGGATGAAATGGCCTCGGCAGCAGCGGTTTTTGGCGGTGAGCACTCGGCTCACTATTACTTCCGCGACTTCTGGTTTGCCGACACCGGGATGCTCGCGGCCATGCACGTCCTCGCCGCGCTCGGGGAGGTCTCATCGCCCCTGTCCGAGGTCGCAGCCGACTTCAGCCGGTATGCCGCGTCGGGCGAGATCAACTCCACGGTGCTCGACCGCGACGCGGCCGTGGCTCGGGCGCTCGCATGGGCCGAGGCTGCCGGACCGATCGAGGTCGACCGACTCGACGGGGTGACCGTGCGGCATACCGGCTCTCCCATGTGGTGGTTCAACGTGCGCGCCTCCAACACCGAACCTCTGTTGCGGCTCAACGTCGAGGCTGCCGACGCGGCGACGATGGCTCACGTCCGCGACTCGGTGCTCGCGCTGCTGCGAGCGGCCGATGCTGCGCCCGGTGATGAGACCGCGCCGGCAGCGGTGGGCGCCGAAGAGTTCGACTCAGGTCTCCCCCCGTGGCTCCGGGAGATCTTGCGCTGCCCGGCGTGCCGCGGCGTGCTCACCGACGTGCAGTCTGCTGCGGGCCCGGCGCTCCAGTGCACGGGTCCTGGGTGCTCGCGGCAATACCGCATCGACGAGGGCATCCCGGTCTTGCTCATCGACGAGGCTCGGCAGGCAGGGGAGTAGCCCGACATGGCGGCCCTCGACGAGCGACTCATCGACGACGAGGAAGCCCGGCGACGGCTGGACTCCCGAGACGTCCTGCGATCCTTGGCCACGGCTGGTGCCCAGGTCAGGCAGGGCGTGCGCCTGGCGGCCGAGGCGGGCATCGAGCG
>ERZ795030.3884-NODE-3884-length-15295-cov-6.784252_pt1 | contig 15295 bp, 14 predicted proteins | sample MGYA00375122_ERZ795030 | MGnify/ENA primary metagenome ERZ795030 (study PRJEB30165, sample SAMN05720146) | activated sludge metagenome | isolation source: anaerobic digester from wastewater treatment plant | place: Japan | collected 2015-04-20 ...
TCAAGCCGTCCAAACGTGCGCAGGCACGTTTGGAGCCGCGGCTTTTGCCCTACCCGGACGCGCCGCCAGCGGCCCACTCGGGCGCGTCCAACTGAGGAATCAAGGTTTAAATATGTCATCGTGGACAAGTTCGCCACTGGCTGGCACGGCAAAACTGCGGTTGCTGCCGCTCTCCCAGACGGCATTGCCGCCCGCATCGCGCTTGACATACTTGTACTCCAGCGCCATGCCGGCGGGCAGCGACAGCGTCACGTTCCAGACCGGGTACTGGGCTGGCGACAGCTTGATCCCCGAGGCGGGTAGCCAGTTGCTGAGCAGGGGACTGCTGCCTACCAGGTAGATGTTTTCGCCGAAACTGGTCGTGGCGTTGACCCTGAAGGTCACGGTGCTCTGCGGTTTATCACAGGCATAGCGTTGGCAGACGACAGTCGGCGCGTCGCTTTGCCCCAGGTTCATCGCCGCGATCAAGTTGATGTATTCGCCCATTGCCCAGCTCAGCGGTTGCATCGACTTGGTTGCGCTGCCCACTGCATAAAACGACGGCGTATCGGTTTGCCAGCCGGTGATATTGGCGCTGTTGTTCCACACTTGTTCCGGGATGAATCCTGCGGGCGAGGAGAACGCCTTGAGCGCCAGGCGGTACGGTTCACCCTTCGAGCTGTCGCTGGCTTTGGCGATCTCGTAGATGCCGCGTTCGGCGGTGAAAATCGGCCACAGGCGACCGCGACCACTGCCGTCGTAATTGCGCCCATCGTTGTATTCGCCATAGCCATCGTAGTTGTAGCGAAACCAGGCATCGCCCTTGCCGGTGATGGTTTGTTTGAGCAGCGCATCGTATTCAGGCAGGGTGTCAAGGATGGTCCAGTCGCTTGGGCTCATCACCCCCATGCGCACCAATTCAAGGAAACCGCCATCGACGATGTAGCGTTCGCCATGCGTGCCGACACCGTTGCCGAAGGTCAGGTTGACATCATCGTTCGGGTCCTGGTTGGCATTGATGCGGATGTAGTATTTGCCATTGCACCCATTACAACCGGTATGAAAACCAGTTGTGGTGAAGGTCCAGTTGGCAATGTTATTGCGCCACTCGTCAGCCTTTTGCAGATAGAAACTGGCAGCGCCGGGATCGCCTGCCGCAGTGGCCAGGCTGGCGGCGCAAACCAGACCGGCGATTTCAGCCGCAATCGTGGACGGCGAATAGCCGCCCATTTCCTCCCAGCGCTCCTGCCCGGTTGCCGGGCCGTTATGCGCCAGAAATTCAGCAGCCAGCTTGATTTTCGGCCACAGATCAACCCGACCGAGCTTCCACGCCAGAATGATCGGCATCGCGGTTTCGTCCATCTGGGTGCCGTTCCAGTACGGCGTGCCATCGACAAAGCTGTTCTGCGGGAAGCGGCCGGGACGCGAATAGGGGTTATCTCCAGAACTCGTCTGCATCTGCCGGTTGAACAGGAAATCGACCGTCCGGTTGGCGGAATCGGTATCGCCCGCCGCGATCAGCGCGCTGGCAAACTTGAACAGATCGCGCGACCAGATCAGGTGATAGCCGCCCGGATTGCCGTCGTTGCTGGTTTCGCCCCACGGTGTGCCGAGTCCCGCGATCATCGCGCCGTTGCTCTTGTCCTGAATGCTCTTCAAGGTCATTGCCGCCAGGTAGTACTGATCGTCGGCGCGTCCATTTTGATTGTTCAGCGTCTGACTGTAGGCGAGCCACTCGTTGATATAGACCTGTTCCAGCGCATTCAGGCTGGTGCCCAGTGTGGCATTGGCGACACCCATTGCTTCTGCTTCGCTGCCGCCGAAAGCCAACACCACATCGAAAGACAGGCTGGTGTCGGTATTGCCGCCAGTATCGATCCAGCCCATTTGTGCGACGTTGCCGCCAAAAGCGCCATCAAAGCGGAAGTTCATGGTTCTGTCATTGGCACCGGCGAACAGATCGGTGAAGCCATCGTTGCGGCCAACAAAACCGTTCGACACCATCGCCTGGCCACCCACCGTTTTCCATGGCACCGAAACCGCCAGCGCCGAGGCCGTTGAATTCGGCTCGGATGCCACCAGCATGATGCGGTTATTGGCGCTCAGCGTGCGCGAGTTGTCAGCGCCCTGCGCGGTACCCTGCCGGCCGCTGCATTGATTGCTGGTGCCGCTTCCCGCCCCGGTGTTGTTGATGGCTGGATTGTTCAGCAGGTAAAGGTTGTAGTCCTTGACTTTCTTGCCGGGTTCCAGCGTCTGGAAGCTGACGCGCTGGATCAGTGCATTGCGCCACGGATCGGTGAAGATTTTCTTGGTGATTTTCCACTTGCCGTTGTCGGCTGTCGTCACGGTCTGCCACAACATGGCGCGACGATTGACCTGGCTGATGTCGCGCTGCTTTTGTCGGCGCTCCTCGTCGCCCCAGGTTTTGCCAGCATCGGTGACCAGCAATTGCAGATCGACGTTCTGCACCCGGTCAAGCGTGGGATAAAAGACCTCGGTCAGGATGCCCTCGGCACCGGTGAAATAAACGCGCGAGTTGTTGCTGGCGGACGTTCCGAGGAAGTCCTTGGCGGCTGGCCCCCAGACCGAGGCATTGCCGGGAGGGCAAGGTGCCTCCAGCGCCAGGCCGGGAACCTGAAGCCCGGCCAGAAAGAGGAACAATGCGGCCAGGCGGTGCGACGAACCACGCGTCAAGCGTCTAATGATCAGATTCATACCGAGTCCCTTTCAAATTTTGGCGATCTTACTGCCCTACGGCTTACTCTTCAGGCCATGCCGATGCGTACAAGCCCATATCCAAATGATGGATAGCGGCAGCAATTTGACTGACTGGAATTTGTCATGCAAAGGTCGGCCGTCTGCGACCTGGGCGTGGGCCTGGTACCGTTGCAGCAGGCGCAGCTTCAAGGCATCCCAATCGGCGCGTGACCGTGTTTCGAGCACCGCGTCGCAGAATTTCTGGTCGCTGGGAAGGGCGGGCAGGCGCTGGGCAGCAGGTATCAAAATGCTCGCTTACGGTTCATTCAAGACATTCAAACGATGATCTTGAATCCATAATTTGCATAACAACGATGGATATAACCAATGTGATTGGCACTTTGTGATGTACTGCAGCACTTACCAAAAGGACACCCATGCCCGGCTATTCAGACCCTGGTTTTGACACGCTGGCACTGCACGCCGGTGCTGCGCCTGACCCCACCACCGGCGCGCGCGCCGTGCCGATTTACCTCAGCACCTCGTTTGTCTTCGAGTCCAGTGAGCATGCGGCGTCGCTATTCAACCTGGAACGGGCCGGTCACGTTTACTCGCGCATCAGCAACCCGACCAACGCGGTGCTGGAGCAGCGGGTGGCCGCGCTGGAGGGCGGCATTGGTGCCATCAGCACCGCCAGCGGCCAGGCCGCGCTGCACCTGTGCATTGCCACGCTGATGGGTGCTGGCGCGCACATTGTGGCCAGCACCGCGCTGTATGGTGGCTCGCAGAATCTGCTGCACTACACCCTGCGCCGCTTCGGCATCGACACCACCTTCGTCAAACCCGGCGACATCGACGGCTGGCGCGCTGGCGTGCGCCCCAATACCCGGCTGTTGTTCGGCGAAACCGTCGGCAACCCTGGGCTGGAGGTGCTTGACATCGCCGCCGTCAGTTCAATCGCCCATGAAGCCGGTGTGCCGCTGCTGGTGGATTCGACGCTGACCTCGCCCTGGCTGATCAGGCCGTTTGACCATGGCGCTGATCTGGTCTATCACTCTGCCACCAAGTTCCTGAGCGGCCACGGCACGGTGATTGGCGGCATCGTGGTCGATGCTGGCAGTTTTGACTGGGAGCGCAGCGGCAAATTCCCTGAACTGACCGAGCCCTATGCTGGCTTTCACAACATGGTGTTCACCGAAGAATCCACCGTGGGTGCCTTCTTGCTGCGGGCCCGGCGCGAGGGCCTGCGCGACTTTGGCGCCTGCTTGAGCCCGCATTCGGCCTGGCTGATTTTGCAGGGCATCGAGACGCTGTCACTGCGCATGACGCGGCACATGGAAAACACTCACAAAGTCGTCGGCTTTCTGGCCAGTCAGCCCTTTGTGGCACGCGTCGGCCATCCGCTGCTGACAAGCCACCCCAGCCATGCGCTGGCGCAAAGGCTGCTGCCGCGCGGTGCCGGTTCGGTGTTCAGCTTCGACTTGCGCGGCAGCCGCGAGCAGGGCAAAAAGTTTGTCGAAAGCCTCAAGGTCTTCAGCCACCTGGCAAATGTGGGCGACTGCCGCAGCCTGGTGATCCACCCGGCCAGCACAACGCACTTTCGGATGAGCGACGAAGCGCTGGCCGCAGGCGGCATCAGCCAGGGCACGATTCGCCTGAGCATTGGCCTTGAAGATGCCGACGATCTGATTGACGACCTCAAGCGCGCCCTCAAGGCGGCCGAACGGGCCTGAAGCCAACTTTGCAGCGCTTCCTGGTTACTATTTAAGTTATAGCTGCTTGCGCATATTCCACGGGGGCTACAGCCCGATTTGACACATATTTTCACATTCAACAGGCGCTGCCATGTATTTCACCGTCAACCAAGCCGCCACCTACTGCTACACCGGTGGCAAAGCGTTTGATGCGGCCAAGCCCGCCATCATCTTCATCCACGGCGTGTTGAACGACCACAGCGTCTGGATTTTGCAAACCCGCTATCTGGCGCACCACGGCTGGAATGTGCTGGCGGTCGATCTGCCGGGCCACTGCCGCAGCGCCGGCCAGCCGCCTGCCAGCGTCGAAGAAGCCGCCGATTTCATCATCGCCCTGATGGATGCCGCCGGTCTGGCCCAAGCCGTCTTGATCGGTCACAGCCTGGGCTCGCTGATTGCGCTGGAGGCGGCCGCACGGGCGCCCGAGCGGGTCAGTCAACTGGTGCTGGTGGGCGTGGCTTTTCCAATGAAAGTGTCGCATGCGTTGCTGGCAGCGTCGCAGAGCGAGCCGATGAAGGCGCTGGAAATGGTCAATGTTTTTTCGCGCTCAACCCTGGCACCGCCGCCCTCGGCGATGGGGCCGGGCACCTGGGTTTATGGCGCATCGCTGGCACTCGGGCGCCGGGTGCTGGCCAGCAACCCGCAGGTCAACGTCTTCTACACCGGCTTTGCGGCCTGCGACAGCTACGCCAATGGCGAGACGGCGATGGCGCAGGTGACTTGCCCGGTGCTGTTTGTGCTGGGCAGCATGGACCAGATGACACCGCCCAAAGCGGCGCAGGGCCTGATCAAGAAAGCACATGACGCCCAGGTTGCGATGCTGCCCGGTGGCCACCAACAGATGAACGAGACACCAGAGCAGATGCTGGCGGCACTGAACGGGTTTTTAAAGCCCGATCTGTGCATGCGGCAGCCGCCTCACTGATCCCGCAAGCCATACCACTGGTACAACATGCGCTGACCCAGACGGCGAAACGGTGCCAGCGCGGGCGAGCATATCAGCCCAAACAGATTCGGTGCTGGCAGTGGCTGGGCGTAAATCGGCAACTGAAACACCTTTTGGCCAGCATCTTTGCCCGCTACCCGTTCGGCCAGGCGTTTGCCAGCCCAGATGGAAAACGCCACCCCATTGCCAGCCCCCAGCGCGCTATCCACTGCGAGCGCGTCAGCCGCCCGGCGGCGTTTTGACCCTGGCCGCCATTGCGGCTGGAACAACCCCAGACAGTCTGGTTGGCCTCCAGCACCAATGCCCGGATGCCATGCTCTTGCGCCAGGTACAGCGCGGTGGCGATGCCGGTCGAGCCTGAGCCAATGATCACCACATCGGCCGTGGTGTCGGCAGTGATCGGGCCGTCGTCTGATGGCAGCGCACCCGCGCTGGCGGTCCAGTAGGTCGGGGCATGGTCAAGCCCTGCGCCAAGATCCTTTGATAGCAGCGGATCGTAAGTCGGGTTGTAAGGCTTTGGCATGGTTCACCCTTCACATCAAAGCCGCAGATGCTAGACAGGGGCCAGCCATTTGGGAACGATGGATTTCAAGCATAGATTCTTAAAAAATGCATAAGCGCCCACAAGGCGGCTTGGTCAGAGCACAAAGGCACTATGCTATTGATAGCTTCCAGCGCAATAAGGACGGTGGCTACAGGCCAAAATGGCCTATATATCAGAGGGTCAGCAAACAAAACCGTTTTAGCTTATGCGAATATCTTCGTTGGCTTTACCGGGGTCATGCCGCACAGTGAAGGCTTGACAGGTGGCGTTGCCACTTGCCCCCACCCTTTGCCTGGCAGACACCATGAGCACCTCCGCACGCACCTTCGAGTTTTCCCTTCGCGCCGCAACCCTTGCCACAGCGCTGCTGGTACCCCTGCAAGCCAGTGCCACCAATGGCTATTTTTCGCACGGCTATGGTGCCAAGTCGCAAGGTATCGCTGGCGTAGGCATTGCCCTGCCACAGGACGGTCTGGCGGCGGCCAGCAACCCGGCCGGCACTGCCGCAGTGGGCAGCCGCCTTGACCTGGGGCTGACGGTATTTGCCCCGAGTCGGGGAGCCGACATCGCGGGCAATGCCTTTGGGCCAAATGCCAGTTACAGCGGCGACGATAGCAAGACCTTTCTCATCCCAGATTTTGGCTACACGCGCCAGCTCAACCCCAGCACCGCCATCGGGCTGGCCGTTTTTGGCAACGGCGGCATGAACACCGACTATGGCCAGAACCCGTATGCCCGTTTTGGCGCCACCGGTTCGGCCGGCATCAACCTGGAACAGCTCTTTATTTCGCCCTCGATTGCCTTCAAGGTCAACGAGGCCCACACCTTTGGCGCAGCGCTTACCCTGGCCTATCAACGTTTTGAGGCCAAAGGCATCGGCCTGTTTGGTGGCTTTTCGAGCGCCCCGGCGAATGTCAGCGATCAGGGCGTTGACGGCAGCACCGGTGTCGGCGTGCGGCTGGGCTGGCTTGGCAAAATAACCCCGCAACTGACGCTGGGTGCCACCTGGGCCTCCAAAATATCGGGCAAATTTGACAAGTACAAGGGCCTGTTTGCCGATGCTGGCGGCTTTGATGTGCCAGAAAACTATGGTGTCGGCCTGGCCTTTGAGGCCACACCAGCCTGGACGCTGGCCGCCGATGTGCAAACCATTCGCTACAGCCAGGTAGGCTCTGTCGGCAACTCGGCGGCCGGCCTGTTTGCCGGCCAGTCGGCTCTGGGGGCTGCCAATGGGCCGGGCTTTGGCTGGCGCGATGTCAACGTGCTCAAGCTCGGTGTCAGCCACACTTTGCGACCCGACCTTAGCTTGCGCGGCGGACTCAGTTTTGCCAGCCAGCCGGTGCCTTCATCCGAGACCTTTTTCAACGTGCTGGCCCCCGGCGTGATCACCCGGCACCTGACGCTGGGTGCCACCTGGACGACACCGGGCGGTGGCGAGTTGAGCGGTTTTTATGCCTATGGCGTGGGTGAAACGGTCAATGGCAGTGGCTCGATTCCGCCCGGCAATCCGCCGGGTTTTGGCGGCGGCAACGCCAATGTCCGGCTTAAGGAAAACATCATCGGGATTTCCTGGGGCTGGAAGTTCTGATGCAGTTGCGCAAACACCCAAGTCATGACTGATTTCACGCCTGTTTCAGCCTTGGTCGGTGGCTTGCTGATTGGCTTGTCAGCCAGTTTGCTGCTCTGGCTCAATGGCCGCATCGCCGGCATCAGCGGGGTGCTGGGCGGACTGCTCTGGCCAGGTTCGGGTGACCGTGCCTGGCGCGGCTGGTTTTTGGCCGGCCTGGTGCTTGGCGGTGGCGGCTACTATCTTGTCACCGGTGTCACGGCACCGATCCGTCTGGGCTTTCCGGTGTATTTGCTGCTGCTTGCGGGTTTCTTGACAGGCTTTGGCTCGGCTCGAGCCAACGGCTGCACCAGCGGCCATGGCGTATGCGGCTTGGCGCGCCTGTCCTTGCGATCATTGGTAGCCACAGCGACGTTACTGATCGCAGCCATCGCGACCACCTATGTGGTGCGTCATATTGTTGGGGTCAGTTCATGAGTCTTTCTCGGTCACTGTTGCAAGGAGCCAGCAGCCTGGCCGCTGGTACGGTGTTTGGCCTGGGTCTGGCCATTGCGCAAATGACCGATCCCAATAAGGTACTGAGTTTCCTGGATATCACAGGCCACTGGGATGCCAGTCTGCTATTTGTTCTGGGAGCTGCGGTGATCTTGAGTGCGGCGACCTTTCACATCATTTTGCGCAAGCCATCGCCCCGGTTCGACAGCCGTTTTCACCTGCCACAGTCCGCTTTGATCGATGCCCGCCTGGTGACCGGTGCGGCCATCTTTGGCATGGGCTGGGGAATTGCTGGCTATTGCCCAGGACCCGCCCTTGCATCGCTGGGGTTCGGGAATTCCGAGCTGTTTTGGCTGCTTGCGGCTTTGCTGCTGGGCATGGCATTGCAAGCCTGGCTTGACCGCGTGAGCTACCCGAAAGCAAGACTCGATTCCACTTAGGATGTGGTCAGAAATAACTTCCCCTATTTGCACCGGCGGATTTGGGCGCACAGCGTCGTTGCAAGACGCTTGTTTAGCCAGCTAAACGGCGCGTCTTGCGCCTAGCCGTGCATCCCAACTCCTTGGTGCAAAACGGGGAGTTATTCCCGACCACATCTTTAGAAGGTTTTCTCATATCGAACTGAGAAATTAGTCGTTTGATATTTGGCAGTCCGGCATTAAAGTCCTTTCAACCGTCTATAGCCATCAAAATCAATTAAAAAGATCCATACCACGAGACATGAAAGGCATTTCCTGATGAACACTGCAAACACCACCGACAGCCTGGCTGATCCACTTGAATCCATCCGCTCGGTGGCCCTGGCCACCGGCCTGAGCTATGCCGGTGGCGTACCACCGCAACTGGCCTGGGAACTGGTCAGCGCGGGCCAAGCGGTGCTGGTTGATGTGCGCACCACCGAGGAGCGCAAATTTGTCGGCCATGTGCCGGGTAGCCTGCATGTCGCCTGGGCCAGCGGCACGGCCATGACCCGCAACCCGCGTTTTGTGCGCGAACTGGAAGCCAAAACCGGCAAGGATGCCACGGTGTTTCTGCTGTGTCGCAGCGGCAAGCGCTCGGACCTGGCTGCCGACGCTGCGGCCAAGGCCGGTTTTACCAGGGTATTCAATGTGCTCGAAGGCTTTGAAGGCGAGATTGATGAGCAACGCCACCGGGGCGATCTGGGTGGCTGGCGCTCACACGGCTTGCCCTGGGTTCAGGATTAATTCGATTTCAATCACACCAAGGACGCACCATGACACATGTTTACGCAGACAACTCGCTCTCGATCGGCAACACCCCGCTGATCAAGCTCAACCGCATCACCGACGGCGCTGGTGCCACCGTGCTGGCCAAAATAGAAGGCCGCAACCCGGCCTATTCGGTCAAATGCCGCATTGGCGCAGCACTGGTCTGGGATGCCGAAAAGCGCGGGCTGCTCGGCGCTGGCAAGGAAATCGTCGAACCCACCAGCGGCAACACCGGCATAGCGCTGGCCTTTGTGGCCGCAGCGCGCGGCATTCCGATTACCCTGACCATGCCCGACACCATGAGCATTGAGCGGCGCAAACTGCTGCTGGCTTATGGCGCCAAACTGGTGCTGACCGAAGGGGCCAAGGGCATGAAGGGCGCGATTGCCAAGGCCGAAGAAATCGCCGCCAGCGACCCCAAGTATGTGCTGCTGCAACAGTTCAAGAACCCCGCCAACCCGGCCATTCACGAGGCCACCACCGGGCCGGAAATCTGGATTGACACCGACGGCAAGATCGACATACTGGTGTCGGGTGTCGGCACCGGTGGCACCATCACCGGCATTTCACGCTACATCAAGAACACCCAGGGCAAAGCCATCCTTTCAGTGGCAGTCGAACCCACCGCCAGCCCGGTGCTCACCCAAGCCCGCGCTGGGGAAGAGATCAAACCCGGGCCGCACAAGATTCAGGGTATTGGCGCCGGTTTTGTACCCGATGTGCTGGATTTGTCGCTGGTCGATGCGATTGAGCAGGTCAGCAACGAAGATGCGGTGCTGTTTGCCCGGCGGCTGGCGCGCGAGGAAGGCATTCTGGCTGGCATCTCTTGCGGCGCCGCCACGGCGGTCGCGGTGCGGCTGGCACAGCGGCCCGAGAACGCTGGCAAAACCATTGTCGTGATCCTGCCTGACTCGGGTGAGCGCTATTTGAGCTCGATCCTGTTTGAAGGGCTGTTTGATGCATCAGGGCTGGCAGCAGAGCCAGCACCGTCTGTTGCGCCATGAGCGTCGTTGCCCTGCGGCCCGCCGAATACCGTGCACCGGTGTTTGATCTGAAACAGGTTGTGACAGAGCTGGCTGGTGTGCGTCAACGCTGGCGCGAGTCGCAAAGGCGCTCGACCGAGCCCGGCGGGCGTGAACTGCCCTCGCGCGAGGCGCTGGCGCAAATCATCGACAGCTTGCGCGGCGTGCTGTTTCCGATGCGCCTGGGACCAGTCGACCTGCGCCAGGAAAGCGAGGATTTTTACGTTGGCCACACCCTTGACAGCGTGCTGCACGCCTTGCTGGTGCAGGTGCGCCTCGAACTGCAGTATGCCGTTCGACACCAGCCCTACCAGGATGCATTGGGCATCGACACCGATGCCATCAAGCTGGTTCACGATTTCTCGCGAGAATTGCCGCGCATTCGCAGCTTGCTCGATGCCGATGTGCTGGCCGCATTCCACGGCGACCCGGCGGCGCGCAGTGTCGACGAAGTGTTGCTGTGCTACCCCGGCATTCTGGCCATGATCCATCACCGGCTGGCGCATCAGTTGCATGTGCTGGGCGTGCCACTGCTGGCGCGCATTGTGGCTGAACTGGCACATGGCCAGACCGGTATCGATATCCATCCGGGTGCCACCATCGGGGCCGGTTTGTTCATCGACCACGGCACCGGTGTCGTGATTGGCGAGACCGCCATCATCGGCGAGCGGGTTCGCATCTACCAGGCGGTGACTTTGGGGGCCAAGAGCTTTCCGACCGATTCATCAGGCAAACCCATCAAGGGGCGACCGCGCCACCCGATAGTGGAAGACGACGTGGTGATTTGCGCCGGTGCCACGGTGCTCGGGCGGGTCACGATTGGGCGTGGGGCCAGCATTGGCGGCAATGTCTGGGTCACCCACAGCGTGCCTGCCTTTAGCCATGTGACCCAAGCGGTGGCACGCCACGACGTGCAGCAGAGCACCTTATGAGCGACATGCTGATCGTCAGCTTTGGCATGACCGTGCGCCGCCAGCGCGAAGCGCGAGGCTGGTCGCAAGAGCAACTCGCCGGACAGGCCGACCTGAACCGTTCTTATGTGGGGGAAATCGAACGCGGCCAGGTCACTGCATCGCTGGTTACCCTGCAAAAACTGGCTGCTGCCCTGGGCTTGGCCTCCGGCGAGTTGCTGCGCCTGAGCGAACAGCAGCATCAGGCGCAACAAGCCAAAGCCATCAGGTTGACGGCTATAGTCTGCTGCGCGAAAGCCGGAAACCTTTATATCGGCGATCACGGAAATCAAAGCGGTATTTCTACCAGCAGTTGATTGGTTTTGTGATGGACAGCGTCAGCAAACAATCCACCTTGACCGATGAATTCTTCCTTTGATCTGGCTTTTTTGGCCTGATCCAAAGTGCAGACGGATTCTTCAATGAGGTAATTGGCGTGGTCATTGTCCAGTGCCACCAAGACTTGCCTGACCGTGTCCGCACGGTGTCCCTCAAGAAAACGAAATGCCGATGTCACAAGATAGTCCCGGCTCAGCTCAAAAGTGAGCCACTTTCGCCGGAGTGCTTCGGCAGTGAAGCCGGTGGTGTTTGACCCGCCAAAAATATCCAGCACCACATCTTCTTCGTCGGTGAGCATTTTGATAAAAAACGCGGGAAGATCCACCGGGAAACGCGCCGGATGACGCTCTCTTTCAAATTCGTTGCAGAGCCGCAGATAACTTGAATTGCTCTCGGTATTGGGTATGGAAAGCAGGTTGGACGGGATCGCGCCGCCATTGTCAATGCCAAAGCTAGCGCTGATATCGTGGCCCGATGGCCGTTTTTTGGGCGTGTAAAAACTGGCCGGGTCTTCAATCAGTTTCTTCATACGGTCGGAGTAAGGAGCCAGCACCTTGCGAATGTCAGCCTTGGGCGAATCGGTCTTGCCAAACCACCAAACTGTGTTGACGGAATCCTTGGCTCGAATTTTCCGTTTGTTGACCCATTCAATGGGTGACGGCAGCTTGGCTGGATTGAACCAGTAGAAATCTTCAGCAAGGTGAAATCCGATGTCGTCGCAAAAAGCCAGCAGAACCCGAAAGTTATACAAAGACCGCGACGGAATCCCGCTGCGGTAGGCCCCACCCAGGTCAAGAACAAAGCTTCCACCAGGCTTGAGAACCCGAAAAACCGCTTGTCCAAAGGGTCTGATCCACTCGACATATTCGGTCTCTGCCACATTGCCGTAGGACTTTTGGCGTCGAAGGGCAAACGGCGGCGAGGTCATGACCAGGTCGATGCTGTCATCAGGCAACTCGGCCAGAAGTGCCAGCGAATCGCCCACATAGGCCTGGCCCCGGCCCGTGCGGTAAAGCGGTTGGCTCTGCATGTCAATATTCCTTCAGGTCATTGACCCAGCTGGCGACGATTTGCCACAACACGCTTGCAGCAAAATAGACCTGAGAGTCTGCCTGGCAAATGGCTTGCACATCGTTGTGATCAAACTTCTCTTTGCCAGTGCCGACGATGTAGCTCACCCACCGTCTCAGGTTCTCGTCGGCTCCGGCCAGCAGGTTGGCCGGGTTGAATTTGCCCGTTCTGGCTAGTACCCACGCCAGACCATCGCGCTGGCTGGGATCACCGTTTTTCAGCAGGTCAATCAATTGGGGAATCTGTGGCTCGGCGATTCGCAACAGCGCACGTGCAGCCTCCATCTTGATCTCAAGGGGACTGGCGTTGAAGGTTTCGGCAAGCGCGACAGCCGATTCAGTTGAAACGAACTGACCTAACGCCCAGGCGGCACCTGCGCGCAGTTCGGCATCACGTTGTGTATCCCGCAACACGTCAATGAGCAATTTTTCACTTCGCTGCTTGGGTATTTCCGACGCAACGATGATTGTTTCAAGTTGTGTTTCAAGCGCAACTGCCAGGGACGGACTGTGCAGCTTGTGTTCCATGAAGGCCCAGCCGGCCGGATCGTCATAGGCGGCGAGCGCTGCCGCAGCTTCGAGTTGAACGTAAATGTCCTCCTCGGCATCTGTCATCCTTGATTCGAGTGTCGGCTTGGCTGCTGTGTAACCCCGGTACCGCAATGCTTTTGCGGCTGCATAGCGCTCACTCAGGTTGACGCTTGCAAGTTTGCCAATGAAATACCCTTCGGTAACTGGCGGCGGGCATGGGAGTTGGGTGCTGACCGGTACAACTGCAGCAACAATCTGGCAAGCCAGTACGGTATCACCAATCTTGGCTTGTGGCAGCAGACTGATCGTTCCTTTGTTCCGGCTTAACTGAATCGATTGCCGCCGGGTTTCGCTGACAGGCATCAGACCAAGCCTGGCAGAGTCAGCGATGCTGATAACAGAGCGCTGGTTGGCCACAGCACATGTCCACAGCACGCGTATTTCTGATCCCTCTTCTACCCCCTTGGGCTGTGTGATGGCGACCTGACCGGCAACAAACGCTTGACGCATGTCTTTGACACCAATGAAATGAACTGGCGAGACCTGTTTCAGGTCGATGGGATTGCTGTCGCTTTGCTCGAATACAACGATTGAAACCAGGTCATCATCACGCATCCCGGCATCCCAAGCTCGCTTTGGGTCTTTGAGGGAATGCGACATTGAAATTTCAGGTTTTGTTTTGCCACGCGATTCAAACCGAAGGCCAGTGTTCAAACACAGAATGTCAGGAACTCGCACACGCTTGATTTTGATTTTTTTCCAGATTTTGTAGCCGGTAGAGCCACGCTCAAGTTCAATCGGATTGAATCCCATCGCTTTAAGCTGGCTGATGGTGGCATTTGTGCCGGCGGCTCCAACCGCCAGTTTTCTCAAAAAACTATCATCACTTTTGAAGTTATTGGCCATCACGGTATCGGGTGAATTGATTAAAGATCAAGCAGCTTGCGGCTGCCTTCCTGCAACGTTGGACTTCAAGAGTGTTATGCACGCTGCTATTGTCTATCCATCTTGAACCTGCGTTGATCGGCCCCGGCTGAGCGAGCAGCACCACCAGGCGCAACACGCCAAAGCCATCCGTTTGGCGGCTATAGCATGTTGATGGATGGCATCGGACTGCCGACACTCACGCAATTATTTTTAACCCATCACGGAGTCCTTCCTGACCAAACACATTGCCCACACCACGCTTGGCGACAACGCTGCGCGCCAGTTGGCCAACGCCACCAAAACCACTGCGCAGTTGTCCACCGTTTCGCCGCGCTGGCTGACCCACCTGCTGCAATGGGTGGCGGTGGAAGCTGGCATCTTTCGCCTCAACACCGTCAAAGACCCGGAGTCGATCAAGGTCACCTGCACCGCACGCCAGACCGAGAACCAGTTGCCGCTCACATTTGTCAATTGCGACTAAAAGCCGCGTGAGTTTTTCCTCAACGCGGTCAGCACGATTCTGGATGTGCATACCCGCATTTCTGACCTGTACAGCAGCCCGCATGACCAGATCAAGGAACAACTGCGCCTGACCATCGAGACCATCAAGGAAAACCAGGAAAGCGAACTCATCAACAACCCCGACTACGGCCTGTTGTCGCAAGTGACCGACGATCAGCGCATCTTTCCGCTTACCGGTGCACCGACACCCGATGATCTCGACGAGTTGCTGACCAAGGTCTGGAAAGAGCCAGCGTTCTTCCTGGCCCACCCCTTGGCCATTGCCGCCTTTGGCCGCGAAGCCACCCGGCGTGGCGTGCCCCCGCCCACTGTCAGCCTGTTTGGTTCGCAGTTCATTACCTGGCGCGGTGTCCCGCTGATCCCCAGCGACAAGATCACGGTGGCCGATGGCAAGAGCAAGATCTTGCTGCTGCGCGTGGGCGACAAGCGCCAGGGCATGGTTGGCTTGTTCCAGCCGGGTTTGCCAGGCGAGCAAAGCCCAGGACTGTCGGTGCGGTTCATGGGCATTAACGACCAGGCGATAGCGAGTTACCTGATCTCCTTGTATTGCTCGCTGGCGGTCCTCACCCCTGACGCGCTGGCAGTGCTCGACGATGTTGAAGTCGGCAAGTACCACGAGTACGCTCACACCTACAAGTAAGCGGTGATCATGATTTCCGCTTTAACCCCACCAGCGGGGGCACAGGCACCGTTCGACCCGGCGCTGATCGCCAGCATGGCCTC
>ERZ795030.3890-NODE-3890-length-15281-cov-4.846578_pt1 | contig 15281 bp, 21 predicted proteins | sample MGYA00375122_ERZ795030 | MGnify/ENA primary metagenome ERZ795030 (study PRJEB30165, sample SAMN05720146) | activated sludge metagenome | isolation source: anaerobic digester from wastewater treatment plant | place: Japan | collected 2015-04-20 ...
AATACCGATGATTGGATGGAAGCAGAAAATCTATTTCCTAATCTATCAGTAAAGAAAATTGATGATACTTATTTGCCTATTGAAAAAGTAACTTATATTGGTAATGAAAATGTATATGATTTATCAGTAGAAGATGCTGAACATTATGTTTTAGAAAATGGTGTGGTTACTCATAACACCGGTTCTGTATATTCATCTGATACAATTTTCATTATTGGTCGCCAACAAGATAAAGAAGGTACTGAACTTTCTGGATATAATTTTATTATCAATATTGAAAAATCGAGATTTGTTCGTGAGAAGTCCAAGATTCCAATTAATGTTTCTTTTGAATTTGGAATTGATCGTTATTCTGGATTGATTGATATTGCTGTTGAAGGTGGATTTGTTGAAAAGGGACGTTTTGGTAAATCACTAGGATACGCATTTATTAATCAAGAAACTGGTGAAATTGGACCGATGTTGCCGATCAAGAAAACTCAGAATGATGAATTCTGGAATCCAATTTTACATACACAAAAATTCAAAGAATATGTCAAGAAACAATATGAAATTGCTTATGGGTCAATTTTGGGAGAAAATTCAATTTTGGAAGAAACAGGAGAAGAAGAAAATGCTTGAGGAAGGAAAAGATTTCCGATTTTTAGATTTCAAAGATTCTGATATTACTGGTATAGAACTATTAATTCCAGAATTCAAGAATGTTGTTTATCATTATGGTAGTGCCAAAATTATTGAAGAAGGAGATCATGCCAGGGTAGTATTTGGATATACATTGGTGCATCCGGGAGAACTTTGGGATATTGATGAATTGAATGATAATGAATCATTTCATACAATTCTCGGCGAAGTTCTAAATTACATTCTAATGACCAAGGCAGAACTAGATGCTAACTCTGGAAACGACGATTCTCAAGAATCTAATCTATTCATCTGATTTTACACACAAGGTATTGCCCTATATTAAAGAGGAATATTTTTCAGATTCTAAAGATAAGGTTTTATTTCGATTTATCTACAATTTCATTAATCAATATAAAGTAGCACCTACTAATGAATCATTAATTATAGAACTAACTAATTCATCTGGAATTACTGATACTGATTTAAATGGTGCTGTAAATACGCTTAGTGAAATTGAATCTACAAAACATGAAAATTCTGATATCAATTGGTTAGTTACACAAACAGAAAAATTTATCCGGGATCGTGCCATCTATTTGGCAATTATGGAATCAGTTTCGATTCTAGATGAAAACAATAAACACAATAAAGATAAGGGAGAAATTCCTGGATTATTATCGGATGCGCTTTCGGTATCATTAGACAGTAATATTGGACATGATTTCACTGAGAATTATGAGGAACGATATGATTTTTATCACATTATCGAGAAGCGAGTTCCTACTGATTTAGATTTATTGAATAAGATTTTGAATGGTGGATTTCCAACAAAATCATTATCATTGTTTATGTCCAATACCACTGGTGGTGGTAAAACACTATTGAAATGTCATTTAGCAGCAGCAGCAATAGCACAAGGACATAATGTTTTATACATTAGTATGGAAATGTCAGAGGAAAGAATTGCTGAAAGAATTGATGCTAATCTATTAAATGTAACAATGCACGATTTGTATAAATTATCCAGGGATGATTATATCAAGAAATTCAAACAATTAAGAAATCATGCCCGTGGTAAATTGATTATAAAAGAATACCCTACTGGTGCGGGTAGTATACTTAATTTCAGAGCATTATTAAATGAATTGAAATTGAAAAAGAATTTTGTTCCTGATATTGTTTTTATTGATTACTTGAATCTTTGCGCTTCGGCAAGAATAAAGATGGGTGGTTCAACCAATAGCTATGGATATGTAAAAGCCGTTGCAGAAGAACTGCGAGGATTAGCAATGGAATTTGATGTTCCTATTGTAACTTCAACCCAATCCAACAGGTGTCTCGGTTTAGATACCATTGTTACTGAAAAAACTAAAGGTGATATAAAGATTTCTGATCTTGTTCTTGGAGACGAAATTCTTTCTCACAATGGTTATGTAATGGTACATCAAATTTTCCCAACAGAAAAAAAGGTAGTTTATAATATTGTAACAAAAACAGGTAAATCAATTAGATGTTCTGAGAATCATGTTTTTCCAACAATAGGTGGATTTTTATCTATAAAACATGGTTTATATGTGGGACATACATTATTTACTACTGATAAGTATTTGGATGAGATTGTTTCAGTTACAAAATTGAAAAAAGAAGAAACTGTAGATATTTTTGTTTCTGGAGATAATCTGTTTTATGCTAATGGGATATTAACTCATAATAGTGGTGTCAACAATTCTGATGTAGATTTAACTAATGTTTCTGATTCCGTTGGTGTTTCCTTTACTGTAGATTTTATGGCGGCAATCATTACTTCTGAAGAATTAGATACTTTAGGACAATTGATGATCAAGCAATTAAAGAATCGTTGGAATTCTATTGATTTCTATAAGAGATTTGTATTAGGAGTTGATAAAGCTAAAATGAAACTATATAATATCGATAGCAATTCACAAGGAAATCTAGCTGATTCCGGATATACTGATACTAAACCAATTAATTCATTTGGAGTTAATCGCGCTCCTACTAAGAGTAAATTTGAAGGATTCCAGATATGAGTCATGATTTTAATAAGATCATCAATGAATACGATAAGGATAATTTTGATTTTGGTTTTTCTACTACTAGTGAATTGGAGTTCACTTCTAGTCATGATTTAGAAATTGCTGAATACAAAACTAAACTAGAAAATGTAGAGAAATTGATAATGCCATTGCTTGTTAATCTAAATAAGAATTTAGAGTCTGATATAATTAAATGGCCGAATAGAGGTCCAGTAATTGAACAGAAAATCAAAGAACTATTAAAGATTACTCGGGGAAATTAGATGCTCAGGAAAGTCAATGGACGTTGGTGTATTATTAGTAAAACTACGAGAAGACCATTAGCTTATTTCAAAGGAAAAGGTAAACCATCTCCTGAATGGGTCGCAGTACAAGAAGCTAGAATTAAACATTTCAAAGAAGATATTGATCAATCTACTATAGATATTAAACAATTATCAGTTATTGTTGAGACAGTTGACATTTTGAATAATCTCGGGTATGATATCAAACTTAATGAAGTAGTAGGAGTTGCTGGATATCGTCCTGTTGGTATTCATGAATTTTTTCAATTTATGAGTAGAAAAGATATTCCTAATGAAGATAAGACTGCTGTTAAAAATTTATCAGTAGCACACGCAAAAGATCCGACTGCTGGTCATGATCATAAAATTGGTGAAATGTTTGCTAAACATGGAATTGATTTATCAGGAGTAGTTCCGGTAGCAACTACAACAGTAACCAAAGAATCTAAAAATATTAAACCAGATATCTTACCTGTTTCTGGTGCTGGACAAGATGGCACTGATAATTTAGTCAATAAATATTTACAAGATACTCCATTTCAAAAAATTAAGAAAATTTTAAAAAGGTGAACTTTGGTGAAATCTGCTGGTATTGTTATTCCTACAACTGGAAATCCTATTGTTTTTGATGCTATTAAATCAGCACTCAATCAAACTTATTCTAATCTAAAAGTATATCTGGTTATTGATGGTGAAGAATTTTCATCTATTCAATATCAATTGTTCGAACATAAAAATCTATTTGTTTATTCTTTACCACAAAATACTGGCAAGAATGGACAAAATGGACATCGAATTTACGGTGCTTTTTCATTTCTAATTAATACTGATTATATTTTCTACCTAGATCAAGATTGTTTTTATGATCCCGATCATGTAGAAACTTGTATCAATACATTAGAAAGAAAAAATCTTGATTGGTGCCACAGTTTACGCAAGATTGTTGATAAGAATGGTAATTATATTTGCAATGATGAGTGTGAAAGTCTTGGTAAACATAAACCACTATTTGATTACAATTTAGTGGACACCAATTGTTTTGCAATAAAAACTTCAGTAGCACAATTGGTGTCCCCATATTTTGTTGGAACTTGGGGACATGATAGGATGTTAACAAATGTCCTAATGGAACATTTCAAAAATTATGATTGTACTGGAAAATACACAGTAAATTATAGAATGGGTGGTGTTGATAATAAAGTATCAGCAGGATTCTTTTTAAACAGCAATAATATTGTTCGACAGAAATATAATGGAGAATTCCCATGGCGGAATTGAAATCTCAATGTTTTCTATTCTCCTGGAAAGGACAATATAATAATGTTTGTGAATTAGAAAATCAATTAGACTTTGTTGATACCGTTGTCATCAATTCCGATGAATCCAACACCAAACCCTATTGGATTACTTTAAATGATTCCTGTTATTTTTCTGATCAATTCAGAAAAGCCTTAGAATTATTTGATGATAGCAAGTATGATTTTTTCGTGCATATCCAGGCGGATGTTTCTGCTGATAATTGGGCTGCAATTTTTCAATCCGCACAAGATTCTTATCAGAAATATCAATGGGGAATTTATGCACCCAATGTTATAGATTCATTTTATGTTCCCAGCAACACCGATGTTTTTGAATTAGAAGATAAACTTATGGTAGTTGCAACACCCGATTGTTCAGCTTGGTTTATTCATAAAGATTTTATCAGAGAAATGAAACACAATTTATTTCTATTAGAGAACAATTTTTATGGCTGGGGCTGGGATCTGGTAATTGCTGCATTTGCACATTTAAAACATCGTCCGGTAATTCGGGATTATCATTTTACCGTTAATCATCCTGCTTCCACTGGTTATAAAAAAGATGAAGCGGAAACTGAAATGATTACTATGATTAGATCCTGTCCAAAAGTTATTCAAGAAGTCATCATTACCATTAAAATAAATCATAAGAAAATTGCAGAACTCTATGGTCGAGATGAAAGACCTGATGATAATATTTTAATTTACAACACGAGTAGATAATGGGAATTTGTATTCAAACTTTGAAATTGTTTAAAGATACTCACAATAAATATGGTGATTTTGGTAAAACTTTAACAATTGGTAGACAAGGAAATCATTTTCCTAAACAAGCAATTGAAGCTATTTTTGAGGATAAAGATTATATAGAAACTCCATTTTGTGAAGAATTGTTAATGAAATATCTAGGAGCAACTTCTGTTGATTCATTAGATTATTCTAATTATGAAGGAGCAACCATCATTGCGGATATGAATGAACCCTTGATAATAGGTCGTGATTTTGATACAATTATCGACGGTGGAAGTTTAGAACATATCTATCAATTACCACAAGCATTACATAACATTTCAAAAGTGTGTAAAGTTGGTGGTACTATTTTACATATTGTACCATCAAATAATCAATGTGGTCATGGTTTTTATCAATTTTCACCAGAATTATTTTTCTCTCTATATACAGAAAAGAACGGGTATGCTAACACTGAAATATTTCTAGCGGATACTACTGATCCCAATTGGACTTATAAAATTGAATTACCAAAACTTGGTGAACGACATGATATCAGACATCCCAATCCATTATCAGTAATGGTTAGAACAAAATTAACAACTGAATATTTTACTCACAAAAATGTTCAACAAAGCGATTATTCTTATATTTGGAAACAATCTTGACTCATATAATCTTAGTCCATATCGGTACACAATTCCCAATTTATCTTAATGATTGCATTGAACAATTATCTAAGTATGATTTCAAAATTCATGTAATAATTAGTAAATGTGTTGAAAATGACATCATTAGAAATCCCAAGGTTATTATTGCTAATGTTGAAGATCATTTAGATGAACAATATCATGAATACACCAGAAGAAATACCAATACTGATTTTCGAGATGGTTTCTGGCAATCCACGTCATCTAGATTTATTATCATTCGGAATTATTCCGAGAAAATAAAGTTACAATCATTTTTTCATATTGAATATGACAATATTGTTTTTTCATCTTTAGAGAATGAGCGGGAAATATTAGAAAAATCTCCTTATGAAATGTGTGTGGTCATGGATGGCGAAGATAGATGTTTGCCATCTATTATGTGGATTAGAAATCCTACAATATTAAATCCATTAGTAGAAATAATGCTAGACAATCCATTTGTAGCTGATATGTATTTTCTAGCTGCATTTTACTCAAGATATAAAGAAATTACTAATTTTCCAATATTACCTTCTGGCTTTAAAGTAATGAAAGATGATGATAAAACCGAATGTTCTGTTGATTTCAGTAATATGTTTGATGAGTTTCGTAGTGTTTTTGATGCCATTTCTATTGGACAATATTTAAGTGGTATTGATCCTAGAAATGTTCCTGGGAATACCATTGGACACATAAATGAAACTAGTGTTTTTAATCCAACTATGTTTTCATATGGATTAGTTAATAATGAATTATATATGTTTTATCGGGATGTAGCAATAAAAGTTAACAATATTCATGTTCACAGTAAAAATTTGAGACAATTTATGTGATCCAGCCGAGCAATTTCAAAACACTCCACAATAATCAAAATATCTTTTATTGCAACACCGAAGAAGTTAATATATTTTTCCAACGAAAAATAGATAATGAATTTATATTGATCTCTGGTAATAGCGATGGCAAGATATTTGATTGCGGAAATTATTATCCCCACGCCAATTCTTTATCAATCCCAGAAAATTTAAAGCATTGGTATGGACAAAATGTTTGTGTTTATAATGATAAAATAACTTCTATTCCCATTGGGTTAGAAGATGATAAATGGTTTCCAGAATTGAATAAGAAAAATAAAATTATTCAAAAAATCCAGGAATCAAAAAATCATAGGAATTTGTTGTATATTAATCACAACATCAATACTAATCCAATAAGAAGTCTTCCTTATAAGATATTCGAAAATAAAAGTTTTGCTAAATGTGTTTTTGGTGCTAATGGACAAAATTTTGATGGATATTTGGACGAACTATATAATAGTAAATTTGTTCTTTGTCCAGAAGGAAATGGAACCGACACCCATAGAACTTGGGAATGTTTATATCTAAATACCATTCCCATTGAAAAACGTAATATCAATAATTCATTTTATAGTGATTTACCAATATGTTTTGTTGATTCCTGGGAAGAGATAACAGAAGATTTTTTGAATTCTGAATTTGATCGCATAACTAACCAAAATTGGGATTTATTAAAACTAGATTTCAATTATTGGTCAACAATTATTAGAGGAAAATTATGAGTGATTTCTATACCCATCGTCCATTTCTGATTCGTGAATTGGAAAAGTTGAAATGTAAAAATTCTGTAAAGATTTTGGAATTAGGAACTGGTGATGGTAGTTCATTAATTCTAAATGAATTTGCTAAATCTTGTGATAATTTCATTATTCAAGCGTATGAAACCGATTATGCTTGGTTTTCTAATATGATGGAAAAGTATGCAACAGATAATTATCATTTCAATCATATTGATAATTGGAATAGTTTTCTAGCTAGAGATTTTGAGGAATATTATGATTTAATTTTCATTGATCAATCCCCTTGGGAAGCAAGAATGCAATCTTTTGAGAAATTCAAAAATTCTGTCGGGGTTATTATTTTACACGATTACGATTATTTCAATAAAGGAGCAATTCAAGATATCTATTCAGTAGATGAAACCAGTGTTTTTGGTAAATATCGAGAATTTTTTGAATTAGAAAATAATTTTGAAGTTTTACCACCAACATTAGTTTGTTATAAGAAATGAATCACTTTTTTAACAATATTTACGGTTGGTTTGATTTCAATGACATTTATGAAAAAATGGTGAGGATATGTTCAAACAATTCTCATTTTGTTGGAATCGGTTCTTGGGAAGGATGTAGTTCTTCTTTTATGGCAGTAGAAATTTTTAATAGTGAAAAATCAATTAAGTTTGATTGTATTGATACTTGGGAAGGGAGTATAGAACATATTGATTTTGAGAAAATTAAAAATAAATCATTATATGATACTTTTATTGCAAATATAAATCCGGTTAATGGGTCATATCATAAAAATGACTAAATTAATTTCTATGAGTGTATATGGTAACAATCCTAGATATATCATTGGTGCGAAAAGGCAAATTGAATTAGCTAAACAACATTATCCTGATTGGAATATTAGAATTTACACTGATAACATCAAGAATTTTCAAAATGATCCAGTAGAATTGGTTCCAATTTTGGATGGTGGATTTCCGATGTTCCATAGATTTTATCCAATGTTTGAATCTTCAGAAAATATCACCATGGTCCGAGATTCCGATAGCCGTATTACCATTAGAGAAAAGATGTGTATTGATGAATGGCTAAATTCCGATAAAATTTTTCATACATTTAAGGATCATGATGCACATTTTGAATTCCCTATTATTGGTTGTGCTTTTGCATTAAAAGGACAATTACCAGATAAAATCCTAGAAATCATGGAACGATACATGAATCAACATAAATTTTATTTGAGTGACCAATTCTTTTTGCGAGATTGTGTTTATCCATTAGTTAAGAATAGTACTTTATTACATTCCATGAATGAACCCGGTTGGTTTGCTGATACCAGGAAATTGTTGAAAAATAAATATTCATTTTGTGGTAATGGTTATACAGAATTAGATCAACCATTATATCCAGATAGTTTAACTTCTGAAATATTTGATCCCGACAAATTCATTTTTGATGGTGGATTGTTTTGAATATCCAATACTGTGATATGTGGCCAAGTTTTGATACCAATTGCAATTGGTTTAATCTCATGTTTAGAGATTGTTTTCCCAATGAAAACTTTAATTTCAATTCAACAAATCCTGATGTTATTCTAGCGTCATCTTTTGGTAACAACAGATATCAATATAAAGATTCTGATACTATAAAAATATTTTATACTGGAGAAAATGAAAGACCCGATTTCAATTTTGCTAATTATTCATTAACCTTTGACAAAACTACTGATAAAAATTTTCGATTACCACATTGGTTTTTATATGTCAATTGGTGGAATGAACCCAATTTCCCACACGCTAGAATTTCTGTAGATAGATTATATAAACAATGGGATGTTGAGGAGATTTGGAATAGAAAAGAATTTTGTTCAATTATTATTGGAAATCCAGTAGCCAATCGAATAGACGTAGCAACACAACTTAATAAACATCGTCCGGTCCATGGTTATGGTAGAGTTTTTGGTCGTTATTTTAATGGTTGTAAAATTGATCTATTAGAAAAATATCGATGGAACATTTGTTTTGAGAATGACATATATCCAGGATATATAACAGAAAAGTTATTAGAAGCAAAGGTTGCTGGTTGCATTCCCATTTATTATGGTGATTTATCAGTAGCTAATGATTTCAATGATAATGGATTTATCAATTATCTTGAGTATCAATCTAAAGAGAATTTATTTGATGTTATTAGATCAATTGATAATGATAAAGAATTCTTTTGTTCTATTGCAGAACAACCATTATTTAATAAGAAACCAGAATTAACAGAATTATATCATTTTTTGAGAAACAAAATTGGAGTTTGATATGGGTCACTTGACATTAGATTACATCAAAGACTATTCTAAAGAAACTAAAGTTTTTATTGAGACTGGAACATTATATGGTGATACCGTTGATTTAATGAAAGATACTTTTGATAGTATTCATTCCATTGAAATTAATCAACAATTATATCTGAATGCTGTTAATAAATACAACAATGATAAAAATGTATTTTTGTGGTTAGGTGATTCTCCGGATATCATTCCACAGATATTAAAGATGGTCAATGATCCTGCTGTTTTTTGGCTAGATGGACATGCTTCTGGTCCATTGCCCGGTGGAAAATATGGCGGTTGTCCATTGATCCAAGAATTAATGGCTATCAAGAATCATTTCATCAATACTCATACAATTTTTATTGATGATGTAAGATTATTTGGTTCTGCTGAATGGAGTTTTGTAACTAAGCAACAAGTATTAGATATTTTATTTGATATCAATCATGGATACATTGTTGAATATTTGGATGGCGAAATTGAAAATGATGTTTTAGTTGCATATGTAGCATGGTAAATTACTAAATAGTATTAAATATTAAAGCTGTAGAGGCAACATGAAATTTTTAGATTTCCTAAACACACTAGGAACCAATCAACAACAATCTCTTAATGAAGGGATTCAAGATACCCATATTCTTAAAGCTGTCTTTTTACAAGGCGCATCTTCCGGTTCTGGAAAAGATTTTATTCTAGATCAAATTTTATCCGATAAAGGATTAGTAGAAATCCCCACCATTAAAGTTGGGGATTATCTATTTGGTCGCAGTAAAATTAATTTTCATAATTCAGAAGTCCAACCAAAATCTAGAAATGCCACTGAACTCCGCGAGAAATTAGCACTGCTCGGTAGAAATGGTATCATCATTAATGGTACTGCCGATACTCTAGAAAAATTAACTAAAATTAAACAAGTCCTAGAAAGTCTTGGTTATGATTGCTTAATGTTATTGGTAAATGTTTCTAATGAAGCAGCACAAAAAAGAAATGTAGAACGTGGTCAACGTGGTGGCAGAATTGTTCCAGAAACACAAAGAAGCAAAAAATGGAATCTAGTTCAAGAAAATCGACCAAAATTAGCTAAATTATTCGGACAGAATTATCTAGAATTTGATAATTCATTAGATTTAAGAAATGCTGATCCCAATACCGCCATTCAAAAACATCAAGAAATTGATCAATTACATGAACAAGTTCAACAATTTCTTGATGCTGATCCACAATCAGAAATTGGTAAATTCTGGATTCAAGATCAATTAATGAAACCAGATGATGAACCAATTCCAGAAGAAGGTACTGCTAAATTACCCGCAAATGATTTACCAGTAACAGAACAAGCAAAACAATTGGGATTACAATATCTTGGTTTCGGTAGATACGGAAAAAATCGCATGGTAACTCATAAATCAATTAATAATAAACTAGTAGAAATTCCAGTAAATGAAGCAGTATCAGTGGCATTTACTGTTGATTCTCCGGAAGAATTGAATTCATTATTCGCTTCATTATTTCCGGATAATAAAAAACCAGTTCATTCATTCTCAACATTAGATGCTAAAACTCTATTAACTTTAGGAAAACATCCTGTCGTTCCTGAAAGTACAAAAGTTGATTATAATGTCGTTCCACAAAGGACAAAATTATCTTTATCAGAAGTCCGAGAACGACAACGAGAAAAACTATTAAATGAATCCATTAATGATGGCGAATCAGGAATGCCTCTGTCTGGTTATTCTGCTGAAGTCATTGATAAAACTACTGGAAAAGCTAAACCAAAAGGTAATTCTAGATTAAATGCAATCAAAGAAACTGAAGAAACTCCAGTTAAAAATCCCGGTATTGATTTGTCTGCATTCAGAGCTAAAAATAAAATGTAGAATACTTTCAAAAAATGAAAGTTTCTAACAGGAATTACAATGCTAACTATAAAACTGCCTTATATCTGCAACAATAACAATTACCAAACGGAACTTCATGAACTCCGTCGTATCCAGTCGTCTTGTTATCGTTCAGCATATAAAAGAGCAGCAGAAGGTTTAGCAGAAATAGAAATCAGTCATTATTGTCGTGATACATTTCCAAAATTTGGTTGGATATTTAAAGAATCTGCTGTTAAGAAAGGTATTGGCCAATTTAAAGCTGATTGGGAATTAGCAAAATTTAATAAGAAGGAATTCAATGGTTCCAGGATCTTTGGTGGTAAAAGGAATTTCTTTAGAAGACTAAAAGGTCTAATAACTAAAGAAGAATATCAAGAACATCGGTTAGAAAATCTTTATGTGATTGGAGAAACCTCCAATTACGGCAATAGAAAATTTGATTTTAATACTGACATCATAACATTTAAACCAAATAGAAATAGTCATTATGAATTGATTTTGCCTAATCTTCATGGAAAATATCTAGAAAATTATCAAAATTTAGTAATTGCTGCTACTAAAAACCTATTGTCCATTACTGTATCGCTAAATGATAAAGAAATATTTTTGTCTTTTGATGAAAAAGTTCTAGATACAACAAAACCAAAAAAGAGCATTGCTGGTAGATATCTTGGGATTGATTTAAATCCCAATTATATTGGTGTATCTTATTTCAATGAACAAAAGGAACTACTTGACACAAAACTTTATAATTTCAAGCAATTAACTGGAAAAAACATCAATCCCGATAAATTAAAACATGAATTGCGTGAAGTGGCTATTGACATCGGTTCTTTAGCGCAGCATTATCAAATTCAGTATTTTTTTATTGAGGATTTGTCTTTTAAACAAGGCGATGTTGGATTAGGTAAAAATTATAATAGATTAGTCAAAAATCAATTCTTGATTAAAGAATTCAGTAGAATGTTAACAAAATTTGGAAAAGTAGTTAATGTGAATGCTGCTTATTCCAGTACCATCGGCAATGTGGTTAATGACAGCTATCCTGATCCGGTTGCTGCTTCAATGGAAATTGCTAGACGAGGGATTGAATCTAGAGTAGTAAAAGGCAGTAAGAAGTTTTATCCGTTGTTAGTGACAAAAGAAGTGTTGCAGCGCCGTTGGAAGGATGTGGTAATACCAGACTTTGCTACTTGGATCGAACTGCATAACTGGCTAAAAGAAACGGGATTGAAATACCGTGTGCCTATTCCGGACTTAGGTATGTTTAGGTCTTTTTCTAACATCAACAGTCGTGTTTGCGTTTTACTATAAATTTTGCTGATTTATAGTAATTTATACAAAAAGAATATTTTATACCAAAAAATGCCGATGGAACATTATCTTATTCTGATTCTAATCAAACCATCAAAGATCCATCTAAAATTGTTCAACATCATGGACACATTTTTAAGTATTTCAAGCAGGACAAGAAATGAAACCATATAAAGAATTTATTCAAGAATTAGCTTTTACTGCTAAGATCGCAAAGCAATCACCAGAACCAGAAGAATTCAAAAAACATTTAGCTACTGGTGATTCGGCTGCCATTTTGGCAGATATCCGTAAAGCACGGGAACTTTCTGGAAAACCACATAAACCTGTTGTCTGGAAAAAGGAATCTCGTAGACGAACCGCTAATGGAGAATTAATTCATCCATGAAGAAATTCAAAGAATTCCTAAATGCTAAAACTCCATCAGTTCCGGAATTAGCAGATAAACATCATGTTTCAACTAAAGAAATTGAAAAACTTATTAAAAAAGGAACTGCTGAAGAAAAGGAACATAGTTCACATAAAGGTGTAGCAAAAGAAATTGCTATGGATCATATTTCAGCTAAAAAGAATTATTATAAACTCCTGAAAAAATATGTAGAGTAGATATGCAAATTAATCAAATATCTTTCCTAGAAGATGAAAAAATCAAAATTGCTAGGGGTCAAGTTAAAGGTGTAATCCCAGTACATAAATTAGGTGATGTTCCAGCAATGTCAGTTAGTAATACTGGAACCATTTGGAATAAAAATGATACTGTTTATCCCTGGGATGTTTTTGCTAATACCAGTATTTTAAGTGTTAGTTCTGGAAGTGCTAGTGATGTTAATAAAGTAGTAGTTCTAGTTGGATTAGATGAAAATTTTGATATTCAAACAGAAGCAGTTCCATTAGCAACACAAACTGGAAATTTATCAACAAAGATTTTCAGTAGAATTCATTTAGCTTATATGGACAATGGATTTAATAATGTTGGTTTGATTTCAGTAAAACATGGAACAACTGATGTAATGTTAATTTCGGCTACTAATGGACAATCATTAGCTTCTGTTTATACTGTTCCTAGAAATTATACTGGATATTTGTATCAAGGGACTTGTTCAGTTCAATATGGTGGCGATGGCACCGGTAATATGTTTGTTCGGGTAGGTGGACATTCAGCATTTCGATTAGCACATTCTTTTGAAGTCAGTGGTGCTGGTGGACAATATAATTACAATTTTTCATTTCCACCAGAAATTCCAGAAAAATCTGATATCGACGTTCGCGTTACCAATAGAACTAATAATGCTCGATATACCGCCGCTTATGATCTACTTTTAATCAAAAATCCCAATACAGAATAGTCCCAGGAGAATTTCTAATGTCCAATTTCGATGACCAAATTAATAAAAATATTGCAGAAGCAGCATCAAAAATTATTGATGAAGCCACATTAAATGAACTTTCAAAAAATACACTAAATTCTTATGTTAATAAATCAACAGTTCCCGCTGATGATTCTGAAGACGAAAGAATTTCTAAACCAGAAGAAAATACTAGAAAACGATTAAATAGACAAAAAGGCATTATTGGTGCATCTTATCGTACTCAAGGTTTCACACCAAAAGGTAAAAAATATCTAGCTAAAGAATCTACTGAAAATAAAACTCAGTTCTCTACTTTACTAGAAAATTATCATAGCAATGGCATTAAATCCATTTTCGATGTTTTATCTGAAGAGCCGGATAACGAAACTTTTACTAAAGAAGTAGAGAAAGCTAAAAAGAAAGCTAGTGAAAAAACTCTGGATGATAATGAAATAGCAAAAGCCGCAGTTCAAGCAGTTAAAAATGAAGATACCATTAATGAGATTTACTATAAATTAGTTGCTCCTTCTGGTGAAGTTCATAGTAAACATTCTAATGAATCTGCTGCATTATCAATAAAAGATTCTTCACCTAGTTTCAAAAGCTATAAAGTAGTTCCGGTTATTGGTGAATCCATTGAAACTAAGAAGAAATTTAGTGAATTCAAAAAACAATCAGTAACAGAGAAAGAATAATGGACATAGATATTCTTGATGAAGGAATGATGGGCGATAGACCTAGACATGAAGTCGTTAAACATTTAACGGATCGTGGTTGGATTAGTGATGGTGGTAAAGAACATGAAAAATTCAATCACCCAACTGCCGTTAATCATATAGCAGTACCCAGACACAAAAAACTTTCTGGACCAACATTAAAAGCTATTATTAAACAAGCTGATGATTACAGAAACAAGAAACCCATTGGCGATGGATTTATCAATAATGATTCATTGGTGGAATCAAAATTATTGAAATTAGTCAAAGAAATTGTTAAAGAAGTTGTTAATAAAAAGAAAGTAAAAAAGGAACCCGATCCAGATGAATTTATTGCTAATCCTAAACTTACTTCTGATATCGTGAAATCATAAATAGAGTCAATCACCGCTAGTCTAAAGAACTAGCGGCTTGTCTAGCTCAAAAGGCTAGC
>ERZ795030.3895-NODE-3895-length-15259-cov-5.312747_pt1 | contig 15259 bp, 9 predicted proteins | sample MGYA00375122_ERZ795030 | MGnify/ENA primary metagenome ERZ795030 (study PRJEB30165, sample SAMN05720146) | activated sludge metagenome | isolation source: anaerobic digester from wastewater treatment plant | place: Japan | collected 2015-04-20 ...
CTTGGCGACAAGCTTGTACTGCAGCGGATCGATCAGCGAGATGCCCAGGCAATAGGCCAGGACGGAGGAAACGGCGCGCGAACGCCCGACGCCGCGCGAAATCCCCTTTTCATCGAGGAACTGCACGATCTGGTGGTTGAGCAGCAGATAGGGGGCGAGGTTGTTTGCCTTGACGTCCTCCAGTTCGCGATTGACGCGCTGCTTAAGGGACTCGGTGATCTCGCCATAGCGTTGCGTGGCGCCGCGGATGACCAGGTCGAACAGATAGGAATTGGGGTCGAAGCCGCGTTCCAGGTCGAGCGTCGGATAAGCCCGGCGGATCCGTCCCGGACGCCAGGTGCAGCGCCGGGCGAGCGCCCCGGCCTCGTGGGGAAGCTCCTCATACTCATCGGTCCAGCGGCTCAGCAGATCATCCTCGCCCCACAGCGCGGGGAGGCTTTTCGGGTCACTGGGCGGTCGATAGGAGCGAGACGGCGCGCCGTACGGATGATCGAGATAGACGGCGGCGGCGGCGTCGCCCGGTTCAGGATAGCGGACCTGCGGGGCGGCGATGGCGCGCGCGCCGACGAACCGCGCCAGCGGCAGCGTCATTCCGGCCGCCTCGACCAGCTCCTCGGATTGCAGAGAAAAACCGTAGACCAGTTCCCGGCCAAAGAGGTCCCCCGCCCGCGTGAGAAACAGCTCGGCCTTGTCGCGTTCGCGCAGGCGGACCAGTTCGAGCAACTCGCCATCGGGGGGGAGGATGGGGAAGAGCCCCTGGACACGGTCGTGCAGGTCCTCGGCGCGCAGCGGCCGGCGATCGCCTTCGCCGCGCCGGTGGTAGACCGTCATCAGCCGCACCAGATTGCGGTAGCCCTGTTCGGTTTCGATCAGCAGATCGAGCGGAAAGGCCATGCCGGCGAGGGCGAGCCCCTCCATCATCAGGCGGCAGCCGAAGACGGGGCGAATCCCCTGGGCGCGGCAGGCCTCGTCAAAGGCATGGAAGCCGGCCAGCGTGGCCTCGTCGCACAGGCCGAGCGTGGTATAGCCCAAGGCGCGCGCGCGGCGCACCAGGTCGGCCGGTGAGGCGACGCCGCGCGGACTGTGGTGGGACTGGCAGAAGAGCGGAACGAAGGCCATCGGCGCCGGCAGGAATCCTCCCCTGAAGTAAGCCGCTCAGTCGAGATCGAGCCACATCCGCGTGTAATAAGGGCGGAAGCCCATCGCTTTCCAGAAGGCGGCGCCCAGCTCGTTGAAGTCGTAGTATTGAAGCTGGATGGTGTGGATATCGCGCGCCATGAGCCAGCGGCGGACGCGATCGAGCAAGGCCTGGCCGACGCCGCGCCGCCGCCAGTCCTCGCGCACGGCCATATCCGACAGGTAGCCGTAATGGGCCGGCTGAAACATCGGCAGATTGCGGCTGATCGTCAGCAGGACGAAGCCGACGATCTCGCTGTCCGCTTCGGCCACCAGCACCTGGGAATCGGGGTGGCTGACGTGATAGTTCGCGTAGGTGCGATAGGCGGCGACGGCGCCCGGGGCCAGCCGGATGCGCTCGTCGCTGCGTTCGTGGTCGCGCATCATGGCGGACCACAGTTCGAGGATCGCGGTGAGGTCGCCGGTCTGGGCCGGGCGGATGTCAAACGCTGGGTGGGTCATGGGTGGGAGCGGAGCCCCATCGTGGAAGTCGCCTTGCCGGCGGATCGCGTCACGCCGCGCACGTATGATGCAGGAAAAGCCGGCGAATCGCCAGCCGTCCCGTCGCTGCCGGGGTGTCGACTCGATTCCTCGCTCATCGAGCCGGCCGTCCGGGTGACCCCAACGGACAGACTTCGCGAAGGATCATGGGGATGCGCCGGCCGCTGGGCCGGCGTACCGGTCCAGCATGGCGCGGCAGGCCGCCAGGACCTCGTCGACCGTGACGCGGCGCAGGTCGGTGCGCGGGTCGCACCACTTGCGATGATTCGCCCACCACGGCGCGCGGCGCGGAACGGCGTGCTGAATCGTGACGCTGCCGGGGCCGTAGGGCCCGTTGCGGCGCGCATCGAGCGGCCCCATCATCGCCACGGTCGGCTTCGCGAGGGCCGCGGCCAGATGCGTCGGGCCGGTGTCGCCACCGACAAACAGGGTCGCCCGTTCGATCACGGCGGCCAGCTCGGGGAACTCCGTCGCGGGCAACGGGCTGAGGCCGGGGCCGGCCGGAAGCGTATCGAGGGTGAAGTCAGCCGGGGGGGCCTGAGCCGCCGCCAGGGCGGCGCGCACGAGCGGTTCCTCGCCGGGGCCCCAGGCCAGCGCGATCCGGAACGGCCGTTCCTCCAGCAGGCGGCGGGCGAGTTGACCGTAGCATTCGGGCGGCCAGATCTTGGTGGCCCAGCCGGCGCCGGGATTCATCACGATCAGCGGGATTGCTTCATCCTCGCCCAGGATGCAGTCGGCACGGGTGCGAGCGGCCGCCGGGATATGGACCGGGAAATGGATCTCATTGGACCGGACTTGAATGCCGAGCGGCTGGAGGAGCGCCAGATTGCGCTCGACGACGTGCAACCGGTCGGGCGCGGGCAGGACGCGTTCGTTATTGAGCAGGCCCGCCAGTTCACGCGATTCGCGGCCCGCGAAGCCGATCCGCCGCGGGGCTCGCGCGGCGAGGCCCCAGAGCGCGCTCTTGGTCAGCCCCTGGGCGTCGATCGCCGTATCGTAATGCTGGGAACGGAGGTCGCGGGCGAGGGCGCGCAGCGGCCCGCGCAGCGCCCGCCAGCGGTTGGCCTTCCACTCCCGGCGGGGCACGACGTGCAGGCGGTCGATGAGCGGGTGGCCGTCGAGCAGCCCCGCCCCCGCGGGCTCAGTCAGCCAGCCGATGAAGGCATCGGGCCATTGTCGTTTGAGTGCGTCGAGCAGCGGCAGGGCGTGGAGGATGTCGCCCAGCGCCGAGAGCCGGATGATCAGCACGCGCGGCGCCATTACTCGTAAATCAGGACCGCCTGGCGTCTGCGCGCGTAGTCGGCCAGGCGTTTTTCGGTTGCCTCATCCGCCGCGGCGTATTCGCCGCTGGCCAGCGCGCGAATCTGCGCGGTTTCGCCGAGGGCCTTGGTGAACATCGCCTGCTCGCCCGGCTGGCCGAAACGGACCCGTTCCGGATAGAGCCGCCGCAACGTCCGCAGGATGGCCTGGCTGACGCGCGCCGGCTCGACGGCGGCCGCATCGCGCAGGTGAATCTGCACGCCGCTGCACAGCTCGCCGTTGTGCGTGCCGTAACGGGGCCGGAACGTGGTGGGCCGGAAGATGACCCCCGCCAGCCCCTGGGCGTTGAGCGCTTCGGCGAGCGCGGCCGCATCGATCCACGGCGCGCCGATCTGTTCGAATGGGAGGGGGGTGCCGACGCCTTCGCTGACCAGGCGCAATTCACCGAGCGTGCCGGTCATCGCGTAGAACGCGGAAGTTTCCCAGCGCGGGATGTGTTCCGAGGGGGGAATCCAGATCCAACCCAGATCGCCGTAGGTCATGCCGCGGCGCCAGCCCTGCATCGGGATGACCGTCAGCTTCAATTTCGGCGTGCGTTCGCGCTGGTAGAGCCGGGAGAACTCGCCCGGGGTCAGGCCATAGTACTGCGGGATATCGTGGATGCCGATAAACGAACGGTGCTCCTCGTCGAGCATCGGTCCGCCGAAGTGGAGGCCGCCGAGCGGTTCGGGGCGGTCGAGCACCATCACCTCGATCCCTTCGTCCTCGCAGACTTCCATGACGTTGGCCAGGGTGGAGATGAACGTATAGGTGCGGTGGCCGACGTCCTGGATGTCGTAGAGCATGACGTCGATTCCCTCGAGCTCGGCGGGCGCGGGCTTGCGCGTGGCCCCATGCAGGCTGATCACGGGCAGGCCGCTGATCGGGTCGCGGCCGCCCTTGACCTGCTCGCCGGCCGCCAGGCCGCCGCGCAGGCCATGCTCCGGAGCGAACAGCCGCACGACGCGCACCTGCGGCATGGCGCGCACGACATCGATCGTCGAAACCAGATCCAGGTTGACGCCGGTGGGATTGGTGACGATGCCGACGTTCTTTCCGGCGAGGCGGTCTCCGTAGAACCGCGCGAGCACCTCGACGCCGGGCAGGATTTCGGCCGCGCCGACCGATCCGCCGCCGAGCCACAGCCAGGCGGCCAACAGCGCAATCAGGAACGGCTGTCGCATCGGGAAGGGTCCTCAGAATTCGTCGAAGTTGAGCGGGATTGCCGGGCGATGCGGATCAGCGGTCGGCTCGGGCGTCGGCTCGATGCGGGCGCCCGCCGAAGCGAATCCCTTTTCATCGATATGCCCCCAGCGGATCGTCGTGCCATCGGGCCAGGTGTTCGGCCAGCGCACCAGGGTGCCGTCGTCGTGGAGGAAGCCGCGGGTGTCGACGTGAATATATGGGGTGTTGTGGTGGTAGTGGGCATTGCGTTCCAGAAAGTCGTTCTCGTGGTAGAGTCCCGCGCCGCCGACCATGTGCATGCGGCCCTCGGCGCGGTAGCGACGGTCCAGCGCGTTGACGTAATGCATGATTACGGCGGGATCGTGGACGTCGCACCGGCCGTCGCCATTGAGGTCGTCCATCAGGCCATCGTCGTCCTCGTCGATGATGAAATCAAGGGCCCGGCCGTATTGATGCATGGAGAACGGAACCTTGAGCGTGGTTTCGGCCTCGCTCTGGATCTTGCCCAGGTTGAAGGCCGGCGGCCGGAAGCCGTAGATCGCGACCAGACGGCTGATGGTGTAGCCGGCGGCGCGCATCAGCGCGATCAGATCCTCGAGTTTGCGGACCAGGTGGTAATCGAGCGCGATGTACTGAGTCGCGCCGAGCGACTTCCAGGGGAAGTCGATCATCCACAGCCCCAGTTCGAGGCTAGGGGAGATGCGCATTGGTTTGACGCGCTGATCGGCGCGGTAGAATACGCGGGGGATCATGTAGCGCTCGGGATACCGGGCGTACCAGTCCGAATCGACGCGGAAGCGCGAGGCGACGGAGCGATCGAACGGATCGAGGTATTCGCCGACTTCGTAATCGCCGAAGCGGCCGTTGACCATGTTGACCGAATCGATGGGAGAAAGGAGGGCGAGGGCGGATTCAATCCGCGAGGTGGCGCGCTGTTCCCGACCGGCGACGTCGCGAATCAGGTCGATCTCCGCCGCGGCCTTTAGTTCGATGAAGTCGGAGACCTTCGGCGGGTAGAAGATCGCGCGGCTGACGTAATAGCCTTCCTCATCGGTCTTGGTTTGTTCAAACACTTCCCCCTGATTCGTCGACCAGACAAAGCGGAGATTCTCCAGGCGGAAGCCGCCGGGCAGGGCACGCCGCTGGTCGAGCCGGGCGACGAGCGAAACGGGGTGGCTGTCGGGCAGGAGGATCAGCTCCGCGGGGAGGTGATCGAGTTCCACGGCCAGCTCCAGCCGGAACGTGGCGTCGATCTCGTCCTGGGGGACAAGGAGCATTTCGGTCATCGGGGTCGCCTCGGGATAGGCCGGCGGCTGAGTCGGCGCGGTGACGGGGACGGTTTCAACGGAGTCGGCGGACCGCGCGGCGGGAGTCGCGGCCCGGTTGCCGGAGCCCCCGCGCCACACCATCAGCCCCACGCCCGCCCCGGCCGCCAACACCAGGAGCAATCCGGCCAGAAATCTGAGATTGCCTGCGGAACGCCGCTGCACCGGGTCTACAAACGTCATTGGGGGTCCATCTGGAATGTGAGTGACGGTCCGATCGTGGTCCTCCGCGCGGGCGCGGGACGCGCGGCGTTCCAGCATAGCATCGCCGCGGCGGCGAGAACAGCCCGGCGAAGCAGCCCGCCTCCCCCCGCGCCGCCGGTCGCGGCGTCAGCCCACGTCGACCATCTGCTCGGCTTGCTCGAAGCGGACCGAGACGAGCTTCGACACGCCGGATTCCTCCATCGTCACGCCATAGAGCGCGTCGGCCAGTTCCATTGTCAGCTTGTTGTGCGTGATAATGACAAACTGCGTTTTCTCGTTGAATTCGCGCAGGACGGTCTTGAACCGCTCGACGTTGATGTCGTCCAGCGGCGCGTCGATCTCGTCGAGGATGCAGAACGGCGACGGCTTGTGGAGGAAGAGGGCAAAGAGCAGGGCGATGGCGGTGAGCGCCTTTTCGCCGCCCGACATGAGCTGGATGTTCTGGAGTTTCTTGCCCGGCGGCTGGGCGAGGATTTCGATGCCGCCGTCGAGCAGCGGATCGAGCCCTTCGGGCGCCTCCAGGATCAGGTCGGCCTTGCCGCCATTGAACAGCCGGCGGAACATCTCGATGAAGTGGACGCGGACCGCCTCGAACGTTTCGTGGAACAGCTTGCGCGTGGTCTCATCGAGGCGCTCGATCGTCGCTCGCAACTGATCGCGGGCCTCGGTCAGATCATGGTGCTGCGCGCGCAGGAATTCGAGACGCTGTGACTGTTCATTGTATTCATCGAGCGCCGCCATATTGACCGGGCCGATGCGTTCGATTTTGGCGCGCAGTTCGGTCACCAGCGCGTGCAGGCCGTGGGCGTCCTTTTCCACCTCGCCGACTTCCTCGGCGAGCGATTCCAGTGAGCGCTCGAATTTCTCCTCGCACTGTTCGCTCAAGCCGTTGAGCGTGGTCTGCAGCTCGGCGTGGCGCAATTCATCCTCGCGGTACTGGTTGTCCAGATCGCGTTCGTCGCGGCTGATGCGCTCGACCTCGGCGCTCAGCTCCTTGATCCGGAGCTGGAGCGCTTCGCGCGAGGCCTGGTCGGCATTGAGCTGGCGCGCCATCTCGTCGTATTCGACGCTCGTCTGCTGCAGTTCGGCGCGAATGCGTTCGATCTGCTCGTGCAGGCGGGCATCCTGCTGCTGGAGCTCCTGGATCTCGGCCAGGCGCGCCTGGCGCTGGCGCGATACCGACTCCAGGTCGCGTTCGAGCGTCTGGAGCTGGCGCTGGGCCTCGGCCAACTGCGAGTGAGCCTTGTCGACCTGCGCCTTGGCTTCGGCCATCTGGACGCCGAGTTCCATGATGTGGCCGCTCTGGCCGCGGGCTTCTTCACGGGTCTGATTCAGTTCGGCCTCGGCCGCGGCAAATTGGGCGCGGGCTTCCCCGGCGCGCGCACGCCACTGGTCGATCGCCTGGCGGCGCGACGCCACTTCCTCATCGATCCGCTCGATCTGCGCGCGGCGTTCGGCCAGGGCGCGTTCGGCGTCGTCGCGGCCGCGCTGGGCCGCCTCCAGGTCCTTGCGCAGACCGGCGTGCTCCAACCGCAGGGCGTCCAGCCGCGCCTGATCGGCCTCCAGTTGCGAGTGGGCGGTGCTCATTTCAATCTGCACGCGCTCGATCTCGCCCCGCAGTTGGTGCTGGCGCTGGTCGAGGCGATCGACTTCGGCCTGCAGGTCGCGCATTTCGCGTTCGCGCGACATCAGGCCGGTGGCCTGGATCCGGCCGCCGGTCATCGAGCCAGCGGGATTGATCAGCTGGCCGTCGAGCGAGACATAGCGGCCGCGGAAGCCCTGGCGCCCCAGATCAAGCCCCACGTCGAGGTCCTCGACGACGATCGTGGTGCCGAGCAGGAACTGGACGGCGACGTCGATCTCCCGGTCGAAATCGACCAGCTCGCTGGCGAGCCCGACCACGCCCTTGCGCCCGAGCACCTGACGCAGGTTGGCGGCCAGCGGCGTTGCCTGCAGTCGATCGAGTGGAAGGAACGTGGCGCGGCCGCGGCCGGCCGACTTGAGGTATTCGATCGCCTGTTTGCCGTCCTCGGCCGTGCGCGTCACGATATCCTGCAGGTGGGTGGCGAGGGCGACCTCGATCGCCAGCTCGTGCTCGCCGCGGGCGCGGATCAGATTGGGGGCGACGCCCAGGATGCCGCCGAGGCGACCCGCGTCGGCCGCCAGCATCACTTCGCGCACGCCCTGGTAGTAGCCTTCGTAGCTGGCGCGCATTTCGTGGAGCGTTTCGAGGCGCGAGCGGCCCGTATGCAGGCGCTTGTGCGTTTCCTCCAGTTCCTTGATGAGCGCGGCCAGCCGCTGCTGGCGTTGGGTCTGTTCCGTGCGGCGCTGCTCGATCGACTGCTGAAGGGATTCGCTCTGGGTTTGCAGCGCCTCGACCTGGGCAGCCAGTTCCTCGCGGCGCGCGGCCAGATCGGCGAACGAGGATTCGAGCGCGCGCAGCAGCGACTCGGTTTCCTCGCGCGTTTCGTTCTGCCGCGCGATCAACGCCTCGGCCATGCGGATTTCGTTATCGGCGCGCGAGACTTCCTCGCGCAGGAGGTTCACCTGGCTGCTGAGCGCCTCGAGCCGTTCGGTGCGCGTGGTGGCCGAAGCTTGCAGTTCCTGGTATTCGCGGTTCAACTCATCATACCGGGCGGAGAACTCGGCGCGCCGCTGTTCGGAGTCGGCCGCCAGTTGCTCGGCCTCCTCGACGCGCAGCGCCACCTCGGCGGCGCGGCCGTCCAGCTCGCGAAATTCCTCCTGGATCTGTTCCTTGCGCCGGGCATGGGCCCCGATCTGATCGTTGAGGCGCGTGATCTGATGATCGCATTCGGTCAGGCGGGCCTTCAGATCGAACAGGGCCTGGTTTTCGTCGGTCAGCCGCTCGTTGAGCTCCTCCTCCTGCTCGCGGGCCTGTTCCTCGGCGGCCGCCTTCTCGGCGAACGCGGTGCGCAGCCGCGTCAGCTGGTCGCGCTGGCGTTCGAGCGTCTCGTTGAGCGATTTCAGTTGCGTGCGCACACTGGCCGAACGCAGGACGAGCAGTTCCTGCTCGGCGCGGCGCAGCTCGTCGAACAGCCCCTTGTAGCGTTCGGCCTTGTTGGCCTGGCGCTTGAGCGAGGCCACCTGGCGATCGACTTCCGAGATCAGGTCGGTCAGGCGCGACAGGTCGACGTCGGTGCGTTCCAGCTTGCGCAGCGCCTCCAGTTTGCGGGCGCGGTATTTGGAGATGCCCGCCGCTTCCTCGATGAGGAACCGACGCTCGATTGGCTTGGCGCCGATGATCTGGCCGACGCGGCCCTGTTCGAGCATCGAGTAGGAGGACTTGCCGATGCCGGTCCCGAGAAAGAGGTTATGAATGTCGCGCAGCCGGCAGGGGGTCTTGTTGAGGAGATACTCGCTCTCGCCGGAGCGGAACAGGCGGCGCGTGATCTGAATTTCCTCGTAGTCCGAAGGGAGGATCCGCGTCGAGTTATCGATCGTCAGCGTCACCTGCGCGACGCCCAGCGGCTTGAACGAGGCGGAGCCGGAGAAGATGACGTCCTGCATCTTCTTGCCGCGCAGCTGCGAGGCGGTCTGTTCGCCGACGACCCACTTGATCGCATCCAGGATGTTGGATTTGCCGCAGCCGTTGGGCCCGACGACGACGGTGGTGCCGGGGATGAAATCACAAACCGTGCGGGTCGCGAACGACTTGAAACCAACCATTTCGATGCGTTTGAAGAACATGCACCGGATCTCCTGCGGGAATGGGGCGGTGGGGCGCACGGTGCGCGGCGACCCCGTTACGCGTTCAGCAACGGGACTGGATCAGCGGCGGTATCAGGAACGACGGCTTGACATCGATTGCACGGAATGTTCGGCGACCAGCGATCCCCCTTCAGCTTCGAACGGATGGGTTCCGCCGTCGCGGCGGGCGGGCGGCTCGTAAGGTGAGGAGAAGGTAGCATAGGCCAGTCGGAAAGTGAATGAAAATCAGAGATCGCGACGATCCAGCGTCAAGATATGGCGGGGATTATTGCCGTCGATACAATATCTGTCAAGCGGGGAAAACGGCGGGGCGGGCGGGACTCCGGTCAGTCGCAGGCCGGCAGGCGCAGGAGGAACCGGGCGCCGCCCAGCGCCGAGGCCTCGCGGGCGAGGACCAGTTCGCCGCCGAGCAGTTCGGTCAGCCGGCGCGCGATCGGCAGGCCCAGGCCGGTCCCTTCGGAGCGCGTCGTGTAAAAGCATTCGAAGACCTGCGAGCGCACGGCCGGGTCGATCCCCGGCCCGGCATCCTCGATCGTCAACTCGACCACCGTATTGCGGCGAACGCCGGTCAGGCGGACGACGGCCTCGCCGCCGGTCGCCCCGGGCGTGGTCCGGTTTTCGTCGCGCTCCGCCTGCGCCTGGATCGCGTTGCTGATCAAATTGGCGAGGATCTGGCGCAGGGCCTGCTCGTCACACCAGGCGCACAGGCCGGCCGGGACCTGGAACTCAAAGCGAACCGGCCGGCGCCCGGGGGAAGCGGCGCGGGCCTCCTCGCGCAGCGCTGCGACGACCGGGGCCAGCTCGACGCGCGCCGGTTTGGGTTGCTGCGGCGCGGCGTAGGCCAGGAACTCATGGACCGTGCGCTCCAGCCCGCCCAGCCCCTCGCGGATGCGTTCGACCCGCGGATGCAGACTGTCGCGCGTTGAGCCGGGCAGATCTTCCTCGAGCATTTCAAGCTGCATCGCCAGCGCGTTGATCGGATTGCGGATTTCGTGGGCGAGGCCGGCGGCGAGCGTGCCGACGAAGCTGAGTCGTTCGGCTTCGTCGCGCTCGCGGCGCAGCCGCTCGGTCCCCAGCCGCTGACGGCGGATGATGAGCAGACCGCCGGCAACGGCGGCGGCGAGCAGCGCGAGGACGAACATCAGCCACGGGACCATGCGCGCCGCCGCCAGATCGACCACCTGGTGCTGGACGTGGCGATCGAGAAAGATCCGGAGCGCGCCGATGGGGGCCTTGACGCCGGGGGCGCGGTCGATCGTCAACAGAATGAACTCGGTTTCGACATGGGGCAGGGTCCGCTGGATCGCGCGCGTAAGCGACTCCTCGTCGCGGGCGTCGGATCCCAGATCCCGCCAGACGCGCTCAACGAACCGCACATCGGCGTTGGAGCGATTGAGCAGCAATTGCCGGACGGTCCCCTCGGGGTCGACCAGCGCCGCCGCCAGGATGTTGGGGCTTTGATGAACCAGTTCGTAGAGCACTTCCTCGATCATCGGATCGCCGGCGTCGATGATCCGGAGATGGCCGGGCCCGACCGGAAACGATTGTTCAATGCGCCGCGCGCTTTGCACGGCCTGCTGGCGCGCCAGCTCGAACGCGGCATTGCGGACTTCCTTGCGGAACCACAGGATTCCCAGGATATAGGCGGCGAGGAGGACCACGGTCAGCAGCAGCAGGGGCGCCCACGCCTCGCGCAGGGCCGACCGGGGTGAAAGATCCTGCATGCGCCGGTTCGGCATTGGCATTGACTCCTCGTCCCAGGAAAACATAGCACGCGCGCAATGTGCATTCAGCATACTTCCTGAAGGATATCGATCTTGGATTGAGGTGTTCGACCCGACGCAGCGGCCGCCCGATCAATTAATGGCTGATCAAGGTTTCCGCGCTGCAAAATCCGTCGGATTCGGTCGGATTCTGTCGATCCGACGGATTTTGGCCTTGGTAAAAACGCCGCGGACCGCATTCACCCGCCAGCATCAACAGGCCGAAAAATATTCAATTTCAAACGCAAAGTCCGGAGAGAGCGGCACGATTTTCTCTAATGGCTGGCGTTTTGGCATTGACAGTACTTCATTGGTTTTTGAAGATCAGTCCCTTGCGGTCGGTCAAATGGTCAATGATCCACCGCAGAATCCACCAGAGAGGCTCATTTCATGGACAAGACGATCACCCGCTTCCGGGTCCAGGCCGGCAACCTGTTGTTCGAGGTCGAAGGGCCGAAGGATACCGTCCAGAAGCAACTGGATCAGCATCGCAAGCAGATTGATCGGATCCTTGACGAACAGATTCGGCTGATCCGCCAGGGGGAAGCGGCCACCGTGACGGCTCCGGGCATCGAACCGGAGCGCCGGCGTCCGGGCCGTCCGAAGAAAGTGGCGGGCGCGGCGCCGGCGGGCCGCGGACGTCGCCCCGGCCGCGCGCCGGTCATCGTGCGCGATAGCTCGCTGAAATTGGGTCCACGCCATTTGAAACGGCTTGTGGAATTCCTGCGGGGTTTGGCGGGGTCGTCCAAGCTCAGCAAGGACGGAACCGTTTTCGCCATTGCGTATTACCTGACGCAGAATGTGCTGAACAGCGACCGGTTCTCGGCGGGGGACGTCAGCATGGCCTACGCCCAGTTGCCGCGAATGCCGTTCGCGCCGGCGGCCGACGAGGTGGACGTGGTGCAGATGCTGCGCAATCTGGCGGCGACGAGCATCGGCAAGATGTGGGTCAGCCGCAATCCGGATGGAACGTTTGCGGTGACGCAGCGTGGAAAAGAGGCCGGCGCTTCGGGGCAGGTGGTCCGTCCGCGCGGCCGGCGTCCCGGGGCCGTGTTGAACAAGGCGACGAAAAAGGGACGGCGTGGACGACCAAAAGGTTCCAAGAATGTTAAGAAGAAAGCGGCCCGGCGGGGTCGCCCGCCATAGCAGGCGGCCAAGCGCGGGCCGGGGCGTCCGCGGAAGAACGCGATCTGACGCGGCGGCAGACAGAACAGGGCGGCGCGGCGCATACACGGCCGCGCCGCCGTGCTATTGTTAATGGCGGAGCCGGGGGGGATTGCGGGAGCGCGGAGACGTATTTGGGGTGTGCCGTTGGGGGCGATTACGAGGACGAGCGACGAGGGACGATTTACTTGGGGGGAAATACATGTCTGATTTGCAATGCTTATTCCCGACGCTTGGGTTCCTGGGGGCGGGCAATATGGCGACGGCCATCATCCGCGCCACCGTCGGGCGCGGCCTGCTGGCGCCGGAGACAGTGCAGATCCTGGACGTCGTGCCCGAAAAAACAGAGCAGTTGCACCAGGAATTGAACGTTCAGATCGCGGCGGATCCCGCTGCGCTGGCGCGATCGGTGAGCGCGCTCGTGTTGGCGGTCAAGCCGCAGACGATGGACGCGGCGCTGGCCTCGTTGCGCGATGCCGTTAATGAAAACCATCTTGTGATTTCGATTGCCGCCGGAATCCCCGCCGGCCGGATCGCCCGCGGGCTTCGCAACCGCGCGCGCGTCGTGCGGGTGATGCCCAATACGCCGGCGCTGATCGGCTGCGGCGCGGCGGGCGTGGCGGCCGGTCCGGGCGCGGGCGAACGGGATGTTGCCGCGGTGACGCAACTGTTCGGCGCGATGGGCATCGCCGTGCCCGTCGCCGAGGAGCAACTGGACGCGGTGACGGCGTTGAGCGGGAGCGGACCGGCCTACGTCTTTCGGGTCATGGAAATTCTGCGCGAGGCGGGCGAGGAGATGGGGTTGGCCCGTGACATTTCCCATGCACTGACGCTGCAGACCGTGCTGGGCGCCGCCCGGCTTGCCAGCGAATCGGGCGAGGATCCGGCGGTGCTGCGCCAACGGGTGACCTCCCCCGGCGGAACGACCGAGGCGGCGCTCGGCAAGTTTGACGAGCTGAATCTGGCCGGAGTGTTCAAGGCCGGCGTGCATCGGGCGCGCGACCGCTCGCGGGAACTGGCCGGCCATGACTAAGTTTCGTTCACACCGTCCCGCAGGTGCGCGCCGGTGCTGAAACCCGTCCGGGATTTTCTCGCCCGCCCGCTGGTCGGCAGCCTGATGAAGGTGGCGACCGGCAACATTGCCGGCAACGGGCTCAACCTGATCGCGATGCTGCTGCTGAGCGACTCGCTGGAGGCGGGCGCGCGGGGCATGTTCACGTCGCTGCAGGCGGTCATGCTGCTGATCGCGAGCCTGTCGGATTTCGGCCTGAACACGACGATCATTAAATTCTACCGCGATTTGACGCTCGCCGGCCGCGCGGCGGCGGCCGAAGCGATCATGCGGGCGGCCTTCTGGCTGCGGCTGGCCGTGGCGGGGCTGATCGCGCTGGCCGGCGTCGCGCTGGCGGAACCGCTGGCCGTCCACTGGCTGGATGCGCCCGATGCGGTCGGACTGTTCCGCCTGGTCTGTCTGGGCGCGCTGGGCAGTTCGCTATGGATGTATTGCCAGGCGGCGATGCAGGCGCGCCAGCGGTTCGGCTGGTACGCCGGGCTGACGACGGCGAATCACGCGCTACGGCTGCTGTTGTTCATCATCCTGATCGCACTGCAGCGGATGACGGTCCCGGCGGCGGTCGTGGTGCTGATCGCCGTCCCGTTCGTCGGGTCCTTCGGGGCGTCACTTTTGTGGCCGCGGGAGTACTGGCGCGCCAGAATCAGCCGGACGGAACTGCGCGAGCAGTCCGCGGCGATGTTTCATCTTTCCAAATGGATTTTCCTCTCCACGATCATCTGCTCGATCATCATGCGGCTCGATGTCATTCTGCTCGAATGGCTTTCGACCAGCCGGCAAGTCGGTCTGTTCGGCAATGCCAATGACATTGCGCAGGGTTTCCCGCTGATTACGGCGGCGGTCTCGACCGTGCTGCTGCCAAAGCTGGCCAGCACGCGGCGCCGCGCCGAGATGCGGCGCATCGTCGGTTATTTCCTCCGTTTTGTTCCCGTCCTCGTCGTCGGCGGGGGGATGGCCATGGCGCTGGGCCACTGGGCCATTCCGTTCATTCGCGATGGAGAATACAGCGCGAGCATTCTCGTGTTCGACCTGCTCGTCGTCGGGTTCTCCATTTCCATTATTGTCAATCCGCTCTCGTTTTTCTGTCTGGCCTTCAATCGGGCCAGTTGGCTGACCTGGATGAATCTGGCGCAGCTCGGGATCAGCCTGGCGGCCGGCTGGCTGTTGATTCCGCCGCTGGGGGCGATGGGCGCGGGCCTGTCGGTGGTGCTGGTTCGGCTGTTCGCGCTGGGGTATCTGGTGCTGGCGTATCGGGTGCTGTTGCGGATGGCGGAAGACGAACCGACGGCGCCGCCCGCCGCAGGCTGAAAAGGCCGGATTGCTCGACCTGCTCTCCGGCCACCTATTCCACGGGTTCGATCCTGCTGGCGGATCGTAACGCAGGGTTCGGCCTGCGGCCTTCACACGGAATTCGGCGCGGATATTGTCGTTGACTGTGATCGGGCGCTTGTTTCAGTGTGAGGAATCTGTGCGCGCGGGCGGTCCGGTTGCACGCGACCCGTCCGGCGAGCCGGATGGTTAGACCAATCGACGAGGTGGCAGAGTCATGGCCAAGGCAGAAAAAGCGGCCCCCGTGGGCAACATGGTTATCGGCCAGTCGGGCGGGCCGACGGTCGTCATCAACCAGAGCCTGGTCGGGGCGGTGCTCGGCGCCCGCAAGCACAAGAAGATCATTAAGAATGTCTACGGCGCCCGCCACGGGGTGCAGGGCATCCTCAATCAGGACCTGATCAATCTGAACGATATCCCGCGGGCCGAGCTGCTGCGCGTCGGCCTGACGCCTTCCTCGGCGCTCGGCTCGGTGCGCAAGAAAGTGACGCCGGAGGAATGCCGCCGGATGT
>ERZ795030.3896-NODE-3896-length-15257-cov-17.291804_pt1 | contig 15257 bp, 9 predicted proteins | sample MGYA00375122_ERZ795030 | MGnify/ENA primary metagenome ERZ795030 (study PRJEB30165, sample SAMN05720146) | activated sludge metagenome | isolation source: anaerobic digester from wastewater treatment plant | place: Japan | collected 2015-04-20 ...
CCTGGGACTGCTACCGCCGCTTCATCCAGATGTACGGCGACGTCGTGCTCGGCGTACAGAAACGCGCCGGCGAGGATCACGAGCCGTTTGAAACCGTCATCGAACACCTCAAGCAGGAGCGCTACGGGCTGGCGTGCCTCGACGACACCAAACTCGCCACCAGCGACCTCAAGGAGCTCGTGATCCGCTTCAAGGAACTGGTCCGGCAACGCACCGGGAAAGCGTTTCCCTCCGATCCGTGGGACCAGCTCACCGGCGCCATCGGCGCCGTCTTCGGCTCGTGGATGAACGACCGGGCCATCGTCTATCGCCGCAAGTACGGCATCCCGCACGAGTGGGGCACCGCCGTCAGCGTGCAGGCGATGGTCTTTGGCAACACCGGCGAGCAGTCCGGCTCCGGCGTCGCCTTCACCCGCGACCCCGCCACCGGCGAAAAGGTTTTCTACGGCGAGTTTCTCATGAACGCGCAGGGCGAGGACGTCGTCGCCGGCGTGCGCACGCCAGCCCCCGTGCAACAGCTCGCGAAGATCATGCCCGGCGCCTTCAAGGAGCTGGAGCGCATCCGCCGCACGCTCGAAACGCGTTTCACGGACATGCAGGACTTCGAGTTCACCATCCAGGACCGCAAGGTCTACATGCTCCAAACGCGCAACGGCAAACGCACCGGCGTCGCCGCCGTGCGCATCGCCGTCGAGATGGTGAAGGAAAAACTCATCTCCTGGCAGACCGCCATCAAGCGCGTGCCCGCCGACCAGCTCGACCAGATCCTCGCCCCGATTTTCGACCGCGACGCGATCAAGGAGGCCCAGGCCATCGCTTCCGGACTTCCCGCCGGCCCCGGCGCCGCCTGCGGCAAAATCTATTTCAACGCCGACCGCGCCGTCGAGGCCGCCTCCCGCGGCCAGAAAGTCCTGCTCGTGCGCACCGAGACCTCGCCCGAAGACCTCCGCGGCATGATCGCCGCCGAGGGCATCCTCACCGCACGCGGCGGCGTCTCCTCCCACGCCGCGCTCGTCGCCCGGCAGATGGGCAAGGTCTGCGTCTGCGGCGTCAGCGCCCTCCAGGTCGATTACGACGCCCGCAAACTCACGGTCGGCTGCCGCACGTTCGCCGAGGGGGACTTTCTCTCGATCGACGGCACCTCCGGCATCGTTTACGCGGGAGAAGTTCGCACCGCGCCCTCGGAGGTCATCCAGGCGCTGCTGCACGGCGGCGCCGAATCGCGGCAGGCCCGCGTTTACCGCAACTACGCCCAACTCATGAGCTGGTGCGCCAAGGTCACCCGCCTCCAAGTCCGCACCAACGCCGACACCCCCGAGCAGGCGCGCCAGGCCGTCTGCTTCGGCGCCACCGGCATCGGCCTCACGCGCACCGAGCACATGTTTTTCGAGGGGAACCGCATCGACGCCATGCGCGAGATGATCCTCGCCGACAACCTCGACGCACGCAAAGCCGCCCTCGCCAAACTGCTCCCCTACCAGCGCGAGGATTTCCTCGGAATTTTCAGGGCGCTCAAAGGCTTCCCGGCCACGATCCGCTTCCTCGATCCGCCGCTCCACGAGTTCCTCCCGCACGCCAAGGAGCAGCAGCTCGACCTCGCCAAAAAGCTCGGCATCTCCGTCGAGAAAATCATGACGCGCGTGCACGAGTTGGAGGAGTTCAACCCCATGCTCGGTTTCCGCGGCTGCCGGCTCGGTATCCGCTACCCGGAGATCACCGAGATGCAGGCGCGCGCCGTCTTCGAAGCCGCCGCACAGGCGAAAAAAGAGGGCGTCAAGGCGCTGCCCGAAGTGATGATCCCGCTGGTGGGCTTCAAGCGGGAGCTCGAGCTCCAGGTGGCCCTCGTCCATGAGGTCGCCCGCCAGGTGCAGGCCGAGCAAAAGGTGAAACTCGCCTACAAGGTCGGCACCATGATTGAGGTGCCACGCGGCGCGCTCACCGCCGACCAGATCGCCGAAACCGCCGAGTTTTTCAGCTTCGGCACCAACGATCTCACCCAGACCTGCCTCGGCATGTCGCGCGACGATTCGGGGGCCTTCCTCGGCGCCTACCAGGAGGCGGAGATTTTGAAGAAAAACCCCTTTGCCTCACTCGACACAGAGGGCGTCGGCGCGCTCATGCAGATCGCCATCGCCAAAGGCCGCCAGACGCGCCCCGACATCAAGCTCGGCATCTGCGGCGAGCACGGCGGCGACCCCGACTCGGTAAAGTTCTGCCACCGTCTTGGGCTGACGTATGTCTCGTGTTCGCCCTACCGCGTGCCCGTCGCCCGCCTCGCTGCCGCGCAAGCCGCCGTCGCCGATCTCGTAAAAAAATAGCGCCTCCGCCGCAGACTTTTCTCGAGAATGCCCCGCGCCCCCCAAGGCGCGGGGCGTTTTTTAAGACACTGGGAGTGAGGATAAATGGCCCTAAAAATCCGGCCACAAGGTAGGGTATTCCCTTACATTACCCTAAAGGAAAACCCTACTCCCGTCGATAAAACAGCCCGCGTAACAGGAATAATACGCACCAAATACTACGTAGGAATAACCCTACGAATTGGTGGTATGACCCCTCCTGTATGTCGCTCATACCCATGAAATCCCAAAAGCTCAGCATCAAGCTCGCTCTTGGCTTTGGCGTGCTCATCCTCATCACCGTATCCCTTGGCCTCACGGCTATTTGGAACATGCGCAACGGCGCCCGTGCCGCCGCCGATATATCGACCGCCGGAGTCCCGGAAGTCACCATGATCGGCGATATCGAACGATCCACCCGCTTGCTCATGTATGAGATACGCGGCTATGGCCTCAACGAAGATCCGGCTTTCCTCACCCGCGGCCAGCAGCATCTGGCCAACTTGAAGAAGAACCTCACCGCCGCACAGGAAGCCGGCACCCAGAATCCCCGACTGGCCAACCTCAAGGCCGCCGCACAGGAGTTTTCCGCCCGCATCGCCGACTACGAGAAACTCGTGCAGCAGACCGCCACTGCGACGGCCGCCATCAAGGCTGATCGCGAAACCCTCAATGCCGCAGCCAAACTCCTCATGGAAAAGCTAGTGGGCTTTGCGACCACACAACAACAAGGACTCAAGCACGAAGCCGCCACCGGAACCGCCCCCGAGAAACTCGCCGAGCGCGCCTCCAAGCTCGAACTCGTCGACCAGCTCAACCACACCACCTACAAATTCCGACTCGGAGTCTGGCGGGCTCAGGCCGAACGCAGCACCCAGGCTCTCGCCGATCTCGATGCGGTCTTCCCCCAAGTCACCGCCATCATCGGCAAACTCCGACCGATCACGCGCGATCCTGCCAACATTGAGCAACTCGAAGGAGTCCAGACAGCCAGCGACTCCTATCGCCAGACCCTCGCCTCGCTCATCCAGCACTGGCAGGAACGCGACGCCATCGCCGAGAAGCGCACCCAGGTCGCCACCGCCGCCCTCGCCGACGTCCTCCAACTCGCCCAAAACTCCTTCGGCAAAATCAGCACCGATACGGCCGACACCACCCGCGACCTTCGCGTCTCCGCCACGATTGTCGCCATAGGGCTGATCATCGCATTCTGCGTCGGCGCCCTCGTCGCGTGGCTTCTCACACGCGCCATCACCAAGCCCATTCAAGCCGTCGCCGATTCCCTCACCTCCGGCTCGGAATCCCTCGCGGCAGCCGCCGGACAGGTCGCCACCGCCAGCCAGTCGCTAGCCTCGGGCTCCAGCGAACAAGCCGCCTCGGTCGAGGAAACCAGTGCCTCGCTCGAAGAGCTCTCCAGCATGACCAAGCGCAATGCCGAGCACGCCGCCCAAGCCAACACCCTCGCCCAAGAAGCGCGTAACGCAGCCGAGATGGGGGCCACCGACATGCAGGCGATGACCACCGCCATGCACGAGATCAAGACCAGCAGCGACGACATCGCCAAAATCATCAAGACCATCGACGAAATCGCATTCCAGACGAACATCCTCGCCCTCAACGCCGCCGTCGAGGCCGCCCGTGCCGGCGAGGCCGGCGCAGGCTTTGCCGTCGTCGCCGACGAAGTCCGCACCCTCGCCCAGCGCTCCGCCCAGTCCGCGAAGGAGACGGCCAATAACATCGCCAACGCCGTCACCAAGACCGCGCAGGGCGTGCACATCAGCGAAAAAGTCGCGGCCAGCCTCCAGGAGATCGTGACCAAGGCCCGCCAGGTCAACGAACTCGTCGCCGAGGTTGCCACCGCATCCAAGGAGCAGACCGACGGCATCGCGCAAATCCACACCGCCATCACGCAAATCGACCAAGTCACCCAGGCCAACGCCGCCAACGCCGAGGAAAGCGCCGCCGCCGTCGAGGAGATGAACGCCCAGGCTGAGGCCAACATGGAGCTCGTCGAGCAGCTCAAGGCTTTCATACATGGGCAAAAAAAGTCCGCCAACGACGGCACGCCCGCCCAAAAATCCGAAGCGCCACACTCCGCGAGGGCCAACACGAGCGCCCACGCACAAGGGACGCGCACCGATCCAAAGTCCCCTGCGCCGAAGGCTCCGGCACCCAAATCCACACGCCCCAACAAGGAGGACTCCGACTTCTTCAAATCGTAAGCTCCTTAAAAAACCCTTTGCTCTCATAAAAAGCCGGCACTTAAAGTGCCGGCTTTTCCGCTTATGGCGCTCCCGTTTTTCACCAGCTCCAAGAATCCCATCCTCGCGCGTTGCCACGACGACTACGCGACCAAGATGCGGCTGAAATACGCGCCATACTACCGCACGATGTCCGCCCAGCAGGGCACTACGGTCACCCTCGACGGACGCGAGACGATCATGCTGGCGAGCAACGATTATCTCGGGCTCTCTTTTCACCCCAAGGTCATCGAGGCCAGCCATGCCGCGACCCTGAAATGGGGCACCTCGCCGACCGGCGCCCGCGTCTCCAACGGCTCCCGCGCCTACCACATCGAACTCGAGGAAAAGATCGCGGCATTCCTCGGCCGCGAAGCCTGCCACGTCCACTCCGCCGGCTACCTGTCCTGCATGGCCAGCGTCGCCACCTTTGCCCAGAAGGGCGACGTCATCTTCGCCGATAAAAACATCCACTCCTGCCTGTGGGATGGCATCCGGCTCTCGCCGGCCACCGTCGAGCGATTCTCCCACAACAATCCCGAGGACCTCCGGCAAGTCGTCACGACCACCCCCGGCGCCACGGCCAAGCTGCTCGTCGTCGAAGGCGTTTACTCGATGGAGGGCCACATCTGCCGCCTGCCGGAGATCGCGCCCATCGCGGCCGAACACAAAATCTTCACCATCCTCGACGACGCCCACGGCTTCGGCGTGCTCGGCAAACAGGGCCGCGGCACCCCGGATCATTTCGGCCTCGCGGAGCAGGTCGATGTCCACTGCGGCAGCCTCTCGAAATCGATGGCCAGCACCGGCGGCTTCGTCGCCGGTTCCCGCGAGGTCATCGAGTACCTCCGCACCAACTCGAAACACACGATCTTCTCGGCCGCACTGAGCCCGTCTCAGGCAGCCGCCGCGCAAGCCTCGCTCGAAGTGCTCCAGACCGAGCCCGAGCACTTGGAGCGCCTCTGGAGCAACACGCGCAAGTACACGGCCATGTTAAAGAGTCTCGGCCTCGATACCTGGGGCAGCGAAACGCCGGCCGTCCCGATTGTCCTCGGGGCGAAGGAGCGCGTGTACCACTTCTGGCGCGCCCTGCTTGAAAAGGGCGTCTTCACCGTGATGTCGATCGCCCCGGCTGTGCCTCCGGGCAAAGATCTGATCCGCACCGCCATCTCCGCACGCCACACCGACGAACAGCTCGAGCGCATCGCCGAAGCGATGGCCTACGCCATCAAGCGCAGTTAAGTGCGCGCCCCCTCCGGGGGCTCGTCCTCGGCCGGCTCGCCCGCAACGTCGAGCGCCTCGTCGAGCAGTTTCAACATCTGCTCGCGGGGGATCTGTTTGAGGATGTAGGCGACCGCGCCCCTCTCGTGCATCGCCTGCACCGTTTTCACATCCCCGCGCGCCGTGATCACGATCACCGCCGCCAGCGGATCCAGTTCCAGCAGTCTAGAAACCAGATCGTGCCCGCTGGGCACGGGCATCGTCACATCACACACGACTACCTGCGGCTGGTGTTGCCGATAAAGCGCCAAGCCCTCCTCGCTCGTTTCCGCATCCCAGATCGAGGTCACTCCGAGCGATTCGAGAAGCTCGCGCTCCAAGGCGATCGCATAGGGGTCTTCGTCGAGAATCAGGGCGGTTTTCGGGCGGGACATGGGGTAGATTAACCCACGCCCGCGAGGCCGCAAGCGGCGCGTCCGAAGACTAATCGACGCGCACGATGTACCCGCGCAGGTACTCGCTCTCGGGCATCGTCGCGAGCACGGGATGGTCCGCCGGCTGGTGGCACCACTCCAGCACCTGTACACGTCGGCGCGTATCGGCAGCCGCCTCGGCGAGCACACCGCGCAGCTGTTCGTCGTGCATGTGGTGCGAGCACGTGTAGGTGGCCAGCACGCCGCCCGGCGCGAGCCGTTGGATCGCGCGCAAATTGATCTCCTTATAACCGCGCAACGCCCCTTCGAGCGCGCTCTTCGATTTCGCAAACGGCGGCGGATCGAGCACGATCACATCCCAGAGTGCCTCGGTTTCGCGGGCCGTGTCGTTGAACCAGTCAAAGACATTGGCGACGGCAAACGTGGCCTGCGCGCCATTGCGCCCGGCGTTACGCCGGGCGGCCGCGATGGCTTCCTCCGCGCTGTCGAGCCCGAGCACCTCGGCCGCACCGGCGCGCGCCGCGTGCAGCGCAAAGGGCCCCTGGTTGCAAAACGCATCAAGCACTCGTTTGCCCGCACAGTATTTGGCCACGGCGGCATGCTGCGCCCGTTGGTCGAGGTAAAAGCCGGTCTTCTGCGCGGTCTGCAAATCCAGCCAGTATTCGAAACCGTCGATCGCCAGCCATCGCGGCTCCCACGCTGCACCGGAGCGGGTGTGGGTTTCCTGCGTCAGCCCTTCGAGCCGGCGGATCGGCGCATCGTTGCGGAAGATGATCTCGGCCGGCGACAGCAGCGCGTGCAACAGATCTCCGATGAGCCCGGCGCGTTTCTCCATCGCCAGCGTCTGGATCTGGACGACGAGCGCATCGCCAAACTGGTCCACGACCACGCCTGGCAGATCGTCCGATTCGCTCCACAGCAGGCGCCGGGCATTGCCGGGCGCACGCCGGGCGATCGCGCGCTCCAGCGCGGCGCGCAGATAAGCCTCGTCGAGCGCGACGTGGTCGCGGCTGAGGCGGCGGAAGACGATTTGCGAGCGGCTATTGTAGATGCCGGAGCCGATGAAGCGGCCCTTGCGGTCGCGGCACTCGACGACCTCACCGTCGTGCTCCGCGGGCAGCAACGCCTCGACTTCGTTGGCAAACACCCACGGATGGCCCGTGAGGATGCGTGCATTGGCGTTGGGTTTGAGCTTCAGGAAGGGTGCCGACATGGCGACGACTCAACGAGACGCCCCGCACGGGCGAAAGCCCAAACTCGCACTCCACGCTTATTCCTTTTCGCGGAACAGGGGGATGTGCTTTTTGCGGTTATGCTCGGCCTCCGTGCAGCACAAACTGGCCGATACCAGAAGGGCGAGGACCGCGGCGATCAAAGCGAGCGAGGTAAGAAGCATATCTTGGGGAAAACACTGACGAGTATTGAGAGTATCCCAGACGCAGCCACGAGGGGGTAGTCGACGCGCGTATGGGGAGAAGCGCTCGCAATTCAGACAAGTGGGCCCGACCATGTCGTTCGGCTCCGTACGGTCAACGCCTTTTCCATCCCATAAGTAAAAACCGCTCCATGGCGCTCTCGTTGGTCGAGCACCATAGCCTGCGCTCTGCGGCGCCACTCAGTTCCGGTCGTCCCGCACTGGGAGCCGCGCGCGTTGCGCCTCTTCCGAATCGGACACGGCCAGACTCGCCACGATCACGATTGGCACCAGCGCAACAAACAGGATCAGTAAGGTTAGCATTTTTGTGAGGTCGAAAGTTCCTGCGGTGCACGAAAGGCACCTGCTCACTTCAACGACTCGAATCTGCCAAATACTAAGCGCCGAGCAATCGAATGCCCGGTCGCGGTGCTACGCAGCCACGCCGCGCAGGAATACGTAAGCAAATCCGCCGACCAACCCGTGCCGATGTCCGCCGAGCGCTGCCAGATTCTCCTTCCCTCGCCCGGCGCCGCCCCCTTTCTTGGCGGTTTCACTATGACGCCCGCTCAGGAAATCGCACGCCGCCGCACCTTCGCCATCATCTCGCACCCCGACGCGGGCAAGACGACCCTCACCGAAAAATTCCTCCTCTACGGCAACGCCATCCACCTGGCCGGCACCGTCAAGGACCGCAAAAACCAGCGCGCCACCACCAGCGACTGGATGGAGCTCGAGCGCCAGCGCGGCATTTCCGTCAGCTCCACCGTCCTCCAGTTCGATTACCAGGGCTACGCCGTCAACCTGCTCGACACCCCCGGCCACAAGGACTTTTCCGAAGACACCTACCGCGTGCTCACCGCCGTCGACGCCGCGCTCATGGTGATCGACGCCGGCAAAGGCATCGAGCCGCAGACGCGCAAACTCTTCGAGGTCTGCCGGCGCCGCGGCGTGCCCATCTTCACCTTCATGAACAAGTGCGACCGGCCTTCGCTCAACCCGCTCGCCCTCATCGACGAGCTTGAGAGCGTGCTCGGCCTGCCGCCCTGCCCCATCACCTGGCCCCTCGGCAACGGCCCCGAGTTCAAAGGCGTGTACGACCGCCGCGCCCGCCAGGTCCACCTTTTCGAACGCGTCCCGGGCGGCTCCTACCGCGCTCCCGAAAACGTCACCGGTCTCGGCGACAATCTCGTCCGCACCAAACTCTCCGAGTCCACGTACGCCGAAGTCTCCGAACAGATCGAGATGCTCGACATCGCCGGCCACCCCTTCGACCGCGCCGCCATCCACGCCGGCAAACAAACCCCCGTCTTCTTCGGCAGCGCCATCAATAACTTTGGCGTCCAGCTCCTCCTCGACGGCTTCCTCCTCGACTCCATCCCGCCCACCTCGCGCCGCGCCGTCACCGTCAGCATGGCCGCCGCAGGCGTCGGCGTGTTGCCCGACGCCGCCTCCGAGAAAAAAGAGATCCCCACCTCGTACGAAAAATTCTCGGGCTTCGTCTTCAAGATTCAGGCCAACATGGACCCGAAGCACCGCGACCGCATCGCCTTCATGCGCGTCTGCTCTGGCAAATTCACCCGCGACATGACCGTGGTGCACCAGCGCACCGGCAAGACCGTCCGCCTCTCCTCTTCGCACAAACTCTTCGGCCAGGACCGCGAGACCGTCGACGAGGCCTGGCCCGGTGACGTCATCGGCCTGGTCGGCTACGACGCCTTCGGCATCGGCGACACCCTCACGGAAGACCGCAGCATCGTGTACGACGAGATCCCGCGCTTCCCGCCGGAAGTCTTCTCCTACATCTCCAATCCCAATCCCTCCGACGCCAAAAAGTACCGCGCCGGCCTCGAACAGCTCCTGCAGGAGGGCGTCGTGCAATCCTTCACCGCTCGCCACGCGCCGCCGGGAGCCACGCTGCTCGCCGCCGTCGGTCCGCTGCAATTCGAAGTCGTGCAATACCGCCTCAAAGCCGAGTACGGCGCCGAGTCCACGCTCACGCCCTCGCCGTGGACTGCGCTCAAGTGGCTGGAGCCGCATCCCTCGCTCGAAAATCCGGGCAACCTGATCGTCGCCACCGGCGTCAGCTTCGGCACCGACAAGTTCAACCAGCCCGTCGTCTTCTTCCCCAACGAATGGTCCTCGCACTATTTCATGGAGAAGAACCCCGAGCTCAAACTCCACGCCCTGCCGCTCGAACAAACCCTGCGCGACTGACGCCCTCACCCTGCCGCCGATGAAAGCCCGTCTGTCGTTCGTTGCGCTCCTGACATCCGCCACCACTCTCCTCTTCGCCGAAACCGGCGATCCAGCGGCCACCGAAATCTGGAGCCCCGTGCCGGCGGTCGTCATGCCCGGCACCGCCACGACCGCGCCGTCCGACGCCATCGTGCTTTTCGACGGCACCTCGCTCGATGCGTGGACCAGCGACAAAGGCGCGCCCGCCGGTTGGACCGTCGAAGACGGCGTCCTCACCATCAAGCCCGGCAGCGGCTCCATCGTCACCAAGCAGGCCTTCGCCGACTGCCAGCTTCACCTCGAATGGCGCTCGCCCGCCGCCGTCACCGGCGAAGGGCAAAACCGCGGCAACAGCGGCGTCTATCTGCAAAACCGCTACGAGGTGCAGATTCTCGACAGCTACAACAACCCAACCTACGTCAACGGCCAGGCCGCCTCGGTGTACAAGCAGCACATCCCGCAGGTAAACGCCTCGCGCGCTCCCGGCGAGTGGCAGACCTACGACATCGTTTTCTCCGCGCCGCGCTTCAACAACGACGGCACCGTGCGCACGCCCGCCTACGTCACCGTGCTGCACAACGGCGTGCTCGTGCAGGACCACGTCGAGATCAAAGGCCCGGCCGCCTGGATCGGCCAGCCCAAGTACGAGAAGCACGCCTTCAAGCAACCGCTCGCGTTGCAGGACCACGGCTGCCCCGTCTCCTTCCGCAACATCTGGATTCGCGAGCTCCACACGCGCCAACTGCTCAACGGACGCGACCTCACCGGCTGGTATTCCTTCCTCGAAAAATCCGGCAAAAACTCCGACCCCGAGGGCAACTTCAAGGTCGAGGACGGCCTGCTCCACATCGAGGGGAAACACTTCGGCTACGTCGCCACCGAGGAGTCGTTTTCCAACTATTACCTGAAAGCCGTCTTCAAATGGGGCGAGCATCGCTACGCCCCACGCGAGACCGCCCGGCGCGACAGCGGCATCCTCTACCACTTCGGCGCCGCCGAGACCGACGTCGTCTGGCCCAAGTCCATCGAGTGCCAGGTGCAGGAAGAGGACTGCGGCGACTTCTGGTGCGTCGGCACGATGGTCGAAAGCCCGCATCCGTGGAAAACCGAGTGGGGCATGAAACACATCCCGCGCACGGCCAACTTCGAAAACCCGCGCGGCGAGTGGAACGTCATCGAGATCGTCTGCAACGGCGACCAGATCGAGCACTACGTCAACGGCCACCTCGTCAACTCCGCCACCAAGGCCTCTGTCTCCTCCGGCAAAATCCTGCTCCAGTCCGAAGGCGCCGAGGTCTTCTACAAGAGCGTCGAGATCATCCCGTACTGAGCTGAAAATCGACCAGGCAGGTCCGGCACGCGGTGCCCGAGCACACGGGCACCGCAGGATCGTAACGGTCGGTCAAGGCGCCTCGTAGATTTCCACCAAGGCGATGCCGGTCGTGTCGCCCACACCAGTGACCTGCGCCGTATAAATTCCGGGCGGCAGGTCCACCAACAGCACGGCGTCCTTCGAGGCCGCGGGTAGCGCAGACATGCCGACTGCGTGCATCGTCTCCGCGAGCGTGGTTGCCCCGCCCCAGTCGTCGTTGGCGCCCACCACTGTCCACTTCGTGATCTGCGACGGCGTGTATCGGTTTAGCTGCAAAGTCGGGTTTTCCAAAACCAACCCGGTGAGCTCGGGCGAATCCGCCAACAGGCTCGGACCGACGCCACGCAGAAGCACCCGGCGCGGCGCATCGCCGACGATCACAAATCCCACGATGAGTTGCGCCGCACCGGCTCCCACGTGGTTGCGCACCGAAAGTGCCGTCAGGCGTTTCGCCTTATCTGCAAAATCCGCATCGTAGGTCTCGGCCAGTGCAAGACCGGTCGTGTCGCCGACACCCGACACCTGTGCGGTATAGATTGAGCGCGTCGGCACGATCAACAGGGCGGCGTCTTTCGAATCGGCCGCCAGCGTGCTCATGCCGACCGCTTTCATGGTGCCACGCAGCGTGTCCGTGCCGCCCCAATCGTTATTGCGCTCAATTGGAGCAAAACCACCCGTCTGATACTCGTGAATTGTGAGCTGTGGATCGATAAGCACCTGGCCCGCGAGGCTGGCATCGCCGTCCACGAGCGCCGGGCCCACGCCGCGCACAATCGTCGGTTTGCCCCCGCCAGTGTAGACGAAGCCCATAAACAAACTCTGCGCGCCCGCGCCTACAGGCACGCGTGCCGACAGCGCGGAAAACTGGCTCCACCCCACCGTCAACGACGCCCCCGCGCTCGAGATCTCCCCATTTACCCCATCGGAGACGAGACAGCGGTACTGGTTTCCACCCATCTCGCGCGTCGGGTTGCGGACCGTCAGCGTGCCGGTGGCCGTGCCGGCATAGGCGGAGCCATCCGATACAAAGCGCCAAGTGGCACCACCGTCCTCAGACACCTGCCAACGATAGCTCAACACGCGCGGGCTCAGAGCCAACACTTGGAACGTCGCCGACACACCTGCGCACGCGGAAACATTGGACGGCATTGAGTCCAGCCACGGTCCCTTGGTCTCCAGATTTGTCCCCACCGCGATGAGCGAGTGGTTCCGCCCGGCACCAAGCTTCAGCCCCGAGGATTTGGGGATCGGCATGCGGACCGGTGCGGCGCGGAAGTCGCGCGTGCCGTCGCCCAGTTGTCCGCTCCAATTCGAGCCCATGCCCCACACGCTGCCATTCCGCCTTCGCGAACAGACTGTGGTAGCCGCCCCCCACAGCCAGGCTCACGCCACCGGACACGATCTCGACCGGGACGGTGCGCATCGTCGTTGTCCCATCGCCCAACTGACCTTCGTCGTTGCGTCCCATCGCCCAGAGACTGCCGTCCGTCTTCACGATCAGGCTATGGTCGTTGCCCGCCGCCACCGACTGCACGCCACCCGCCAGCACCATCACCGGAGACGTGCGCATCGTGGTCGTACCGTCGCCCAGCTGGCCGGACGCGTTGCAGCCCATTGCCCAAAGGCTGCCATCGGCCTTCAACACCAGACTGTGTTTTTGGCCCGCGCTTACCGTGCGCACACCACCCGACATGATTGTCTGTAAAGTCACACCGCTCCACCATTCCCCTCCAGTGCCCAGTTGCCCGTCTGAGTTGCCACCGCTCACGCATAAGCTGCCATCGGTTTTGACGATGAGGCAATGTTGCTCCCCCATCGACACCGACTGCACGCCGCTGGAGACCACGCATGTCGGCGTGAGAAATCTGTTGTCCGCATTGGCATTGGGGAAATTGGTCATGTTAAAGCCCATCGCCCACAAGCTTCCATCGGTCTTGATGAACACACTGATCTGGCGCGAGGCCGCCATGGACTGCACGTCACGCTCAAGGACTCGCACAGGGCTGTACCGCAACACGTCCGTCCCGTCGCCAAGTTGAAACAGGTCGTTGTTGCCCGTGCACAAAAGGCTACCCGGATACGCCACGGTGAGTGACACCACACGACTGACGGCACGGCTCGGCAGCGTGTTCTCGGCAACGCACCGATACTGATGGCCGCTCAACGACTCGCGCGCTCCGGCGATGACCAGCGAGCCTGTCGTCACTCCGCTATAGGGCGGCGTCTCGCTCAATTTCTCCCACGAGACGCCGGCATCGGCGCTCACCTCCCATTGGAGGTGGGGCATGGGAAGCCCTGCGGCCGACGCATTGAACCGCACCTCACTGCCCACGCTCACACAGGCGTTTTCAGGCTGGTTCACCATGTAGGCCTTTGGCGCGATCTGAAAATCGTCCACCACACGGTTACCGACCGCCGAGTTTCTGGAATCGCCGGTGGCCACCTGCACCGACGCCGGGCCATGCACCGCACTCCCGCCGTTGTGAGAGACCGTCCAGGTCGCGTTCGACGCCAGGCCCGCCACGACAAACATGCCCTGCTCATTCGTGGTGAGCTGGTGCACCGTGGGGCCCGAAACCGTCACCGTGACACCCGCCATCGGATTTCCGAGATCATCGGTGACACGTCCGGGAATAATCTCCGCGACGCCGGCCGGCGCCATGTTGAAATGGCATTCTTCAACCAACCGGAAATCGCGCCCGCCCGCGTCGATCTCCGGAAGCTGGTACCAGGCATCGTACGAGCCGTCCCAGCCCAGGTTGATATGGTGGTACAGCGTCCCCAGGTTGTACCCGTAGCCGTCGCAGACCACATAGTGCCCCGGCGGCATGATGCCCAAGGTGAGAGGCAGGCCCGCATCCAGATTCGTCCGCACCGCAAGCATGATGTCCTCAAAGCAACGGGAGGTGTCGTTGGAACTGGGGTAGCCAAACACATCGCGGAAAACGTCCGGGTGGAGATTCGACCCGGAGCCGCCCGACGAATAATCCATGTTGGTCGCCACGCCGACATCGTGCATCAGCGCGCCGATCGCCTTGCGCTGGACCTCCGTGATCGAGGCATCGGGGTCCAACACCATCGATGCCCAATCGTACGGCCCGCCCAGCCCATCTCCACCGCGCAGGGCTCGCGATTGGGTCGGTCCATCGACCCTGATCGTAAACGAGGCCGTACCCACGCCCGTCTTGGGCCACTCGTGGAAACGCATGATTTGCGCCCGCGCAGTGGCACCACACCCGGAGGGATAGTTCTTCGAGTTTCCCGCCTCATGCGGCGGCGTGTAGTAGTTGTATAGCGCCTGCGAAACGCCGCCGGCAAAAATCGTCTGCTGCCCCCACTTCGTCTGCACCATCGGCGCGACGCGCACGTCGTTCAGTGCAGTCGATATCCCGGCTCGGGCGCCAGACTCTGTCGCTCCGCGCACTGCCGCTGCGCTCAAAAGCTGCCACTTCGCATTCTTCCGGCCCACCGCGCCACGCCTTCCGGCTTGAAAAATCGTCGCCGACCGGGGCCGCACATCCGTGTCGCACAGCAGCAAATCGTAAAGCGGATTGCCCGCCTGGGCCACAAACTCGCCGTCGCAGGAGAACGCGAGAATCGGCTCCACTTCATCATCGGCGGCGACCACCACGAACCCCGAAGGAGACAGGCTCACCACATGAAACCGGATCACGCCCGCTCCGTCAGCGTACGTCGTCGCGTGCCCGGGCGCGCCGGCCTGTTGGCCCATGGGACGGGGCGTTAGTTCCAACCACCGACGCGCCGCCTCTTCCGCACGGGCTCCATCGACGGGCGCCGCCAAACCCAACCCATGGGGGCGCAAAACAAAGAGGGGCATTCCCCAAAAAAATCCTCCTTCGCCGCCGGCGACAATCCACGATTCACCCTATGCCACGAGGCTGCGCCGCAAATCAAAGGCGTTAGCAGCCTGCCACCGACGGCCCGGTGCTAAGAGCCTATCCGGAAAACAAAGTGAACGAAGAGGCGGCTGCAGTGTCAGCA
>ERZ795030.3901-NODE-3901-length-15248-cov-4.939051_pt1 | contig 15248 bp, 11 predicted proteins | sample MGYA00375122_ERZ795030 | MGnify/ENA primary metagenome ERZ795030 (study PRJEB30165, sample SAMN05720146) | activated sludge metagenome | isolation source: anaerobic digester from wastewater treatment plant | place: Japan | collected 2015-04-20 ...
GATGGCGTTCTGGAAGCCGTTGCACCCAATCTGAGTCTGGAAATCATAGAAATCTAATCCCGACTGAAAAGTAATTTTTAACCTTTTTTAACCCGTTACCCGCTTCGGTGTGCATCACGCGCATCTGGCGGGTTTCGCATTTTTGGAGCATGAAAAATGGAAGATTTACCAATTGAACGGCGCAAGACGGTCACGATGCCGCAGGCAGACTTTGAGCAGATGCTTGAGCGTGCGGCCGAAAGAGGTGCGCGTCACGCCCTGCATGGGGTGGGACTCGATGGCGAGGACGCTGCTCACGACATTCGCGAACTGCGAAATCTGCTCGATGCCTTCAATGAAGCCAAGAAGACTGCCGGTTTGACCATCATCAAGATGATCGTCACCGGACTGGTAATGGCGATCCTGACCGGCACCCTGATCAAACTCAAATTGTTCGGGGGTGGGCAATGATCGAAACACTGCTAGGTGGATTGTTGGGTGGAGCGTTTCGACTGGCACCAGAACTTCTGAAATGGCTGGACCGCAAGGGCGAACGTGGTCACGAACTGGCGATGCAAGACAAGGCGCTGGAGTTCGAGAAAATTCGTGGAGCCAGTCGAATGGGAGAGATCGGTGCAAGTGCCGACGCTGCTTGGAACTCCGGTGCGATGGAGGCGTTCAAGGAAGCGGTTTCGGGTCAAGGCAGACCATCTGGTGTGAAGTGGGTGGATGCACTGTCGTCCACAGTTCGCCCGATGGTGACTTACCTCTTCGTGCTGATGTACGCCGGTGTGAAACTGTCCACCTTCGTTGGGTCGGTGCAAACGGGTATGGGGTTCGGGGACGCGCTGCTCGCCGCGTGGACGGAAGCAGACCAGGCATTGCTTGCAGGCATCCTGAACTACTGGTTTCTGAATCGCACAATTGAGAAGGGGCTGCGGTGATGTGGCGGCAAAACGATCCATTGAAGTCATGGAGTCGCGCACCACGACCATTGGCAGAACGATTCTGGGAAAAGGTGGATGTGCGGGGTGCTGATGAATGCTGGCCGTGGCTGGCATCCAAAAAGCAAGGTGGCTACGGTCGGATCAGTGATGAGCGCGGCCATCCTCAGCTTTCTCATCGCGTGAGTTACGCGCTGACTGTCAGTCCGATTCCTGATGGAAACGTGGTCTGCCATCGCTGCGACAACCCACGTTGCGTGAATCCCGCCCACCTTTTCCTCGGTACACAAGCCGACAACCTGCGAGATATGCGTAGCAAGGGACGTGGCAACCCGCCCCGTGGTGTCGAGCATCCGAAGGCTCGATTGACGGAAGCACTCGCGCAGCAGATACGGCGCGATTCTCGCAGCCATCGTCAGCTCGCTCGCGCATTCGGCATTGGCAAGTCAACAGTCGGAATGATCAAAGCGGGGGACACATGGACACTCGTGTGATTGGCGTTCCGCCGCAGGCCATTGAGCTCGCGAAGCGATTCGAGGGGTTTCACCGTGTGCCCAAGAACGATCCCTTGGGCCAGGCGCATCCTTACATCTGCCCGGCAGGATTTTGGACAGTTGGCTACGGCCACCTTTGCGACCCCAAGCACCCACCGATCACCGAGGCTGAAGCCGAGGTCTATTTGGCCCAAGACCTGATGACGGCGCTCACCGCCACTTTGCGGTATTGTCCTGTACTGGCAACGGAGTCTGAGTCGCGGCTTGCAGCCATCGTGGATTTCACATTCAATCTAGGGGCGGGTCGGCTTCAGACATCGACGTTGCGTCGGCGGATCAACCAGCTTGATTGGGCAAGCGCTGGTCAGGAACTGCGCCGCTGGGTCTATGGCGGTGGGAAGGTTCTTCCAGGACTCGTCAAAAGGCGCGAGGCAGAAGCTTTGCGGCTGATTTAGACAGCACGTTTCGCTTATCAACTCTACCGACTTCGGGATAAGATTCAAACCTTGCCATCTCTCCGTTTTGCACGATGATCAATTGGAAAGAAGCCCCAAAGACAGCCCGATGGTGGGCGATGGATGCCGACGGGCAGGCGCACTGGTATCTCGCACCAAATGTCGCTGCCTTCACCACGTTCTGGTATTGCGATCAGGTTCTGGCACCCAGCTACGACTTTGCTGGAGATTGGCGCGAAAGTTTGACTGAGCGACCGCCCCACCCACGACCAGTCGTAAGCTGATAATTTTCGATTCGCCGTCATTCAAACCTGAGCTGGACATTCCCCCTACGTCTGCCCGGTTGGGCATCACCGCATCGGGTTTAGGCACCTGTGCGAGCCAGACCATCCGCTAATCACCGAGACTGAAGCCGAAGTCTATTTGACTCAAGACTTGGTGTCTGCGCTTGCCGCCACACTTCGGTACTTCCCAGTGCTGGCTACCGATTCCAACGAGCGACTCGTGGCCATCGCAGACTTCATATTCACCTTTGGGGCTGGGCTGCTCCAGACATCAGCGCTAAGGCGACGAATTAACCAGCTAAACTGGTCAGAAATTGCTCAGAAGTTTCGGCGATGGGTGCATAGCGGCGGTAAGGTACTCCCAGGGCTAGTAAGCAGGCGCGAGGCGGAGCTGCGTTTGCTGGACTATTAGTTGTTCAAATATCGGGTGAATACCTTGTATGCAGAGAATTCGAACTTTGGATCGAGTGCAAGAACACGATCTCGCAGCTCTCTGTGATCATCACCAGCACGGCCACGGCTCCAAGTCTGATCGTTGCACTGAATTCCTTCAATAAGATCAACGCAATCGTCAAGTTCATACTTGTTCAATAAGGGCTTGATAGCCTCTGTGAAGCGCCGATCTGCACCGTTGTAGCTCCCGCTGGCAACGTAGTACTTGTTTGCAAGGCGAATCACCATCTTGGTCCATTCGGGCGAATCCGATATTTTTTCAATGGCATCCCAGGTCATCCGCTCGATTTGAGGACACTCCTTGCCTGAAATCCAATCACCAAGCCGTTTTGCATGTTCTTGCAGGTTCGCGGCAGTGAACCACGCCAGACAATGGGCAGAAATATCGCTCTCGGCCGCGTGCTGAATTGCTGCTTTGGCGTGATCAGCCAATAGTTCGTAAAGCTGTGGTTCGCGTGACAGGAAATCTATCAAGCAGACGACCGGGGCACCACCGGTTGAAATCGCGCTGAAGTAATCCTTTTCTGCCTCGATCTGCGTCTTGAACTGGCCAGGATTTCTCCCGAACAGCAAGCGCAAAGCGCTGTAATTGATCGCACGGTTCTTCTCGCACGGCTCGTCAGTCAGACGAAATGCAAACTTCCAGAGAGCCTTGAAGACTGCCTTCTCCACTTCGGGATTGAACCGGTTGTAGTACTTGCTCTCCAGGTACGCCTTCAACCTCTTGTCATCAATCAGAATGCCGGCTGCCTGTTCGAGATCACCGACGAGCTCCTTGACGATCTGCTTGGACAAGATCGGGGCTTTGGTCAGCACCCCATCGAGAGTGTTACGGATCAAGGCGCGTACTGTCTCGCGGTTGGGCCGATGTAGTTGGAAGTTCGCGTTGACCACCGGGTGAGCGGCGAGATGACGCTGACGCTGCAGATGCAGCAGGTTTTCCCGCTCGGCGATGTCAAGAAGCTGCGTCTGCTCGGCGACGGATTCGACGAGCTTCGTCTCCCAAATCGGAGATCGTTCGTTGTCCTGCTGCAGCTTGCCGATTTCCGCAAGGATGTCCTTGGCTTTGGTGTCGCCGTATAGATCGACGAGGTTCTGCAGCTTGAAGAGCAGGTCGCAAACCGCGACCGACCAAAGCATCACTACCGATGACCGGTAGTTGCCTGCCGCGTAGCAGCTCAATACCTCGGCGAAGTATTCCTTAGTACGCGAATCGAAGATTTGCGTTGCGCGCTGCTCAATTGAGTATTCGTCCAGCATCACGCCCCCTGACCAACGATCTCGACATAGCCAATTAACTCGGCCGAATAGCTGCCGTCGCCATTGGCCGCGCCCTTGTGCTTGAGCTCGCGCTGCAGCGTTGGCTCAACTACCTGCGAAAAGAGATTGATCCGCTGGTCCGGAGTGAATCTCGGCGTGGCTGTCGGGGCCTGCAGGTAGCGTTCACATTGCCGCTCCAACGCAGGCACCCGCGCTCCGTCTTGCTTGACCGCAATCGGCTGAACCACCACGCGGCGCTCGCCGTTCTTGCCGGAGGTCTCGACCATCCAAAATGACAGCAGTACTGGGTCGTCGACGTCGGCCGCAACGGCAATTCCAAGATCTTCCGGCGGCACGATGCGCCAGCGGCCAAGCTCTTCCTGCACCAGTGGGTGATCCAGTCCCATCAGCTCCACGTTGTCGTTACTCGTGGCCGTCTCTCGATTCAACGTAAATCCGGCCTTGCGCGCACCATCGACGGTCACAAGGTCATAGGTCTCGTCGTCCACTTTGACGAGCCGCTGCTGGCGATCTGCCACCGCTGCCGACATGAATCGCACCAATCGATTCAGGCTGGACGACACATCAGAAAAGGGCTTGTAGTCGTCGAGACTGAAGCCTTCGAGGTCTTGGAACAGGTCAAACACTACCTGCCGCGCTTCGCGCGAATTCGACAGGGCAGCTTCCAACTCCACCTTTGTCCGCTTGAGCTCGGGGTCTGATAGCGCCTCTTGGTACAGGCGGTCGTAGTTGAGCCGCTCGGAAAGTTGGCCAAGAATCTGTGCCCGCAGGTCTTCGGCGACGTTGCCTTGATCATCGACCTTGCCGACCGTCTTGGCGATCTCGACCAGCTTCTCGTCCAGCATTAGGAAGATGCGGCCTTCGATGGTGTCGGACAGCACAAGGTTGTAGACCTGTGCCGTGTGGTTCTGTCCGTAGCGGTGGATGCGACCGATTCGCTGCTCCACGTCCATCGGGTTCCACGGCAAATCGAAATTGAACAGGATGCGCGCGAACTGCAGGTTGATGCCTTCACGACCAGCAGCCGTACAAACCAGCACGCGCGGGCCATCCTTCTGGCGGAAGCGGCGCTCCGCTGCAACCTTGGCACCGTGATCACCACCACGCAGCACAGCCACGCCCTGGCCAGGGAAGGTCTGGTCGATCTCCCTCGCAATCAAGTCAACGGTGCCGAGGTAGGTGGCAAACACAACGATCTTCTCGTTCGGGTTTTGCCGCCACAGGATGCCCAAGCCGTCGAGCAGCTTCTGCGCCTTTGTCTCGCGCTGCTGCGGGAAGACCTTGAGCAGATCTCCAATGCGCAGCCGTTCTTCCGGCAGGTGCAACTCCACGACAGCCGATGCGGCTTCTTCAGCGTGGGCGGCTCCATATTCGCTGCCATAAGGATCGGAGGCCAGCTCCAGCGCTTCCTCGTCCAGCTTCTTGACCAGTCGATACTTCAGGTCGGCCAGCACACGGTCCACCTCGCTCCGGCCGATGCTGTCGCGTGCAAGGTTGAACTCTTCATGGATCAGCTCGCGGGCTTCATCGGTCAGCCGCTCGCGCCCCTCGATGTCGAGGTCTTTGTCGCGCAGGAATGCCTCGTGCAGCGTCAACATCAGCAGTCGGCGTTTCATGGTGCGCCGCACGGCAGCAAAGCTCGACGCAGCAATCTTCTGAAAGATGGCCATCAAGAAGCCGAGGGCACGCCCCTGGCCGCCCTGGCGACGCGCAAGGTCGAAGCCATCCTCCAGGTACTCGCGCAGCTTCTCGTAGAAGAGGCGCTCTTCCGGGCCCATCAGAAAGGACTCGGTATGCACCCAGCGTCGTGCAAACAACGGCGAACCGTCCGGCTGACAGGCGTCCGCCTTTGTGCGACGGAACATCACCGTGTTCAGGCGGTGCCGGTGTTCCAGCATTTCCTCGGGGCTGCCGAATAGCGTAGGGTTCAGCAGTTGTGCCAGCATCCAGAACTGGAAGTGGTTGCCTTGGTGAGGCGTGGCCGAGAGCAGCATCAGGTCGCGCGAATGGTCTTTCAGCGCTTCAGCCAACTTGTAGTTCTCAGTCTTCCTGACCTTGCCGCCGTTGCGGTATGCGGTGAGGTGATGCGCTTCGTCGAACACCACCAGATCCCAACGCGGCGCATCCAGCAGGCGCTTGATACGCGCCGGCCGCTTCAGGGTGTCGATGCTGGCGATCAGCCGGTCGTGCTTGGCGAAGGCGTTAGTCTTGCGGTCAGTGATGTCGCCCTCGGAGCCGAACACCTCGAAGTCGAGGTTGAACACTTCGTTCAGCTCGCGGTGCCAGTTGTTCACCAGACCCGCAGGCACCACCATCAGCGCCCGGGTCAGTTCGCCCCGGCTGGCCAGCTCCCGAAGAATGAGTGCCGTCTCGATGGTCTTACCCAGCCCGACCTCGTCGGCGATCAGGTATCGCCGGGGCGACGCGGTGGCGATGCGGTGGGTCAGCACCACCTGATGAGGGAGCAGATCGATCTTGGCGGACGTCAGTGCCGACGCGCTCTCCATCACCGGCAGTGCGTGCGCCTCGTAGGACAGCCACGCCTTGCGTGCACGGTCGGCGTTGCCATCGACCGCACGCAAGATGCGTTCGGTGCGAGAGAGTTGGCGGTGAACCGAGGCAACCGGCACACGGCGCTCACCAACGCCGAAGAACGCGCGCAGGTAGCCGTCGCGTGCCGGATCAAGAACGACGCCCTGGCCGAATTCGTGATGGGTGATCCGTTCGCCGGGCTGGAGCTGAGTCTCTACTTCCACGCGCCGACCTCAGGTGATCCGCAAATGGAACAAGCCAGCAGGCTTGCTGCCTTCGCGGAGCAGGATCTCCTGCGGATACTCGTTGGCCTCGCCCCACAGAATGCGGCCGAACGCGAGCAGGCGGTCGCTATGCGGTGCAGCGCAGCGCCACTCAACCGAGTCGGTGGCGGGATGCAACTTGATCCGTCCGAGACCTGATGGCAGCCAAAAGATCAAGGACGCTTCACCCTCGTAGTAGGACTGAAACGACAGGATCGCATCCTTGACCCCATCGCCGAGCCACGTCTCGGCGTCCTCGGGCGTCAGCAGATCCAGGCCACCTTCCAACCCGGCAACGACGAGCGTGTTGTTGCCATTGCTCGGCAGGTCGTCGGGCCAATGGCCCGCCGCCTGCAAGAACTGGCGCAGGCTCCAGACTTCGCTGGCCGCGCACACTTGATTGCGGGCCTCTTCGTCCCAAATCCAACTCGTGCCGCGCCGCTGCCACACTGTGTCGAGCAGTTGCTTCATAGCTCGTATTCCTCAAACAGCGAACCCTGCGTCGGCTTGACCGCCTGAGTCGCCGCCCAGCCGTTGTAGATCGAGACCGCGCGTGAGGCCGCGTTGCGGCTGGCTTGATCCGGGCCGTTCTTGTGCAGCCATTCCAGCAAGGGCTTGAGAGCCACATGGGGCTTGAAATTCTCGTTCTTCAAGGTGTCGGAGGCGTTGATGCTACTGCCATCGAAGCAGGCCCCGATAAGTACCAGCGCCTGATCCAAATCGGACGTCAGTCTTCGCTTGTGCTTGCCAGACCAGTCGCGGGCAAAGTCCAGCGGGTTCACCCGCGTGACGACCTTGCTTTTCTCTGAGCACCAGCCACGCTGCTCGAACTCGTCGGGCGTGGTGATCGAGCCCTTGAGAAATTTCTGGAGCTGGTCACGCTTCATTTCGGTGGCATTGCCGAAGGTGCGCAAGAACTGGCGGGTCATCGGCTCGGCATTGACCGGCGGCGGTTCCTTGCCCTTGTCCGCGTCCTCATCGATTAGCTGGTTGATACCGATCAACGCTTCTTTGACAGTGATTGCTCGCCCCTCGTCCACAAAGACCTTGCCATAGTGGCGCGAGAAGTACTCCAGCGCCTTACCACGCCGGATCACCTGAATGTCGGCGGCAGGCAGGCCTTCCTTTGCGTGGTTTTCCAACATACCCTGCAGTTGGCGCACGTCAGCCATCACCTCGCGGCGCATCCGGCCCCAACTCACAGGTTTGGGTTCTTCGGTGCGCTTGCGGCAGACGTGGATGATGTCGTACTCGATGGTCTTCGAGCCGAATTCGCCTTCGCCTTTGGTTTCGTCGGAGCGGATGGGATATGTCGCTTCGAGGTAGTAGCCCGCGTCGAAGAGAGACTCTAGCACCGCGACCCATGGCTCGTCCTCGCTGTGGTGGAAGGTGAATGCGAGAATGCCGCCGGGCTTCAAGACACGATGTGCCTCGCGCCAGCATTGGGTGAGCAGGCGCTGGTAGAAGCCATCTGGATCTTCTGGCTCTCGGGCGCGGTTGGCCACGGCCTCCAGCGATTTGGGCGTGTACTCCGCCCCAAAGATTGCAGGGTACTTTCCTTTGAGCACTAGGCGGAGCCAGACGTAGAAAAAGTCGGCTAGTTCGGAATAGTGAAGCAAGCCGCCAAAAGGCGGATCAGTGATAACCAAATCGAAACTTGCATCGGTATACGGAGCAAGGTCTGTCGATGACCCACAAGATATCTCTGGCGCCTGCATTTTGTCGCCCGGAAATACCTTTTCGCTCTTGCCGGAAATGTCACTGGATAACTCAGCATGATTTCTAGCCAATCCTTCCGCACTAACAAGCTCCCATGGATCAGCTGCCCAGTTCAATGCATCTATTAACCCACCAATGGCAGACTTCCAATTGCCATCGCCAGTCTGATTAAAAACACTTGGCTCCAAACTTGTAGATTTTGGGTGGAAATTGTTATTACTAAGGGCGGCAGATATTTGGTTATTCTTCATATGCCAAATGCTCAAGCCATTGTTGCAGCGAAGATACTGCTGAAATGCACACAGCACATACTCCCGCACACTCCATGCGTGGTCACCGATCTCACAAATAGCTTTTAGTAGCTGAGCATGGACTAGTAACTGGCGCGGATTGAACATCGTCCACCAGTGAGTGATGCCGTGGTTGGGCACACCACCTTGCAGATGATGGGTCATGAAACCGTAAGGAAGTTCTGACCGTGGCCAGTAATCTTTGAGATCATCGTCCTTACGCGCCATCCACTCACTAAACGCTGTGTCGTACTGCCGCGCTTGTAACGTCGCGAAACCCGTAAAAAAGCGACCACTATTAGGTTTGCCTGCTGCACCTCGCTTGGGCGAATAACCTTGCACCGCATACCCGGCCATCGGCCCAGTCTTTCCCGTTGCCTTTATTGTGGTTAACACATCCTGCACAGTACCGCATGCGGCACATGCGTAATGTGATTTCCTCGGCACCGTGCCAGTTTCCGGCGCGAAACTGACTTTCGTCTCAGGGCACGTCACCTCTTCCGGCAGCGTGCCGCGCACTTCCAGTAGGCGACTCGTAGATGCACGCGCCTTGTTCCACCGAGCAGTCGCGGCTAAATCATCCTGCGCCGATCCACCGCAGGTCTGGCCATTCGCATCCTGTCTGGGCGAGCCAGCCAGCCATTGCGGATGCACCAGCAGGCTCAATTCAACCTTCTTATTCTTCCCTTTACCGAGGTTGAGCATCGCCGTATGCCCGCAGTGAGGGCAAGTAACGCCTCTCCTCCGATCAAGCACGGAGAAAGGGGGCTCAGATGGCACCACATACAGCGGCGCATCAGGGGCCAAGCGCGCAGCGTCTTCCTCAACGTGAAACTCGCCACCGCAATTTCCGCAGGTGTGCTCCCAGTGCTTGACGCTGATCGACTTCACCGCGACTACTGGGCTAGTCATGATCGGGGTACGATGACCACAGCCCGTTACCTGACAAGGGCCGTGCTTTGCCCAGAAGGTATAAATGACTTCCGGGCCGTCGTAGCGATAGTCCTTTCGCTGCTCGCGAGGAATGGTCAAGGGATCGAAATCGGCAGGCTTTACCAGCTTGGTCGGTAGGTGCGTCCATGTGCCAGTCTCACCTTCCGGCCCGTCGCAGTAATAGTACGGCATGATCTGCGGTTTGACCTCGGCCTCAATGTCAGCAAGCAGACTCTGGACCTCTTCCTGTTCGACATTGGCCAGCTCTTGCTTGACCACGAACCATGCAACTGGGTTAAGGTCGTTACCAACCATCTGCATGCCGAGACGTGAGCCTTCCACCAGCGTGGTGCCGCCGCCCATGAAGATGTCGGCCACCTTCAAATGCTTGAACGCACCTTTCTTCTGGTGGTTGGCGTAGTAGTTGTCCCAGACCAATTTGGCCGCGTGCGATTTGTCATCTGGGGCCTTGGTTGCAGCCGCAATCAACATTGACCGGAAGACGCTAGATTGCCGCCTTGCCCAGTATTTTGACATCTGATAGATGGGTTTTTTCGCCGCTCCTGATGCCGCTTCTATAGTGGCCACCTGGTTGACCGACAGAATCGGGAAATCCACCTCTAAGCAGGTCTTCGGGCGGTTCGGATCGTTGAAGTCGACAGTTTCAAGCGCGACCGTCTTGCCAGCGCCGACGGCCTTGGCGACTTCTTGCGCCATCTGTTCTTTTTTGGTTGCCATTCAGCGATTTCCTTATTTCGTGAGCTCGATGAAGGGCGACAGCACCTCGAGCAATGAGAGGCCGCCGTGCGTCAACGTCGGGTAGCCGCCTTGGCTCTTCCACTTCCAGCGGCCGACGGCCAGGAGGTGAGCGCCGTGCGGGCTGTTGATCTGGAGTGCCACGGGCGGCACGAAGGGGCCACAATCTTCTTGTGTGAGACCGGTGCCCTTGGCGCTGCGCCCGCTGGCGAAGGTCTTCTTGAGGAACTGGCCAACCTCGCCATCCGCGTCCGGGAAGTAGCCTGTGGCGGCGTAGCCGTGGTCGGAGGTGATGACCAGACGTCGCCCGGTGGCCAAGCGCTCGACGAAAGACCAGAAGTCATCGCTGCTGAGTTGATCGGCTGCGTCGCGGGTTAGCGTGTCGAGGCCCTGGCCCGCGCCTGATCCGTCGTGAACCTTGCTGTCGGGCCAGTGGTGCCAGAACACCCAATTTTTTGCGCCGGGCGTGCCGTTGATCAGGCCCTCGCAATCCTTCCACGGCATATCGACACACTCAGTCTGCGCCGGTTGTAGCTTATGGGCAAGACCGCCGCCGTTGTTCTGAAGCTGGCTGCGGCTGCCGAAGCCCAACGCCTGCGCGAACTGGTTGGTTTCACCGGGCAGTTCGGATGCGTTGGCGGATACCTCGTGCAGCGTGAAGCCGCGCTCCTTGGCACCTTGTAGCAGCCAAGGCAGTTCACGCAGGGACAAGCCATCCAGCATCAGCACCGCCTTGGCGCTGTAGGGCTCGGTCCACCAGCGGGCCAGTCGATCCGACGTGCGCTCGACGCCGCTTATTTCAGGTTGGCCGAAGGTTTGCCACAAATCCCAGCCGGTGGAGGACAGGAAGTGGTCAAGTGTGCCGATTTCGCGGTCGCGCTTGATGACCTCGCTGGCTGCATTGCCTGGAGCCAGTGGCTTGGACGCAATCTCGACGGCGTTGTTGATGATGACGCGCCACGCGTCCTCGGCAGAGCCTTTAGTCAGGCTGTTCAATACCCCGACGTCGAGTGCCATCACTTGTCCTCTTTCTCAAGGCTGAGCTCAAAGGTCATACCGTCAGGCAGCTTCTTGAGCAGTTCCTTGAGTTGCGCCCCGGTCGCTGCCGACAACTTGATCGAGACTTCGGCGACGGGGGTGGCCGGGCCAATGCCCCAACCCTCGAGCTTGCCGATCAGATTCAAGGGAGAGGTCGCAGGATTGCTCAGCGGAATGCGGGGCTTGCCACCAGTGCTGGAGCCTCCGCCGAAGATTCCGCCGCCCGGCGGCGGCGTGCCTCCTCCCGATGTCGTTTCACCGCCCGGTGGGGGCGGCGGTGGCGTTGTGCCGCCACCCCAAAGGCCGCCGCCTTCGCCGCCGCCAGTTGGCGGCTGAGGCGCGGGGGGCGTTGTGCCACCCGTGGTCGGCACCGCCGAGGGTTCCATCAGGAACACTTCATCGAGCTGGCGGCCGGTGTACGACAGCTTGGGGCGCAAGCGCTTCCAAGCCGAATCTTCATCCTCGCCGGGCTGGGTCTGCAAGTATTCAAGGCCGCGCAAGTTGATGGCGATCTTGCCCCGCGCACACAGGCGCAGGATGCGTTCCTTCATTGCGGTTTCGCCAAGCCAAGGGATGCAGTCTTGGCCAGCAGGACGAGGCTCTTGCAGCTCGCGCAGCAGCTTGCCAACGGCTGAGTTGTCGGCAGCAGCTTCGAGCACAAGGGCTTCAAAGTCCTCTGGTACGAACAGGTCGTTGATCAGCGCCTCCTCGATGCCTTCGGGGATCTGAGCCCCTTGCTTCTTCAGGCTCTCGACGCTGAATACGCACTGGTTCGGATCAGCGAAATTCCAGCGATGCAGCACCGCAAAACGGTCGAAGCGCTTTTTCAGGATGTCGCGCAGCGCACCTTGGTATTCGGTGTGCAGCTTCTTGTACTCTGGGTTCTGGCCGCTCCATTCCTGTGCCTTCATCTCGGCACGCGCGAGGATCAGCAGGTCGCGATCCTGGAAGGCATTGGTGGAGCCGGACCGCGGCAGCAGGAAGCGGATGGTGTTACGACGCTTCTGCAAGTGATCTTTGATCCAGCGGCCCAGGCGCTGGTCGATGTTGTCTGGTTCCTCTGGCAGCACCAGAACGGGTAGGCGGTCGTCCCAGCGTTCCGGCTGCTCGGCTTCATCCAGCGTGACCCAAGGATCAGTCTGCCAAGCTTTCGGCAGCGCGATCACACGGAACGTCTTGGCGACCTCGTCGGTGCCACCGATCACGTAGCGAACCTGCTTGGCAAGCTGGGCTTGGTCGGAACCGTCGGTGAACAGCTTGTCGTTACGAGCACAAGCCATCAGCTTGGCACGCGGGTTTTCTTCTTCCTTGAAGACCAGCCGGGCGCCATCTTGGTGGATGTTGAAACTGTTCTCGACGATGGTCGCCAGCTCGACCTGGAACGCGTTGTCGTCGATGGCTTTGTTGCGCGTGATGTCGACCTGCAGCGTTGCCGGTTCGGCACCAGCCAAGTTACCGACAGCAATGGATCGCAGCCACAAAGCGCCCACGATCTCCTGGAGGTGCGGGGCAAGGTTGGCGTGGTCGGACACCGCCTCGGTGACCGAAATGATGTTCTGTTGGGCCTTCGCGCGCAGGGTGCGGTGGTGCTCGTTGGAGACGGAGTCGAGCAGCGCGCCGATGCCCGAGGCATCGTCATCAAGACGGAAGTCCGCAGCCGTGAGCACTGGTGCCACCTCACCACGACTCTTGTAGAGATTGGCCAGGATGCGAATCATGTCGCGCGTTTCCTGCGCGTCGGTCGCAATCAGTACCTGCTCTTCAAGCAGGCGCAGCAGGTGCGGGGCAAACGGCCAAGAGACCAAGAATTCCTTGCGCTTGCGCTCGTGCTCAGCGGTGGGTACCTCCATCAAGCGCAAGCTCTCGGCCACGTGAGATTCAATGAGCGAGGCGATCTGGGGCTTGGTGATCTGCAGCCGGTTGGTGAACAGCCGGTGTAGCAGCATCCGGCGTCTATCTTGCTGTACTCGTTCGGGGTTGCCGCCCGCCATGAAGTCGATGGCGACCGGATTGACGCGATGCACTTGTTGATAGGCGTCGCTTCCACCGTTGCGAACCGAAATCACGAGCACCAGCAATTCCGGATGCTCCTTGGCGATCTCGGACAGGATCTGGATGAAGTTGAACGCCCAGTTCTTCCAGGGGTACTGCTTGGTGTTAGTCAGGCCGTCGTACCAAGTCTGGAATTCGTCCAGCAGCAGCATCGTCGGCGTGTGCTGCAACAGCTCGAGGATCAGCTTGTCTGACGGGATGTCAGTTTTTGCCGCGCCCATGCCCTCCCACTTGCCCTTAATGTAAGTGCCGTGGGGATGGCGCTCGAACAGCAAGTCCCATAGGAACTTGTAGCGCTGCCGGTGAAGACTCTCGCCGATCACTGTCATTCCGCTGCGCAGCCCGATCTTGCTGATCTGCGGGTCACCCAAGGTGGTGGCCCACGAGTTCAGCCACGCCCCTGTCGAGGCTGCATCGTTGACTGCGTGGTACAGAGCGGCCATCAAGTGAGACTTGCCGAGGCCCCGCTCACCAATCACGACCACAGGACGCCCTTGGTTCGGGCTAACCGCCTCGATCCCCTTCAGCAGGTCGTGGGTCGGGTACGTGATATCCAAAAACTCCTTGGCTGCGATTTGAGTCGCACCAGTGTTTGTATCGTTGGAGAGCTCAATGGCTGTCCCTTTGAGGCGTTTACCCCGAAATTCTTCACGTAGTGTCAGTCCAAGCATTGTTACTTCTCCCTATTAGTGATTTGGCGTTTGGCCGTGTTTTCATTTTCTCAAATGGTGTCGTGCGATTCCATCGTTTGGCGTTTGATCCAGTTGTCAATGTCTGCGCGCGAAAACCGCCATGTCCCGCCGACCTTGAACGCTGGAATCTTTTTGGCAGCCGCCAGACGGTAAAGAGTTCGCTCCGCCACCTTGAGGTACGCGGCGACTTCAGTAATCGTCATGATGTCTGATGCGGGTTTCGTCATTGCAAAAACTGTCCCTGTTGTCAAAATTGGCTAATTTCGGCAACATCTTACCCCTGAACAGAACGGTCAAAAATTTGGGTAAGTTGGTGGGCAGATGCCAACATGACTGGCATGCGTTGGCAGCCTTGAATTTGCAGCATTTTTGTCTAGCCACAGACGATTGCGCATCACCGGCGTTTGGCGACACGCCAAGAAAAAACCCAGCGGATTAGGCTGGGTTGAACCCTTGCGGGCCCCGTTCAGGGAGGAGAAACGGAGGGGCTTTAAACCCGAACGCAATGTATCACGTCTCCAGGTTCACTTTGAACGCATTTTTCATCGGTTTATCCAGTCGTACTGAAAGCTATCAACTTCAGTGATTCGCTCCAGATTTCATCCTTAAACCGCCAAGCTAGACGCACGTACAGGCATAATCAAGGGTTTGAATTCTCTGGCGAGTTGTTGACTAAATCGGAGATCATCATGCAAAATATTTACGGCCAAATGTCAATGATTGCGACCTTCGGTGACATTCAAACGCCACAGGAATCATGGTGACTGCATGCTTCGCCCAGGTGAAATGCAGCTGATTTCGAGTGCTTAATGAAGTACGCCTACGAAGATTTGAGCGACGGACAGTTTGAGACATTGGTTGTTTTTTTATGTCAAAGGCTGCTCGGCGTTTCAGTGCATGGTTTCGCAAAGGGGCCAGATGGTGGACGCGATGCCAAATTCGTTGGCACAGCCGAACTTCATCCGAGCAGAGCATCGCCTTGGGCTGGAACAACGATTGTTCAAGCAAAGCACACGAACGGCTACAACCGGAATTTTTCGGAATCCGATTTTTTCAGTACGTCAGCTCAAAACACAGTACTTG
>ERZ795030.3902-NODE-3902-length-15244-cov-8.655672_pt1 | contig 15244 bp, 15 predicted proteins | sample MGYA00375122_ERZ795030 | MGnify/ENA primary metagenome ERZ795030 (study PRJEB30165, sample SAMN05720146) | activated sludge metagenome | isolation source: anaerobic digester from wastewater treatment plant | place: Japan | collected 2015-04-20 ...
CATTAGCCATAGCATATTCATTATTTAACATCTTTACTCATATCTCACTTAATCATTCTTTTTCTACTGCTCATTCTATATATGTTTTTAGTTGTCTATTAGCGGCCGCTATATCTTCCTTTGATAACTTTATTTTACCACTAGCCGTATATGGTGCTAGGTCTTTATTTATCTTCTTTTTAACTTCATTTATCTCTTTTAATGTCAATCATCACTCAGTATCTAGTTTGTTTAATAATATATCTATATTTCAAGCCTTACTCTTTACTGTAGAAGATATTCATCATTCATATTCAGATTTTAATACATTTAACATATCTACTAATCATTCAGGATTATGTTTTATTGTACTATTTACTAAAGCATCATCTAGTAATTCCATACTTCAATTAGCTATATCATCAAGTTTATTTATTATTTGTTGTTTTGTTCATTTAATTTCTCTTTGGAACATCCAATTAGCTACATCCTCAGCCTTTCATTTTGCTAGATCCTCAGATCATCATTGTTTTAATATCGTTTGCAATCTATCTAATCTACTTCTATTAAGCAATCCAGATAATTGTAATTTTTCTGCTAACTTAGTTACTCAAGGGGCTATAACTCTACTACCCAATAAAGATAGTGGTCATCATATAGCAGCAGCAATTCAAGCTCATAATCATAAATTTATAGGATCTCAGGCTTTTCAAGTACTAGCCATATTATAAGTAGCTGTTTCAGCTAGTCATCTTCATCATTCTACTAATGTTCTCAATGCTACATTTTTTATTAGTTCCTTTCAACCTACTTTAGCTCATATTCATATCCCTCATCATATAGGCAATCAAGCAGTTAGTGCAGCTGTTCAAGCTATTTTTCATCATTCTCTTATAAGTTTAGCTCATCAAGTCTGTCAAGATTGTCATAGATATTGAGTTATATCTCATTCAGTGTCTATTCAATCTAATTCTTCATCACTAAATCAAAATAATTTAAGAGTATTTTTAGCTGCTCGTTCTATAGGTTTTCAAACTAATGCTTGTCAAACATCACTAGCTCATTGTAAAAATGATGCCATAGGAGTTAGAAATGTTTGTAAGTCAGAAGATTGTTGGTCTTGTGGTAATACTGGTCTTTCTTTCAACCCACTTACATATAATAGCTCTTCACTTTTTCAATTAAGATAATCTTCTGCTAGTTTTGGATCAACTTGTTGGTCTGCCAACATTTTAGAAAATCATTCCAATACCTCATTAGTTGGTGCTGTTGGGATTAGATTGAATTTATCTTTTACTTGGTCTGCTAAATCTTCCATCCTCAATTGCGCTTGTAATATATTTCTTTTAGCTATATCTCTCTCTTCTAAAGAGTCATTATATATATTAGCTTTAGCTTCTATCCTTTTGTCTTTTATATCATTAGTTTTTAGTTGTGGCAATATCTCTTTATATAATTGATACTGTACCTCAGCTCTTTTTTCTATTGGAACATTAGCAGTATCTTTATACAGCTGTTGTATTTGCTTTTCAGAAAATCAAGGAAACTTATTTACTGGTTTCTTTATTGGCATATTAAATCAGGTCTGTATTCAGAATTGTTGTCCTATCATTGTTAGTTATAATTAGATAAATCAATATTATATTGTTCTAATAATCCTCAAGTCATTGTGGTATTTATTAAGTTTCAGAAGTATATGTTGGGGTCTATTTGTGGTTGTATATTATCTGTTATAAACTTAGATTCTCATCATATCATACCATATATAAATGATTCAGGAACATTTAATGTTTTTCAAGCTAATAATAATTCATTTTTATATGTATTTATTGCTCATTGTTGTCATTTCTTCATAAGCGTAACTGCATTTATTATTTCATTCCTTTCAGAATCTGTTAATCATACTCATCATTCGGATAATTTACCTATTTTTCATTCCCATTTATTAAAGAACGACATTCATTTTGGAGCTCTAGCAAATTCTGATTCTCTTACCACACTTCAAGGATCTAATATTTTATTTAATCATATTACTAAAACCTGATCTAAAGCATTCTTAGATGTAACACTTTTAGGGTTTTCTTTATATGATTGCCATACTGCATCTATTCTACTAAATGCGTTATTTATTTCCTTTAATGGTTCTTCAGCTTTTTGATAATTATTCAATGGGTCTTTTATTCTGTAATAATATTTATCTATTTCCATATCTTTTACTATGTTTTCTATTAGTGTTTGATTTCATTCAGCATTTTTTAATGCTTCATCAAAAGAATCTCTAGCTTGTTTACTCATAGAAGATTTTAATATATTAACTCTTTCTATCAATGTTCAAGATGTTTCTACTGGTTGCCCTCAAGCCCCAAACAATATCCTTGTCTGTTCTACTATATTTAATGGGCTTACATTCTTGTTTGTTGCTCTATCTCCACTATATACAGCTAAATCAAGGTGTGTTCAATCTCATCCACTAGCTGACCTAACCTTACCAGTATTTCACATTATTCATATCTGTTGTCATTGTGCTACTTTTGTTCAAATAGCATATGTTTGGTATCAATCCCCAGCCTCTTTTAAGTGGTTATATCTATACACATATCCTTTATCTCAAAGTATTTCTATATATCTATTACCTGAACTCTTATCTACTCATTGTCCTACAACAGTTCATCACTCAAAAGCTCCTATAACCCTATTAGATGAATATAAGTCTATTCAACCTGTCATACTTCATCATAATTGAGTAATTTTATAGTCAGTTCCATTGAAATTTACTGTCTGTCCTATTCCTACTACCTGTCAATTACCTAAATCTATTTTTCTATATGTATAGTCGTTTATTTTTTCTGATAATCATTGATCTACAAATGGTTTAAATGATATTTTACCATTAGCATCTGTTGTTTGGATATAACTTTTTCCTCATATCTCTACCACATTTTGGTCATATTTTACTCCGAACTTATCATTTACCCATTTTTTATATTCAGGTTTATTCATTATAGGTTTTCTTATGTTCTCTGTTATTGCATCTCATAATTCCATACCACTATCTACCATTCTTTGAATATCACTTACCATTTGTTCTCTACTTCTAACCATTGGTATTCATTGGAACTCTGCCAATACTCTATCTACTGCTTTTTCTACTGCTCTTTGTCTTGTCTTTGGGTCAGTTGAGTAGATATTTCAGTCTGCATATTCTTGTTGTCTTATAAATTTGTTCCAAGCTCTCTCGTCTTGTTGTTCATTGGTTTCAAAATTCATAAGATTCATCATAAATCACATCTCTTGCATTTGCTGAGTTCTTTGTGCGTTGTTGAACTCTTGCTCTTTTATCTGCATCTCAAATCAATCCTTGATAGTAGACATTTGGTTGTTGTATTTACTTGCTAGTGTTTGATATTCTATTCATAATGCACTCCTAGCTTCTTGTAGTTTCCATAATTCGTCTTGGATTACAGCATTTATTTTTCATCTACTAGCTCAAGTTCATTTATACCTTTCCTCAACATTTCTTCTTATATTGTTCATCTGTTCGTCTAACTGTCTCATCTCTCACTCCTTTTCTGCTAATAAGTTTCGCATATCTTTCATTTCTGTACTATTCATTGCTGCTTTATATTCAGCAAACATATTGCTTGATGTCCCAGCCATTGATAACATATTGGCTGTGTAGTTGTTTATAATTGATTGAAACGGGTTTTCAGATTTTGTTTCATTCAGTGCTTCATCATATTTTGCAAGCTCTGTCTTTTTGTTAATCAATCACATAAGCTCGTTATATTTGCTAGGATTTTGGCTTTTCATCCAATCTAAATCAGAACTAGATAATCATCAATTTATATATAATCATAATAAATCGTTTATTCATTTTGTAGCCAATCAATCTCATTTTGTTTTTACTTGTCGGAAACTATCTAATACTTGTTTTTGGTTACCAACTCTATCATTATAACTAAAGAAATTTTTAAAAGTATCGTAATTGCTAAATACTTCTGGGTTTGTTGTGTAGAAATTCTTTACATTGCTTGCTATCTCCTGTAATCTCCTTTGTGACTCATCTTGGTAATCAGCATATCATTTATATAACTGTATCCCTGTTGTAGAACCCCCAATGCTCTTTAGTTCAACATCTCATTGTAGTCAATCATATTTAGCAGGTGGTGTTTGTGTGGCTGTAGCAGGTTGTGTTGCTGGTTTAATTTCTGCCTGTGGTTGTACCGGTGTTTCAGCAGGTTTTGTTGGCTTATATTGTGATACAGCATTCACTATCTGTTCTTCTGTTAATCATTTCTTTATCATATCTTGATATACAGGAGAAGCTTTAACTTGTTCAAGTCTTTGTTGTTGGTCAGTATTCAGCCCTTGTGGTTGTGCTATTGGTTGTGTAGCTGGTTTTGGCTGTGCTGTTGGCTGTGCTGTATTATTTTGTGATAACCAAATATTATATGCTTTTGTAGCATTAGCTTGAGAAGTCGCACCACTGGCTACTGCTTGGTCTAATTTAGCTTTTACTTGCTCTGCTGTTTGTGCCATTTAGTTATTTTTAGTTGTTAAATTACGATAGTTTGGTTATATATAAACTTAAATATCATTCTAATGTTGATGTTAAAGTATTCTCTATATACACAGACAATTTGTCTCATTTGTTATAATTTTTTATAACATTCATTTTGAGTGATGTTCTTCTTCATCCATTTAAGACAACATCTCATTGTATTCACTCAATATATAATCATATTTCTCAAGTGGCTCAAACTGGCGAAACTGTTGATACAAAATAAGACACATTTATTAAATATGTTCAACTTTCTGGTATTATTACCTTAGCAGGACTTGATGTTGTTCCCCAAGCTAAAGTTGATGATAGATTGTTGAATGTCAAACTAACTGGTTGTGAGAGTGAATTTGATGGCACATCCCAATGACTTGTATATTCTACAACATTTAAAAACTTATTCCTTACCTGTGTTTTTTGGTTTATGGGTCTTCTAGTATATCCAATATCTTGTATATTATCTATAACAGGAATTGGTGTTGGCATAGGCTCTTGTGGATTTTGTATAACTATCATAAATAATATGGTTAATAATAAACTAAACATCTGTATCTACTATATCAGATAAAAGACTTATATCAAATATTTCTGGACTTATTTTACTATTATTACTATTTAATTCAATAACAAGCTGTATTTTTCTCCAATATGGCATATGTGTTTCAACAAAACTTTTACCAAATATTAATTCATCCCCATACTCTTGCTTGTCTGACTCTATTGTCTTTATTAGACACATATTATCAAACAATGTTTTTGTGGTTATTGTTGCTTGTCCATCTCCTGTTACTCTTGTTATAGAACTCAAAGCATTTCAAGGATAGTTTGCTGTGTTTTCTGTTGTCTTGAATGTTATTACCCCAGTTGTTCAGTTGTTCTCTATCGCTATAATCTCTCCAACTGTATTGGCTCATACATTATATTTATCTCATATACTAGGTCGTGTTGTTACATTAGTTACTTGGTATCTCCAAAAATAGTCATCATCTACTATAACATATACCTTTATATTTCAGTAGGTGCTTTTAATATTCTTAAATCATATCTTTAATTTAGTTAGGTTTTTTCTGCTTGATATGTTGTCCCATAATATTGATGTTGTTACCAAATATCATTTAGTAGTATATTCGTATTCATATATTTGGGTTATATAATTTATTCAATCTGATCTATATGAAAAATGCATCCTACTAAACATAGAATTCATAGCATAAGAATATGGAGTGAATGCTGCTCAAAGCTCCCATTTTATTGGTTTACTCCAGCTTTGTCATATTCAAGGTACATTACCACCAAATACATATATACCACCATAAGCTCTAACATACAACTTATCATTTAGTAGTGCCATTTGGTTTTGTCAGCTTAAATAGAAATTGAATCTCTTATTTATGTTGTATGGCTCTCTTCCTCGCTCAATAGTTCTTCAATTAAATACATTGTTTGCTATCAACTGTCTTTGGTATCAACTCACTACATACATTCTTCTATCCCAATTATTGCTAACCATTACATAGTTTTTTGTTTCGTCTGTTATTACTCAAGCTATATTGTTTCAACCCCAATCTATCACCTCGCTAGCTAAACTATCAACACCATTCCAATAATATTGTTTGCTGTCTTTTCAGTTACTAGCCCATATTACTAGATTTCATCATTGATTGGTTATGTTTATTATTGTATATCAAGTATCTATTATACTCAATGTCCTAACATCTCGGTCAGTTGTGCTAACAATATCTAGTTTATCTCAACTTCATATATATATATCTCATTGCCACAAACAAACTGGATGTGATGCATAATCTGTTATTGTTATATTATCAGGTAATAATTTTGTACTATCATATTCTTGAACCTTTACATATTCAATAGTTCAATCAAATGTTGCTGTAGGCGTAAATGTTATCGCTTCTGATGCTCATCAAGCTGCTTCAACTCACAATATACAAACATCACTAGTAGAACTTATTGTTGCTACAGTATCAGATGCTAATTTAACAGCACAAGTACCAGTAGTTACTCAGGTCGCTTTTACAACTATTCTATAAGATTTTCAACTAACAACAGTAAGTGTTTGTGTTAGGTCTGCTGTTCAACTTGTGTGTGTTGCTCCACTAGCTCAAGTAGTCCATCAAGCACCGACTGTCCAATCTGTGTCGCTTGTTAGTCAAGGATTACTTACAAGATTACTACCCCATAAATTAGTTAATGAAGTAAATCTATCTATCTTATTATTACTTATACCTAATAAAGTGTTTGATATTGCTAATCCGTTCACATATCATCCACTAGGTCTTTTATATATTCATCCTCAAAACTCTCAATTAGTAGAAGATCATCTATTAATTCAATTACTCTCTATATATCAATCACTAGAAAACGATACCATACCAATATGGTTATATCATTCTTCGTCTAGCTCAAATACTGGCTCTAATGCTACTGCATATCAAGCATGCCTTTTGTTTATTTCTGTATGTCATAATGAGTGTCATAGCTTAAATGATTTACTGCTTGAATAACTATCTATTCACTCAGAATAGAAAAAACTACCACCAGAATACTCGTCTGCCGACATTCAGAAACTCCAATTGTTTAGGGATAGTTTTCACTCTGCCATTAGTTACTATTTAAGGTAAAAAGTCGTATCATGTATTTATTATATCATTATTGCTTTGGTTATATGCACTCTCTTTCTCCATCGCTCATTCTTCTTTCATTCTCATCATTCACTCCTCAAACATCTGTTTTTGTATTCATTGTTTATCAAATAGTTGTTTTTCTCCAAATATGTATGCGTTTAATCAACAAATTAGTATGTCGTGATATTCACTAGCTAGCTTTATGCTTGCACTTACTGTTGTTGTCTCTAAATCTAGTGGTATATATTTTCATTCTACCCTAAAAGTACCAGTTGTTGCTGGTGCTGGGTAAATGAATAGACTTCAATCTCTTGTAATAGCAATCGGGTTTTCTTTGTCATCATATTCGTATATTCAGTCTATATTATTATTATATATCTTAGCTTCTTTTTCTCAATCTCAATAATCTATATACACATTTAATACAGATTTTAGTCCTGTTTCTTTTATACTTGGCATAGGATAATTATATTCTGATTGGTTAGCAACCAAACTAGATGTATAACTCTGTCGTGTATATTTTTTACTCAAAGCAGATAATCTACTAAACACCTCTTTATAAACAATATTTAGATAATCAAGATATTCTGCATCAGCTATCTGTCAAGCACTTGTTGATGTCTGTTTCCTACTTATACTTATTATTTTTGATACATCCATTGAGTTAATAGTTTACAAATAAATTATTACATAGAGTTAATATCTCAACCCTATGTGTATAATTATTCTGCTGCAGGATATGCTAATACATATAATGTTTCTCAATCAACATTTATCGCTACAGGTACTGCAGTTGCTTCTGTATCTACAGTTACGTCTGCATCTGTTCAGATTAGAACTCACTCAAGAGTTTTTGCTTTTATGTCATTTTCTACTTCCAAACTACCCGATATATATCATTGTCCTTGTACATCCAAATTATAACTTCATTCTCATCTATAAGGCATAGCTATATATTAATTAAATAAAAGGGGAGAGGTTAAATTCTCCCCAGTTATGTTTAGGCTGCTTTTATTCTGATAGCAACCATTCTTTGTTTTCCTTCTTCGAATGTCTTGATACCATATCTTGTCCAAGTTGTTACGTATTCTCCGATAAGTCCGTTTGATGTACCTCTTTGTGATTCAGATTGTACATTCTTTTGGATTACCATATCAATACATCCTTTTTGTCAAAGTAGCGCTAATCTTTGGTGTTCTCCAAATGAGAAAGCTGTTCAACTATCAGTTGTTTCAGTAATAGATACAAATCCAGCAGTAGTGATAGTAAATGAGTGTGCATCTACTTTTGTTGCTGTTACTAGGTTTTGTTTTAGTTTAGCTCTTTCGTCTTGTGTTATGTCAATATAAGTTGTTCCTACTGTTCCTGCTGCGTTGATAGCGGCTACCATATTGTCTATTGATTTTTCTTCAGTAGCACCTAGATCAACTGAACCTGCTCCAGATGGAGTAGCATTCCAAGTGAATTTCTGACTTCCGATAGTAATAGCATCAGCTTCTGCTACGTTTTTAGTAGAAGTGAATGTAATTGTATGTCTCAAGTTGTTTGATACATATACATCCAATCCTAAAGCTCATAAAGTAGTCAAATAACCATTTCTAAGAGTTGTGTCTGCTACAACATTTCCTGTTCCTGTAAGATATTGTTCCCAGAATGAAGCATCCATAGGATCTAATACTACAAAGAAAGGTGTAGTTGTTTCTACTCTGTTTTGTACTAATTTAGCTTTTGCGAATGATAACATTTTTGTTACCAATGAAGTAGTAAGAGTAATACCAGACGTATTTACTCCACTTCCTTCAATATCTAATTTTCCTACTGTGTAGAAAGCATTAGTTACTTCAGCTAAAAATTTTCAATCCATTTCGTTTCTCAAAGCATAAGTTGCTTCAGGTGCATATTCAGCATAGATGTCATAATTTGACTCTAATTTCTGAGTATCATCAATAAAGAAATGTACTGCTTTTGTTTGGTCCACATCCAAGTATTCGTTAGATGCTACCAAAGATTGTGTACTCATAGCTGTTTCAGCTGTATAAGATACTGAATACAATCTTGCTTTTTTTGGTCTGTTAAACCTTGTTGCCCCTGTTACTTCTGAAAATCCAAATCTAGCTAGAGGTAAAGCTACTAACGACTTATTCAAATCCATTTGAATACGTCTATCTCGGATCTCCTTTTTAAAACTTGATAAATTGTTTGCCATTGTGTAAATAAATAGTATATAAAATAATACTAGTTATCAGAATAAAACTTTTTAGTACTTCTCCCTGATGGAAATAGTTTATCAAATTCTTCATCTGATAGTTTTGCTATCTCTTCAGGTGTCATACTATTCGGATCTTTCTGACCTTGTAAGTGAGCAGGTACTCCATTTAATGCAGTATTACCATTCAATTGAGCTCTTCTGGCATCGTCTAATAGTAAAGTCGGGTCTTTGTCAGCTAATACAAACTTGAATGCTTGGCTTCTGTCTATCCCTTTCGCTACTAATGCCTCAATATCTTCTTGATATTGGTTAGCATCTTTGTTCTCTGAATAGAATTTTACCATTCAAACACTTTCATCAACCATTCTTTTGATAGACTCTTGGTCTAGTCATTTGTTTGGATTGTTGTTCTCATTTGCTTTAGCTTTCTTGAACCTGTCTTTCCATTTATTAGCTTCAGCTTCTGCCTGTTCCCTTGCTGCTCTTTCTTGTTCTACAAGAGCTTTGTAGTCTGTGGTATCTTCACCACCTTCATCAACATTGATTTCATCCTCAGATGTATCAATGTTTAGTTTTTCTTCTTCCATTGTGTAATTGTTTAGTAAGTTAAAGCGTTTACTACTCGCAAAAGCGAAATTAAGCATCATTCGCAGTAGCAATATATGAGGTTAATCATACCTTATCCCTAAATTCTCTGCCTGTTCTTTTATAATGTTTTCTAGCTCTTCCTTGTTCATCATATCTCTATTAGGATTTAGACTACTTAACTCTTGGAAGTCGCTCATCTCTCAATTGATAAACTTTAGCACCTCTTTTAATACATCTCATCGTGTGTATTTCTTCTCGTTATCTATTCAACTCTGTGTTAATATACTCACTATCACTTTATTTTTGTACTGGTTTATCATCTTTTTGTATTGTTCATAGTATTCGGTGTCTTTGAAATCCCTTGTCGGTGTTTTCTTTTCTTCCATTACATACTAGGATTAGGGTTTAAAACAGTCTCTTTACTTATTATGTTTCATTGTCATTGTGCTTGGATTGCTTGTCACATCATTATGTTGCTTGCTGTGTTTGCTTGTTCATTCATCTGCTGTATTCATTGTCGTTGTCATTGCTCTATCAAATATCTTTCTAATACCTGTAACAATTTATCTTTAGCATCTGTATCTTCTGCTTTCTGTAAGTATATCCATAATGTATTATAATCAAAGTTTGGGTTTTTGAATACTCATTTAGGTACAACATTGTCATTAATAAAATATTCTATCCGTTCTTTACTTTGTCTTTCACTAGGTAAAAGACAATATATCTGGTTTATTACATTCTGTGGCATTCAGTTAAGTTTAGCTGCAAACCTTTTAGCTATTAGTTTACTTATTGCTGGTACTTCTGCATCATTTATTATTATAGGCAATGTTGCGTTCCGATACATCTTCTGCTTCTCGTTAAGTGCATCTATATCAGATTTGCTTCCTGTGATTATAAACGGATTATTCTTTGTAAAGAAACTATCCTTTTTGATACTAACAGACCTATATTCAAAGTCTTGGCTCATCAATAAGAACTTCTCATCACTAGATGAGAAAAACTCTTGATATGTTCTCCATCGTAGGAAAGCAAAATCATATTCACCCCATAAATAAGTCTTCATATTCAATGAACTTAACATATTAGCATTCGCTTGTACTGATTGCTGTTCTGCTTTGGTCATTATTTTGTCAGGCACTATTCACATCTGCATCTGGTCTTGCTTTGTGTCCATTATTCATTCCCTTTCAAGCATTGAGGACATTGTCATTACATCCTGCTTTATTGGGCTTGTTGGTAACTCTTGCATAACATTTCATAACGATTCTCCTGGTTGTAGTTTGTCGTTAGTAAATATATATTGTGTTCAGCTTGTAGGTTTTAGTATATCTTTTGGATCAGTTATATATCTTGAATTTACTATAAACTTTCATCACATAGCCTCAACTCTAGCTTTAATCAAACTAGCATTAAGTAATATTGTTTTAGCTTCTTCTTTGTCATCTAATAAATCTGGAACACTTACTCACATAACTTTTCATCTCTCAGGTTTGTAGAAATAGAAAGCAAATGGTCGTGGAACTAATGTAGGGTCTTTCTTCTCCTCTTTTAATACTGGCTCAATAGCTTTCATTCTCAATACTAGCTTTTTGTCTGCATCTGTTGTTACTAAATACTTCTTTCATTCGTAGATAGTGAAGTGATGGTAGATTGTTACACTAGCATTTAATAGTAAATCTTCACACACATAGTTTGTGTTATCACTTATACTTATAGCTTGTTTCATAAGCTCTGCATCTTTGTCTATTATGCTTCTTAATAGCTCTGATAACTTTCATTTATCATATTGTGGGTCGTTCTTTAGATTGAATAAACTATCAGTCATTGTAAATCCAAAATACTTATATTGGTTAGCATTAAACTTTCCTATCAATGTTGGTGTAGGGTCAAATATTGCTGTCATTGGATTAACTGCATAGAATATCGGACACTTCTTTGTTAAATCAAATCAATGCTTATATTTTATTCATAAGCCAAAAAAATACCTATCTCGTTGTACTTGATAGTCTAGTTGTTGGTAGTCTTGCTCTTTAGTATCAAACTTAAACATATAGTTTAGGTTGTCTGCTTGCTCATTCTCTAGGAACTGGTCTCTTGAGATAAACTTTACTTGAGGTTTATCAATATAACTTCAAGATATTAAAGAGTCTATAGTATTTGATACCATATTGATATTGATAAGTCAAGGTTGTTTGTTCTGTTTGATATGCTTTCTCAACCTTTCAAGTATCTGTGTTCTTTTTGGTTGCATATAATCATCTCAAATAGCATATTCCTGCCTTATTTGGTGTAGTAGTTTTTCCATAGATATTAGCTTTATATCTAAATACGTTAAATATATTATAATCTTTTTTTTATATTTTACAAGTGTTTTTTATCATAGTAAGAAATTTCAAACATCTATGTCTACTATTTTTGATTTAATATCATCTCATAATCAACAAACCTCATAATACATTCTCATCATCAAACTATCAGCTATGTCAGGACTTCTTCATAACCTTTTCTTCATATCCTCTTTGCTTTCTAGTTGTATCTTTTGGTCTGTAAACTCATTCTTTAGTTGTATATTACTTAGCTCTTGGCATAACTCGTCCTTTATCATTCAATCAGCATATATTCTTATCTTCCTTTTCTCTGCTAACTCTTTAAATTTGAAATAACATTGAGCTTTTAGGTTAGCAAAGTTTCTTAACTGTCAATCATCAAAAGGTCTTCAATTATTCATAAAGTTTACACATCATCTTAGTTGATCTGCGACTCATCATCATACTCAATCAGTATCTATTATTATATTATTTCTCTGCACTCAATATTCTTGTTCTAGGTCTTTTATTATCTTTACTGTTTGGTCTGTTGTTAATCAATTCTTTTGGATTATCTCTCAGCATTCCAATCACTCCCATAAACTTATAACAGTATTATCTTTTCATAACCTTGCAACATCACAACTTATAAACCTTGCTCCGTTCTTTTCAATATTACTATCAAACAAGTCTAGGATTTCATCGTATCTAAATAACTTTCAAGCTGCATCATCATAATCAAAGTTTCAATACAATAATCTTTGTTTTGTTATCTCATCTGACTTCTTTAATTGGTCTATATAGTTTTGGTCTATATATGGATTATCTGTCGCTAATGCTGGTATAAATTGTCTGTATTCTGGTAATGTTCAACTAACAAAAGGTTTATAAAATCTTGAATAAACGTGTCATTTGTCAGGATTAAATGTCTCTAATAGTTTTGGCTTTATTCATAACTGGCTATTCTTTTGTCTTCATATCCTTGTATTTAATATCGTTATACATTGTGCATCTACTTCGTTACTCTCATCTATAAATCATCAAGTAAGTTCTAATGATCCAAATCTTGTATAAAGTGGGTCACTTGGTTGATATGCTAAATCTAATAATAATATTTCACTACCATTCTTAAATCTTATTGTATTATCTTGTCAGTTTAATTTCCCTCTATTCGCTTCAGGGATTTTATAATCCTCTAAAAATTTATAATATGTATTCAACGTCGTTCTCCTCAAATTAACTAATTCTTTACGTCAAAAAAACCATCTAGTTCATCAATACTTCTGACACATAGATCGGACAAGGAATACTCATAAATAACTTTTTCATCATCAAGCACCTCATCAATATCCTATCTCTGTTGTCTCGTTATCATAAAAGAACTTGATAGCTTCTCATTGTTTCTTACTAGCATTGAATATCAGTTTTATTGGCTCTATTCCCATATATTTATACTTATATCTGAAATACTTTTAAGTCATCATTCATCATCTGTTACATCTCATTTGAATATCGTATATCTTTTAGCTGAAACATCTCAAGCACTTATTAAATCTCTTGTTGATACTTTTCATCCTTCCTCTAATATTCTTCTTTGGATCTCTGCTTGAGTTAGTTTCACTATCTCTGCATCTTTCTTTATGATTTCGTCTATAATATTGCTATTTGACCCAAATTGTCCCATTTCTTGTTTAGCTCTATTAACTGATGACTTTCCTATATTAGTTTGTTTTGCTATCTCTCTATCGGTTTGTAAAGGGTCTCTAAGTAATTCTTTAATTACTTTGATTTTGTTTTTGGTTTTATCTACCCTCTCTTTCTTAACCATTGGATTTGTTTATATATTAAATTATTATTCTCCTAGTTTTTCTTTTAGTACTTCAACACTCCATCAAGCAAATGGTTTCTTATTAAACTTCTCTATATATCTTTTAACTATATCTTCTTTGGTTTCTGTTGTGTCTGCTACTTTATCTAGCTTAGGTTGTTCTTCTTGCTTTATTTCTTTTTGTGGCTCAATAACAACTGGTGTTTCTATCATCTCTCTAATCTTCTTTAAATCCTGTACTACTTCGTGGGTTTGTACTTGGAATAACATCTCTAATCTATGGATTAGTTTATTTAGTTCTTCTATTGCTGGATTAAGCATTTAAAATCTCGTTAACATATAAAACTAAATCTACTATCGGACTTGTTGGATCTTTTCTGTATAATACTTTTATGTCTTCATATATCTTTGGTAGGTCGTTCATCTCATCCATATCTTGTTTCTCTTCTGTTGGTGTTTTTTTCCTGTTGAGTTTCTTTTCTTCTGCTTCTTTTTTTAATTTAAACTTCTCTAATGCTTCAGGTTCTACTCTTTCAACTTGAAATGTTTTACCATTAAACTTGAAAGGCACTAAATAACCTTGATTAAATAATACATCGTAAATTCATTCTTCTTTACTCTCGCTAATCTTTACTGTTAGCACATCTGTTATTACTTCTATTAGCTTTTTTGACATTGGTTTATATAATTAAGTTTTAAAATCTTTATTGTATCTTCTTTCCTACCCACCATTGAAACTGCTCTAGGCTATAATCCTTTACACACATATTTGGTTTATCTGGTATTTCTAGTTCGTCTTCCCATAGGTCCATAAATTTACAAATCATCTCTAAACAGATCTTTGCTTTGTGTTCTTCTGTGATTATTATCTTAGGTCAAACTCACTTTTGCATTTTTGTTTATCTAACTAAATAATAGCCAACCTTTTTCCCTTTCTGAGTTACTACTGTCTTTATTACTCACATATTGATTAGTTTTATCATTAAAGGTCTTTTGATTTTCTCGTTTTCCATTAGCGACTTCTTTGTTGTGTATATTTTCATTTCTTTGCAACGATTTATCATTAAATTTTCATATATTGAAATTATATTATAGATAATTTTCAGAAAATCAAGGGATTTTTTA
>ERZ795030.3913-NODE-3913-length-15203-cov-4.675997_pt1 | contig 15203 bp, 8 predicted proteins | sample MGYA00375122_ERZ795030 | MGnify/ENA primary metagenome ERZ795030 (study PRJEB30165, sample SAMN05720146) | activated sludge metagenome | isolation source: anaerobic digester from wastewater treatment plant | place: Japan | collected 2015-04-20 ...
GAGGGACGGGAGCCGAGAGCCGAATTTTGGGGAGGGCCGTTGGGGACGAGGACGAGGGCGAGCGAGGGCGTGAGTGATTGATGCGGATCAGCGTCATTATTCCCTGTTATAACGCGGCGGGGACGCTCGGGGAGTGTCTGGCGGCGGTGGCGCGCGAGCGGCGGAGCGGCGCGCCGATCGCCGAGGTGATCGTCGTGGACGACGCCTCGACGGACGGCTCGCGCCAGATCGCCGCGGGCGCGGAAGGGGTCCGGCTGCTCGCGCTGGAGCGGAACGGGGGGGACTGCGCGGCGCGCAACGCCGGGGCGCGGGCGGCGACCGGGGAAATCCTCTGGTTTCTGGATGCGGACGTGACGGCGGCGCCGGGGAGCGCGCGGATCGTTGCCGAGTTCCTGACGGATCGCGCCGACGTGGATGCGGTCATTGGTTCGTATGACGACCGGCCGGCGGCGGCGGGGTTCTGCTCGCAGTATCGCAACCTGCTGCATCACTACGTGCACCAGCGCCAGGGGCCATCGGTTTCGACATTCTGGACGGGATGCGGCGCGGTGCGGCGCGCGGCGTTCGAGCGGCTGGGCGGGTTTGACGATTCCTTCTGGCCGGGGGCGCCGATCGCCGACATGGAGTTCGGCTACCGGCTGCGGCGCGGGGGCGGGCGGATCGCGTTGCGCCATGACCTTCTGGTGCGCCACCACAAGCGGTGGACGCTCGGGTCGATCGTGCGGACCGATCTGTTCGGGCGGGCGATCCCGTGGACGGTGCTGCTGCAGCGGTATCCGGAGCTGGGCCGGGGGGAATTGAACCTGGGCTGGCGCGAGAAGGGGGCGGTGGCAAGCGTCGCGGCCGGGCTGGCGGCGGGAGCGGCGGCCTGTGCGGCGGCGGTCTTCGCGCGCGGGGTGGGATTGCCGCTGATGCTGCCGGCGAGCGGTTGTGCTTTGTTCGCGGTGATGCTGCATGCGCCGATCCTCGCTTTTTTACAGGAGAAGAAGGGGATCCGGTTTGCGCTGGGGAGCCTGTTGCTGCTGCTGATTTACGATGCAACCTGCGCGGTCGGGTATCTCGCGGGGCGGGTGTGCCATGCGCTGGGTTATAAGCCCAGGCGGAAGAGCGCGTGAGAATGCGGGGGCGTTGGCGGGGGGCGCGCGGATTCCGATCACCTTTCAGGGGTTCCGGCCTGCGGCCTCCACCCTGCGCTTTATTCCCGCCGTCCGCTGCACGGGCTCTTGCGCGATGAGCGCGGAGTTTTTCGGAGAGGTTGCGGAGTAATCGGCGGTTCGGAGCGGAGGATGTAAATGGAGGGTTTTCGAGAGCCGGGGATGAGGCACGAGCCGAAAGCCGAACATTGGGGAAGGCCATTGGGGGCGAGGACGAGAGACGAGGGATGTGGGACGACGTTCAGGGGTGGGGGCGGGACCAGTGGAAGGCGACGGCGGCGGCGACGGCGTAGCCGAGGAGGGCGGCGGTCCAGGTGACGGGCTGACCCCAGCGGACGGAGACGAGCGCGGCCAGCGGGGCGGCCAGGACCGACGTGAAGCCGTTGATGCCCCAGGCCCAGGGGATCCAGTCCGGTTGGGCGCCGAGCCGGCGGAGTCCCCATGGCATCGGGCGCCCCATGGCCCAGGCCATCGGCGCGGCGGCGAAGACGAGAACGACGGCGCGCGGCAGTGCGCGGAGGGCGAGCAGGCGGTCGCCGGCGCCCCAGAGAACGAGGGCGGCGAGGACGACGCCGAGCGCGAGGAAGGCGAACAGGCGGGCGGCGATAGAGGGGATGGCGGCTTCCGGAGCGGTCAGGCTGCCCATGCCCGACGCGATCAGGAAGGTGGCGAAGATGACGGCCGCGGCGACGACGGGGCTGCCCAACAGGAGGGTGGCCCGCTGAAAGACGGCCAGTTCGAGCATGAGATAGCCGAGCCCCAGCGCGGAGAAATAAAGCCAGATCGAGGCGTGGCCCAGCGGTCGTCGCGCCGCCGGCAGCCGGCCCAGCGGTGCGACAATGAGGAGCAGCGCCAGCAGGGCAGCGGCGGCCAGGGCGGTCGCCTGCATCAGCGCGTCCCAATCGACGAAGGTCAGGCCGCGCCGGCCGAGCGTCCGGAGCAGATCGGGCAGCCGCGTCCAATCGACGGAATACCAGAAATAGGGACGGGCGTCGGTGGCGGGGAGGCGGTTGTAGAAGCGGGCGGCGGGGGTCGGCGTGTCGCGACCGGCGAGCAGCGCGGCGGCGGCGGCGTAGTAGAGGGGTTCGGCGAGCCGGGCATGGCGATTGGCGTCGGCGGGGTCGAGGCCGTCGTGCCAGATGAGGTCGAAGCCCCACTGGTCGGCGAAGGCGCGCGCGCGGGCGATGTCGCCGGGGGAGAAGGGGGCGGGGGCAACGAGCACAAGGGCGTCGTGAAGCGCGCGCAGGGCGATGACATGGCGCGGCGGATCGTCGGCGCCCCCTTGAACCAGGCATTGGTGGATCATCGCCAGCAGGCGGGGGAGATGGCGCGGGGGGTTCGCCAGCGGGAGCGGGATGACCAGGAAGCCGTCGGGGGCAAGGCGGCGGCTCATCGCGGCGAGGGCGTCGACCGTCAGGAGGGGGGATTCGGCGAGGGCTTCGCCGCCGCCGGCGGCGGTCTCGACGACAATGAGCGAGAACTGCTTGCGCAAAGTGGCGAGGGCCGAGCGCGGCGCCTGGCGGCGGAGACGGGCCGCCAGCCCGGGGTCGGTCCGCGCGACGGCGGAAGAGATGCGCGGGTCGTCCTCGACCCAGACGAGATCAGCGGCGTCCGCCCGGCGGGCGTGGAGGGGCATCAGCCAGGCGCTCGTGCCGAGGACGAGGGTTGTGGCGCGCGGCCGCAGGCGCCACGGCAGGGCGCCCAGCGCGGCATCGAGGTAGTCCAGGTCGCCGAACGCCGCGGGCGCCGGCAGGGGGATGGCGCGATCGGCGTCCAGAATCAGGACGTCGTGCGACGGGACGACGCTGAACCACTGCAGGCTGAGGCCGGGGGCGAGCCGATTGCTGCTGGACCGGAGCAGGGTGCTCAGGCCGCGCGGGCCGTGATGCTGGGCGATCACTTCGGCATCGGGGAGCGAGAGCCGGAAATTCAGTTCGGTGAACTGGGGGACGCGGATGGCGGGGGAGCCAGGGAGCGCGGCCCATGCCACGAGAAGGAGCAGGCCGGCCGCGGCCAGCCCGCCGCAGGCACGGGCGCGCGGACGGGCGCCGGGGCGCGGCAGACAGCCGAAAAGGGCGGCCGTGAGCAGGAGAAGCCCGCCTAGCAGCATCAGGGCGGCCGGCAAACCGACGGTGGCCAGCAGAGCGACGGCGCCCAGGCTGCCCGCGCCCGAGCCGAGCAGATTGGCGCCGTAGAGCCGGCGCGTGGCGGCGGGCCAGCGGACGAAGACCTGACCGATCGCGACGGCGCCGGCCAGGAACGGCAGGAAGGCGGCCAGATCCAGGGCGAGCAGCCGAAGGAGTTGGCGGACGTCCCAGATGATGAACAGCGGGTGGATCTCGATGAGGCGGTTGAGGGGGAGGATGGCGAGGAGCAAGAGGCCGGCGGCGGCGGTCGCGCCGGCGTGGAGCGGGTCGCCCCAGCGGCGGGCGCGGTCGGCGAGGAGCGTCAGCAGCGTACCGGCCGCGCCGAATCCCAGCAGAGCGAGGGCGACGGCCAGCGAGGCGAAGTGGTGCCACTGGGTGAGCGAAAAGAGGCGCAGCAGCAGGATTTCGAAGGCGAGCAGGGCGGCGGAGACGGCCGCGACCGAGAGGTAGTCGGCGGCCGAGGGGTTGGGGCGGTCGGGCGACACGTCAACGCCGCTCGCGGGTCAACGGGACGAACTGGACGGGGAGCAGATTGCGGGTGCTCACCGCACCGTTGGCGTCTTTTTCGACGAGGAGCAGGTTCTGCGCCCAGCCGGCGCGGCCGACGGGGATCGCCATGCGGCCGCCCGGCTTGAGCTGGGCGAGGAGCGGGGGCGGGACGTGATCGGCGGCGGCGGTGACGATGATGGCGTCGTAGGGGGCGCCGGCGGGCCAGCCGAAATAGCCGTCGCCGTGCAGGACGGTGATATTGGTGTAGCCGAGGCGGCGCAGGCGGTGAGCCGCCAGCCGGGCCAGGTCGCCGATAATCTCGATCGTGACGACCTCGCGGGCCAGTTCGGCGGCGATGGCGGCCTGGTAGCCCGAACCCGAGCCGACCTCGAGGACGCGACTTTCGGGAGTCAGTTGGAGCATCTCGGTCATGGTGGCGACGATGAAGGGCTGGGAGATCGTCTGGTTGTGGCCGATGGGGATGGGGTGATCGCCGTAGGCGCGGGCGAGGTCGTCCGGACGGACAAACTGGTGGCGCGGGACGCGGCGCATGGCGGCCAGGATGGTTTCGTCGGTGACGCCGCGCGCGCGGATCTGGTGCTCGACCATCCAGGCGCGTTGGTCGGTGAATTCATCGGGGGGGAGTTGCGGGCGCGCGACGGCGCCGGTCGTCGGGGGGTCGGCGTGGAGGAGGATTTCCACCGGGCCGGCCGGATCGGTTGGGGACGGAGGGGCGGGGGCCTCCTGGGCGCAGGCCGGCAGCGGCAGGCTGAACGCTGCCAGGACGACAAGCGGCAGGAAAGATCGCATGCTGGGAGCCTCCCTGGGCGAAGTGGGCGAGCCGGCGGGCGGGAGGATGGGTTGGATTGTAGCAGGATGGGGGGCAGGGTGGGAAGAGGGGGAAGCATGCCGGCAGGGATGCCGGCGGTCGCAGGCGGTGATGGATTTTCGAGAGCCGAGGACGAGGGACGAGGGACGAGAGCCGAGAGCCGAATTTTGAGGTGGGCCGTTGGGGGCGAGGACGAGGGACGATGAGCGGGGGACGGGGGGGTGATGGAATTTAAAGCGTGCAGAAGGAGGGGTGGAATTTATAGTGGGGGACCGGCGGTGGGCGGGGCGGCGTGGAATCGCGCGGTCGGCTTGCCGCCTGCCTGGGACGCGTTGTCATGGTCCAGCATCCACCTGATCCCCATCCAGACGAGACGGCCGCCGGAGGGCGGCTCGCTGGAGGCGCATCCGGCCGGCGGCTGCGCGTCGCGCTGTTTGTCATCGGCCTGCTGGTGTATGGCGTCGGGCGGCTGCACGACCTGAGTTTCGACATCGATGAGCTGCACTACCTGGAGGGGGCGCGCAACCTCGCGCGCGGGGCGGGGTTCACGAAGAACAACGGGGAGAGCCTGGAGCTGTTCTCGCCGCTCTACCCGCTGTGCGTCACGCCGATTTACATGGTCACGGGGCGCATTCTCGGGTCGGCGTTCGCCGCCAGCGCGGCGATTGCGGCCGGGGCGATCGCGGTCTGGATCGCATTTGTTTACGCCTGGAGCGGCGGCGCCGGCGGCGATCGCTGGTTTCCGGCGCTGGCGTTGTTCATTCTGTTCACCAACCGGTTCTGGACGGGGGCGCTGCTGCGGCTGGGTCCCGAGGGTCTGCTGCTACTGGCGCTGGGGGCGGAGCTGCTGGCCCTGACGCGACTGGCCGATGGAGCAACGGGCCGGCGGATGCGGCTGGTCTGGGCGGTCGTGGCGGGGCTGGGCGCGGCGGCGGCCTATGTCGCGCGGCCCGATGGGCTGGTGTATTCCGGACTGGCCGCCGTCTGGTTTCTTGTGCGGCTGCGCGGCCTGCGCCGGCCGTTTCCCGCGGCCGCGGCGGCGGCGGGGCTGATTGTGGCGATCGTCGCCGCGTCGCCTTATCTGCTCTACCTGCGCGCGGCGACGGGCGAGTGGACGCTAACGGCCAAGACCGAGAAGAATCTGCTCCACGGCGTCACGTACACGGAGGACCGGCTGGCCTACGAGCAGATCATCTATGGCGGATGGGAGGAAGAGCAGGAGGAACCGGAGGCGCGGCGGCGGGCCGAGCGGATGGCCGAGGAGGGGCTGTGGGGGATGCTCGTGCACTATCCACGCGAGCTGGCCGGCCGGGTGTGGGTCAACACGGGAGAGATCGTCGAGGCGCTCAATAACTTCATCGGCCTGGCATGGGGCTGGCCGCTGCTGGCGCTGGCGGCGCTGGCGCTGGCGTGCGGCCCGGCGGCGGTGCGGCGGGGGGAACTGGCGGCGCTGGGGGTGTTCCTGCCGGGGCTGGCGATCCTGCTGCCGTTTCATGTGGAAGACCGGTATGTGCTCGTGCCGGCGGTGCTGATCGCGCCGCCGCTGCTGGCGGCGGGGGTCTTGTGGCTTGTTGAGCGGGGCCGGCGGCTGAGGGAGGGACGGTGGAAACGGCGCGCCGTTTACGTGCTGGCGCTGGCGTTATATGTCGGCATGGCGCAGGAGACGGCGCCCGAGGACATGTTCGACAAGCCGGATGACGAGGACCGGCACTATGACCAACTGGCACAATGGGCGCGCGAGGCGGGGCTGGCGCCGGGGACGGTGGTGTCGCGCAAGAACAAGTTCAACTTCCGGCTGAACTGGCCGCGCGAGGCGCTGCCGTATGTGACAAACCACGGCGATCTGCTGGCGTTCCTGGATGAAGTCAACGCGCGGTATCTGCTGATCGAGGAGGACCAGGTGCTGACGAAGCGGCCGGAGTTGGGCTACCTGGTGCGGCCGACGGCGGAGACGACGGCGGGATTGAAGCTGCTGCGTTCGTTGAACAACCCGGGGCACGAGGACTCGCGGCTGGTGTTGTATTCGGTGGATTCGTGGGAGCCGGGGGAGGAGAACGGGGAGGAGTGAGGGAGTTCTTGAGTTGTCGAATCTGGCATTCCGATGGATGCGGGGGTGCGACGAGGCCGGGACCGCTGGCGATTGCGATGACGATACGGATACCGATTTCTTCTTTGCATCTTGGCGGGTTAGCGGGCAAGGTCGGCGGGTTGCGGCTGGGCCGCGGCGGGATCCCTGGATGCTCCGTGGTTTGACTCTTCATTGGGAGAAGGACCGATGCAGGCGTTACGGCGGCGGATCTGGTTCGGCGGGATGCTGTTCGCGGCGGCGATCGTGGGGGCGTGCGCGCGCTACGGCATGCCGTCGGAGGCGGAGATGGACGCGTTGCAGGCGTCGATCGCGCGCGAGATGGTCGCCACGGCCGAGGGGCGCCCGCGGCTCTACCCGACGAAGTTCGCGAGCAGCGAGCCGATCATCGCCGGGTTCAACGTGCGCGATTACGGGGCGATCGGCGACGGGCGGATCGACGATACGCGCGCGTTTCAGGAGGCGTTCGATGCGGCGGGGCGGGTCGGCGGCGCGGTCGTCTTTGCACCCGCCGCGCGCTATCTCATCGAAGGCCGGCTGACCCTGCCCCGGGGCGTCACGCTGCGGGGCGAATACGATCCGGCCCGCGTGAACGAGGGGACGCTGCTGCTCGCGACCGGCGGCCGAGGGAGCGAGGCGGGCCCCGCGTTCATCACGATGGAGCTGTGCACCGGCCTGGTCGGGCTTTCGATTTACTATCCGGAGCAGGAAGCGGGCGCGCCGGCGGCGTATCCGTGGACGATCGAGCAGACGGGCGTCGACAGCATCACGGTGCGCGACGTGACGCTGGTGAACCCGTGGCAGGGGGTGAAGATCGGGCCGCAGCCGAATGAACTGCATTTTCTGCGCAACGTGCGGATGACAGCGCTCAAGACGGGAGTCTTGATCGATGCCACGACCGACATCGGCCGGCTGGAGCGGGTTGTGATCTCGCCGGGGGTGTGGGAGAAGAGCGGGCTGCTCGCCGGGGGGCTGTTTTCGCGCAATGGGGCGCTGCGCCGTCACCTGAAAACCCACGCCGATGCGATCGTCATGCAGCGGTCGGACTGGCAGTATTTCACCGATGTCGCGATCGACGGCTACCGCAACGGCCTGACGCTGCGCGACGGACCGAACGGCGCGTCCAACGCCCAGGCCTTCAATGTCTGGATCAGCGACTGCCACACCGCCCTCAACGCCGTGCAAACCAATTATATCGGCTTCGCGATGACGGGCAGCCACCTGGAGGCCGAGAGCGGGCCGGGAGCGGCGGCGCTGCGCACGGCGCCGGATTTCACGGGAATCCTGCAACTGAACGGGACGCGCATCGCCTGCAAGGCTGGCGAGGCGGCCGTTGTGCTTGAAGGCGACGGGGTCGTGTCGCTGCAGAATTGTTCGCTTACCGCCGCCGATTGCCCATCCATTGAGGCCAGAGCCGGGCATCTGACCGTGGAAGCATGCGCGTTTTCAACAACCGCGCCGATTCATCTGGCCGAGACCATGCGATCGGCGATCCTGGCCGGCAACGGGATACCGGCCGACTTGTCCGGCCGGGCATACGAGCGGAGTGCCCGAAGATGGAAGGACCGTTTTCTTGCCAATAGTGAGGATTCGCGACTGCCGAAGATCGTGTCGGGCAATCCCGGTTTTGTGATCCATGGCGCGTTTGACTGGGAAGAGGATCGCTTCGTTGGCGACCGTGTCGTCAAGGTTCCCTGGCCTGAATTTCCGCGTCCCGGCTCCAGCGACGTCTTCGTCGCGACGGCGGCTCCGTTCAGCGCCCCCGCCGATGGCGAGTCCGACGCGGCGGCGGCGATCCAGGCGGCGCTCGACGCCGCCGGGGAGAAGGGCGGCACGGTCTATCTGCCGGCCGGGCGCTATCGGCTGGAGGGTCCGCTGACGATCCCGCCGGGCGTCGAACTGCGCGGCATCTGGGAAGTGCCGCATCATACGATGGGCGAAGGGACGGTGCTGATGGCGGTGGCCGGCCGCGGCGAAGCCGAGGGCACGCCGCTGCTGAACCTGCGGCCGGGGGCGGGCCTGCGCGGGTTGACGGTCTATTATCCCGAACAGGATTTCCGCGAGCCGGTCGCCTACCCGTGGGCGGTGCGCGGCCAGGGCCACGGCGTGTATGCGTTGAACGTGACGCTGAGCAATGCCTGGCGGGGGATCGATTTCGGCACGCACGACTGCACGGGGCATGTCATCGACTACGCCGCCGGGGCGCCGCTGAGGACCGGCATTTTCATCGGCGAATCGAAGGGGGGCTGGGTCAGCAACACGCAGTTCAACCCGCATTACTACGCGCGCTCGCCTTACCCGGGGCATCCCGATGAGGGCCGGAGGGAATGGCAGGTGTGGTGGAACCAGCAGAAGGCGCAACTGGATGCGCTGCTGCTGGCGGGGGCCGACAATCAATGGCTGGTCAATAATTTCGTTTACGGTTCGCGGCATGGGCTGCGCTTTACCGAGCCGCAACCGGCGATTCCGGTCGCCGCGGGCAGTTCGATCTCGGGAGAAGTATCGGTTCCCGAACGACCGCGGGCGCAGACGGTCGTGATCGGCCACGGCAGCGACGGAACCGCCCAGGGGGTGCGGATCGAAGCGGTCGGCGCGCGAGGTCTTGAGTTCATCAACTTCCAGGCGGCGGTGTTTGCGGCGCGCGAGGAAGCGTATATCGCCGTCAAGCCGGCGGCGCCCGACGCGGTCGCCGGACCGATCCGCTTTTTCAATTCGCTCTTCTGGGCCGCGCCGAAATTCGGGATCGACGTCGCCGGCGGGGAAGTTCAGGTGCGGCAGGCGCATTTCGTCGTCCCCGGCGAGACGATGGCGCGCGTGGCCGGGGACGCCGGGGGGACGGACCCGGGCGGGAGGCTGACGCTGAAGAGCATCTATGTGCAGGCGCCCACCGAACGCCACGTGCTGCTGGAGGAAGGCGCCGCCGGGATGCGACTGACGACGGGGCTGGTCGCGGGGGAGTTCAGGCTGGAGAACCGATCCGGGGTGGAACCCGAGATGGGCGTTGTGGTTGAGCGGGAGACGACGGAGGGGCTGTGAACGGGGGGGAGACAGGGGCGGGGGAAGAAAGGATCGAGGGCCGAGGACGAGGGACGATGTATTGCATGATGAGGGCAGGGGGTTGTGGGGAGGGGGGAAAGACGGTAAACTGGATGGATGAATACGCGCGAGCAGGTCATCAACTACGTCCGTCATCTGGTCGATCTGACGTTTCTGGACGACGAGATGCGGGCGCGGCCGACGAAGGTGCAGACGGCGGTCTCGACGACGTGCAATCTGAAGTGCCCGCTGTGCCTGCGCGAATCGATGGGGATCCGCGAAAATCTGTTCATGGACTTCGGGGAATTCGAGCGCAAGCTGCCCGAGCTGGAGGAGGCGGCGTGCGTGTCGTTGTTCGGTCTGGGCGAGCCGTTCCTGCATCCGCGGTTTTTTGAGTTTGTCGAGGCGTGCAAGGCGCGGCGGATCAGCGTCGCGACGTCGACGCACGGGATGAGCCTGACGCCCGAGGTGCGCGAGCGGCTTGTCGCGGTCGGGCTGGACGACCTGCACATCTCGATGGACGGGACGACGCGCGCGGTGTTCGAGCGGCTGCGCGCCGGGGCGAAATTCGACACGGTGGTGGAGCAGGTGACGGCGCTCGCGGCGTTGAAGCGGGAACGGGGCGTGGACCGGCCGCGGCTCAACGTGAACATGACCCTTTCGAAATACAACGTGCGGCAGGCGCCGGCGATGGCGCGGCTGGCGCACCGCATGGGCTGCCAGTCGGTGTCGTACTCGAGCGCGGTGGCCTACAAGCCGGAGGATGAGGACATCAGCGTGCTGGACACGCCGATCATCGAGCGGATGCTGCAGCGCGCCAAGGTGCTGGCCGACCGGCTCGGGCTGGGCTTTTCATTCTGGCGGCAGAAGGCGGTGGGTTATCGCGGCGAGCTGTATGACCAGACGTCGGCCTACGGCTGCGTGCAGCTCAACGGCGACATGACGATCGAGCGCAACGGGCGGATGAAGATGTGCTGCTACATCGAGGAAGACATCGAGGACGTGTGGGGCGAGGGGCCGGCGGCGGCGTTCAACGGCCCGAACATGCGGGCGGCGCGGCGCAAGCTGCGCGAGGGGCGCGTGCGGACCGAATGCCAGGGCTGCCTGTATCTGCGCGAGCGGACGCCGTTCTGGGTGCAGTCGCTGCTGAACGAGGCGCAGCGGGTGGTGACGCACAATCACCTGCTGACCGAGGAGGATCGGGCCGAGCTGCGCCGGTTGCTGGCGGAGACGCAGGCGCGCAAGGATGCGATGTGGCCGGAACATGGAGGCGGGGCGAGCGCGCAGGATTCGGCCGGCGCGGCGCTCGCGCACGAGGTGGCGACGGTGTATTAGAGGCCGCATCCGGAGGGCAGGAAAAACCGGAGCAGGGCCGAGCAGAAAAGCGCGAATTGCGCCAATTCTGCAATTTTCGCGAGAGCGAATCCGCAAAAGGCGAGCTGTAGAACGTGAAGGGCAAGCGTCATTTGGGGCGTCAAGGTTTTGGTTTGAAACTCCTTGCACCTTTCCGCTACAACAATATGATCCATGGTGGCGCCCATGGTTTGAAGTGAGGAAGTGGGACCCCCCGCGCGCCGAGGCGGGGGTGGGCAGCGTCCGCGGCAAGTCAATCTGGGCCTTCAACATTCGACGTGGCAGATAATCATAAAAGCGCCTATGCCGTCCTTGGGCTGCACAAGGGAGCCAGCCTGGACGACATCAAGAAGGCTTACGTCCAACTGGTCAAGAAGTACGATCCGGAACGCCATACCGATCGCTTCATGATCGTGCAGAACGCGTTCGATCGGCTCAAGACGCCCGCGTCGCGAGCGCGGGAGGACGTGCGGGCGTTCAACTACATCCGCGGGGAATTCTTCTTCAGCGCCGAGGAGAAGACGCAACTGGCCGACGCGCAGATCGACCAGGGCCTGCGCCAGCTGGAGGAGAAGATCAACAGCGGCCAGGTGGACCGCGCGGCCGCCACGCCCAAGCTGATCCAGGGGCTGATGATGCGCTCGTACAAGCGCGTGCAGAAGAAGCTGTGGGCCGAGGCGATCGAGGACTGGCAGCGGGTGCTGGAACTGGACCCGGCGCACCGGCGCGCCAAGAACAATCTGCTCTACAGCTACATCACGCTGGGCTACTCCTACGCCAGCCACGGTCTGTATGACGAGGCGGTCGACGTGCTCAAGCGCGCCGCCACGATGAATCCCGACGGAACCGAGATCATCCACAACCTGGCGCTGGCGTGCGAGCACGCGGGGCGCGTCGAGGAAGCGCGGCGCTACTGGCAGGAAGTGATCAAGCGCTGGCGCGCGCAACTGAACCAGGACCCAGACAACGAGTACCTGAAGGCGTGCCTGGTGGAAGCGTTGAAGGAGAAAGGGCAAAGCGGCGAAGCGCCCGCCGAGGAGAAGGCCGAGGGAGGCGCTCCGGCGCAGGCCAGGGGAACGCAGGAGCCGTCCGCGCCGCGCGCCGCCCATTCGGTCGAGGATCTGCGCGAAATCCTGCGGCTCAATCCCAATGACTTCGAAAGCCACTTCCGGCTGGCATCGCTGCTCTACAACGAGCAGAAGTGGGAAGAGGCGACGAAGGAACTGGAGGAGATGCAGCGGCGGTTTCCGCGCAACATCGAGGTGCTCAACCTGCTGGGCTGGGCGATGCTCAACAGCGGCCGGATCAAGGAAGCGTTCATGGTCTGGCGCCGGGCGCGCACGATGGACCCGAAGAATCCGCAGATCACCGAGTCGCTGATCAAGGCGAATATGAGCATCGGCCGGACGCTGCGCGACAAGGGGCTCTACACGCAATGCCTCGTCCACTTCAAGGAGCTGACGCGCTACCTGCCGGAAAACGATGAAGTACACTACGAGATCGGGCTGACGTATCAGCTCAAGGGGGACGAGCGCTCGGCGTTTCAGGAATATCAGAAGGTGTTGAAGATCAACCCGCGCCACCGCGGCGCGCGCCACGGGCTCTCCTCGCTCAAGCTGCGGCGCTGACCGTCGGCGCGCCGGCTCCGCGCTCTCCCCTGCCCCGGCGCCGTCAGCGCCGGCGCGGGCGGCGCGGTTCCTTGATGTCCTTCCACAGGATGCTGATCACCATGTAGATTCCGATCAGCGCGGCGAACAGGAAGAGCAGAATCGCCAGGCCGGGATAGCCGAACAGGACGAAGCCGGTCTGGATCGGCATCAGCAGCGCGGCGCCGATGATCATCGCCGCGACGACCAGCCCCACGGTAATCCGATTCGCGACCTTCTGGAAACCTGCCATCAGCCGGTCTTCGTCGATCGCGTCGACGCGCACGCGCAAACCGTTGCGCGTCACGACGCTGAGAATCTGATTCAGTTCGGCGGGCAGCTTGAGCACGAAGCGTTTGATGTCGGCGAAACTCTTGAGCAGATTGCCGGGAGCGACCGCCTCGAGCAGCTTGTGGCGCATGACGCCGGCCGTGTGGTCGCGGATTTCGGCGCGCAGATCGAAATCCGCGCAGAGCACCGCACCGACGCGCTCCAGGTTGAGCAGGGCCTTGCCGATCATCCGCACCTCGCGCGGCAGCCGCACGCCGTTGTCGGCGGCGACGCGCTGAAGCTGCACCATCGAGCGGCCGATATTCATGTCGCCCAACGCGCCGCCGGCGACGTCGGAGATCAGATCCTCGATGCCCTGCATGAACCCCTCGACATTGTTGTTTTCGCGCTTCTCGCTCATTTCGAGCAGGATTTCGGCGGTCTCCTCGCCCAGGCCCTGGCTGATCGAGAGCAGCAGCCGCAGCACCTGATCCTGGCGGTTGGCGGGGACGCGGCCGACCATGCCCAGGTCGAGCAGCGCCAGCCGGTGGTCGCTGGTGAGGAAGATGTTGCCCGGGTGCGGGTCGGCATGGAACAGGCCGATGACGATGATCTGGTGCAGGTAGGCGCGGAAGAGCTCCTCGAGCAAGTGATGGCCGTCGATCTCGAGCCGCACCAGCGGGCTGATGGAGGTGACCTTGTAGCCGCGCACATACTGCATCGTGAGGACGCGCGAGGTGGTGTAGTCGTCGATCGGGCGCGGGACGACGATCGATGGGAAATCGCAGAGCCCATCGGCCAGGATGCGCAGGTGGCTCGCTTCCTCGCGGTAGTTCAGTTCGCGGATGAGCAGGCGGCGCAGGTCGTCCAGCAGGAGGGTGAATTCATATTTGCGACCCAGTTCGGTGTGCGCGTCGAGCGTCTCGGCGATCCGGCGCAATGCGTCGAGATCCTCGGTCACCTGTTCGCGGACGCCGGGGCGCTGGATCTTGACGGCGACCGGCTGGCCGCTGCGCAACACGGCATGGTGGACCTGGCCGAGCGACGCCGCCGCCGCGGGCCGGACGTTGAACTCCTGGAACGCCTTATGGATCGAGACGTTCAGCTCGTCTTCGACGATCCGCTCGACCTCCTCGTAGGGAAAGGGTTTGACGTTATCCTGCAGGCGGCTGAGCGCCTCCATGTATTCGAAGGGGAGCAGGTCGGCGCGGCTGGAGAGGACCTGGCCCAGTTTGATGAAGGTGGGCCCCAAGCGTTCGAGGTCGTTGGCCAGCTCGCGCGCTTCGGCCGGCGCGGCGGCCAGGTCGCGTTGCTGTTCCTCGGCGACGAGTTGATAGAGACCGCTCTGGCGCACCAGGTCGGAGCGGCCATAGCGCAGCAGGAGGCGGGCGATTTCGGCATAACGTTTCAGGTGGGCCGGCTTGAGCGACGTAAGGGACGGGACCATGTGGCCTCACTCACCCGAGGGGATGGCCGCCGCCAACCCCGCCGGCGGGACGGGCGGCCGCTGGTGCTGATGGGGAGTAGCAAGATCAGGTCCAGCGGCAGGTGAGGGGGGCGGTGGTTACAAACCGGAGATTCAGACGAGTGGCAATGGCCAAATTCTCGAGAGCCGAGAGCCGAGTTTCTGGGCGGGCCGTTGGGGATGTCGCCACTCAGGAGAGTGGCGCTCCCAGGCATCGGCCGGAGAGTCACTCCGCGGCGAAGCCGAGTTCCTCCAGGCGCTTTTGGACGCGGCGCAGGTCGCTCGTCGGTCGGCGATACTCCGCTTCGGGGAGCTGATCCACCATGGCGCGGACACTGTTGATCCGCTCGGTCGTGGGCGGATGGGAGGCGAAGAACGTCGCGATCTGTCCGCGATCGCCATAGCGTTCCTTCAGTTTGGCGAAGAAGGTGGCCAGCGCGTCGGGGTCGTAACCGGCCCGGTGCAGTGTGGCCACGGCGATGCGGTCGGCCTCCGCCTCGTCCTGTCGGGTGTAGTTAAGCAGGCCGACGCTGCTGAGCAACTGCGCCATGCTGCCGTAGTTTTCGCCGAGCAGGAGCTGGCCGGCGAGCTGCGCGCCGGTGTTGCGCGCGAGGCCGCGCGCGCTGTGGCGGCGGATCACGTGGCCCATTTCGTGGGCGATGACGGCGGCCATTTCGGCTTCGTCGTCGGCGGCGGAGATCAGGCCGGTGTGCACATAGATCGAGCCG
>ERZ795030.3916-NODE-3916-length-15193-cov-4.884991_pt1 | contig 15193 bp, 9 predicted proteins | sample MGYA00375122_ERZ795030 | MGnify/ENA primary metagenome ERZ795030 (study PRJEB30165, sample SAMN05720146) | activated sludge metagenome | isolation source: anaerobic digester from wastewater treatment plant | place: Japan | collected 2015-04-20 ...
GTTGCCTGCTGTTCCTGCAGGGCATGTTCGACGGCGGACTCGGTCGCAACGCCCGTTTCGACCAGGATTTCGCCCAATTTCATGCCTTCGGCGACTTCCGCGTCGTCAGACATTTCGGCGGTCTGGGTCTCGTTTTCCGATCCTTCGGCAATGGCGCGCAACCGCTCGCGAAGGCGCTCTAATTCAACCTGCTGAGCCAAAAGACTTTCCGGGGCAGGCCTTTCGGATATCTGCCCTACAAGCCCCTTGAGAGCGTCCACGGCGTCAAACGCCACATCCATCGCTTTGCCCTCCAGTTGGAGGGTTCGCTTCCGGGCGCGATCGAGCAGGCTCTCCGCTTCATGGGCCAAGCATTGAATCTCGGGAAGGGCCAAGAAGCCGGCATTGCCTTTAAGCGTGTGAAACGCTCGAAAAACCGCATTCAGCGCCTCTTCGTTGTCGGGTTCCGTCTCCAACGTCAGCAAATGAACATCGGCCGCCTCCAAGTGTTCCCGGGCTTCTTGGATGAACTCCGCCATCAATTCCGGGTCATTGGCAAACATGTTGCTTTCCGCGATGGAAGGTTCTGCTCCCTGCCCCGTCGTCGTATCGGACGTCTTGTGCGCGCCTTTCGGTGCGGCGCCGTTATCCCCCGCGGCATCGTTCCCATTGTCCGGGAGATCGCCCGCGTTTTCATCCATTGTCTCCGCGATTTTGAATGCCTCGGGAAGGGGGAGGTCCCGGGGATTTTTTCCCGCGCACACGACGCTTTGAATGAATGCCGCCGCTTGGCAGACATCGTCGAGCGCCTGCTGGGGATTCACGGCCTCCCCCAGAATGACCTGCTCGATGACGTCCGCCGCTTTTCGAGAAACCTGGGAAACGGAAGGGAAAGGGCGCTGAAGCGCCCACGCGGCGATTTCCTGAAACTGGGTGTGAAATCCTGCAAGTTCTTGTATGTCCGAAGGGGCAGCGAGAAGCAGGGATTCCGATAAGCGTTCGATCTGTTCTTGCTCAGCCGTCAGCATGCCTCTTCCTCCCGCAGACTCCATTTCCACCCCCCAGTCAATGCCGATCCGTGCCTATTGGCCTTATTATCAAGGAACATGCCAACGGACGTTGAAGGAATGAAACAGAAGCGAAGCAGGCATGCATCCGTAACGCATTGAAATGACTTGGTTTGAAAAACTCTTCCTTATTCCCGATCTCAATGTCGCCGGTTTTGCTTCCACTTTCCCCGGAAGGGGTCCGGTTTTTCCGGAGCGTCTCCATGTTTTCCGGACAGTAGTTTCAGTTATCCCGGATTTCGTATAACGGCATTTCCAGAGGCGGAAACGCCGTCTTGAAAACTCGGCGAAAACTCTATCCGGAACCATCCCCATATCCGTGCAACGTTCATGAAAAAAATTCTGACCGCATGGGTGCACATGCCTGCGGCATAAGGCTTTCCAACAGCTGTTACGCAATATCGGGCGGCAGTCTCGAAGGATCATGAACTACGGGTTTCATAGTAAAAACATCTCTTGACACGTCGGCATAAGGCTGCTACCTTACTACCGGGGAAAGTGGGGGCAGCGCTTCGCATCGAGTAGCCGCTTGTGACCATTGGAGGCGTGTATATCGCGAACACCGTTTGAAAGGCAGGGCGCATGCGAGGAGAGGATGGAGAATGGCCCGGATTCTGATTGCAGAGAACGACGCGAAGGCGGTCGCTGTATTGCAACAGCAATTGGTCGCTCAAGGCCATCATTGCACAGTCGTCCGATCGGGCGATCAAGTAATCGATGCCATGCAGCAAGGGAAATTCGACTTGCTCATTGTGGACGTCATGCTTCCGGGGGTGTCGGGATTTGAAATCTGCCGCCGCATGCGTCGAAGCGCTTCTCTTTATACACTGCCTATTCTCATCCTTTCCTCAATGGACAGCGAGGAAGAGGTTTTCCATGGCTTGGCGCAAGGCGCCGATGACTACGTCACCAAGCCGTTCCATGTCGGCCAATTGCTACAACGCATCGATTCTCTCCTGCGATCCCACGCAAACACGGTGGACATCGATCCCCTCACGGGAATGCACGGGGCCGAATCCACCAAGCGTGAAGTTCAGCGGCGCCTCGGGTGCGGCGAATCTTTTGCCGTGGCCTATGGGGAAGTCACGAATGTCCGGGAATTTTCGTACCGGTATGGCGAGGAAGCGCGAATACGCATTATCACTGCATTTGCCCAGGTTCTTCAGACATGCAACCAGGAATTCGGGGGGGAAAGCGTCTTTTCGGGACACATGAGCGGCGGTCATTTCGTTAGCTTGTTGAGCGCCGATCAGGTCCAGGCATACTGTTCGCGAGTCCGGGAAATCTGGCAGGAGGGACTCGCCTCGTTATATGCCCGGATTGGATCGACCGCCATCCAGCGGGGATCCGCATCCGAATCCCGGGAGAAGGAATCTCGCGTTGAGTTGGATGTGCTTTTTTGCGTGAGCTTCTCCGATCGCGCCACGCCGCGAACGCCCCAGCAACTCTTCGAAATCCTGACTCACCTCCGCGGTAAATCGATCGAAGCCAAGAGCGGCGGCATATGCCTGGACCGTCGCGGCATGCAATAGCATGGCGAGTCGCCCTGGGGGCGACGTTCATGCTGTATATCTGTATTCCCAGCAGTCATTGCATGAAGTGAGCACGAAACGTTTTTGCCTGCCGCCCATGCGACAGGGCATCGGAAGGCGGTGAAATTTTCCCGGGTTGAGCCGTGTTTCCGGGGCAGCTTGGCGAAGCGCAAACAGACATCGATTAAGAAAGGCGTTCCGTGAAACCACCATCCACGTTGCCGGAATTGGAAGGAAAGACTCTGCTCGACCATTTTTTCGAGCACGATACGTATGCGGCGGCATTTCTGTTGTTCGCGGCCGTAGCGGCGATCGTCTTGGCGAACAGCCCCCTGCGGGAATCGTATGCGGCCTTCTGGGAGATGAAGGCGGGCTTTCGCGCAGGGGGATTCGAGTTTGCACAAACGCTGCAACACTGGGTCAACGACGGGTTGATGGCGATTTTCTTTTTCATGGCGGGCCTCGAGATCAAGCGCGAATTGATCGCCGGAGAATTGTCGACGTTTCGCCGGGCTGCGTTGCCGATGCTGGCGGCCATTGGCGGCATGGCATTTCCCGCGTTGATGTATCTCGCGTTCACCGGCGGCACGGACCTGCAGCGCGGCTGGGGCATTCCGATGGCGACGGACATCGCTTTTGCGGTGGGCTGCATGAGTTTGTTGGGGAAGCGCGTTCCTCCAGGCCTGGTCGTGTTTTTGATTGCCTTGGCGATTGTGGATGATCTGGGGGCCGTCCTGGTGATCGCGGTTTTTTACACCCAGCGCATCGATATCGAGCCGCTCCTTCTGGGCGGCACGCTGATACTCGTCAGCGCCGGGCTCAGCCGATTCGGAGTTCGGCGCACCTTTCCCTACGTGGTTTTGGGCATTCTCGTGTGGCTCGCATTTTTGGAGTCGGGCGTGCATGCGACCATTGCCGGCGTGTTGCTGGCCTTTACGATTCCCAGCAACGCCCGTTACCAGACGTGGCATTTTCAAGGCCGCATTCGAACGCTGGTGGACCGGTTTGATCTGGAAAACGCGCGCGCCTCCTCACATCCCTACATGGTCAACGAACGGCAGCAAAACCTTGTCCATTCGATCATCGAGGAATGCCGGCATGTCGAAGCGCCGTTGCAACGCATCGAACGAAGCCTGCATCACGTGGTCTTGTTCGGGATCATGCCCATCTTCGCCTTCGCCAACGCCGGCGTCTCGTTCGAATGGTCTCAGGCATGGCATCTCCTGACGCAACCGGTATTCCTGGGTGTCTTGGCGGGTCTGGTGCTTGGAAAACAGATCGGCATCATGGCCTTTTCGTGGGTTGCCGTGCGCCTGGGGATAGCCGCGTTGCCGGAAGGCGTCCGTTGGAAGCATGTATACGGAATGAGCTGGCTTGCAGGCATAGGCTTCACCATGTCGCTGTTCATCGCCAAGCTCGCGTTTCCGGCGGAGGGCTTCAATGGAGCCGAAGCCTCCGCGCTGCACTTGGCGGAAAGCAAATTGGGCATTTTGCTTGCCAGCGCGATCGCGGGCACTGCGGGATATCTCATCCTGCGGTGTGGATGCGCCAAAGGAAAGACGCGTTCCGCCTCGCACTGAAACGAAACAGGAGCGGCGCGTCCGGAGATGCGCGCCCCCCCCTCAGCAAGCCGCCCACAGCTACGGGGAATTTGCATTAAAATTCTGAGCCATTAGGATTTTTCCGCCCCATATACGTACGTCCCGATTTTACCGTTTGGCTCACGAGTTTCGTCTTTGTAGCGCCCGGTCTCTGTGCCGGGCGCTTTTCGGCAAGCGATGAGACGAATCCGCGCCGTCCCGGATCCGTGAGGCTAGAATGCTTCATCCCCAGACTTGCCTTCCGCATAAACATTGGTCATTGCGCCCAGACCCGCCCGGCACAGAGACCGGGCGCTACAAAAACATCAACGATGGCTATTCCCATGCACCATTTCCCTCGGCCTTTTAATGCGATTTCCCTGCACCCCCAGCCACGGAGATGTTCATGACGCCCAGAGGGAACCTGCCAGGCCGACTCATTCTTTGTATGCATTGGTCCCGCAGGATCATCGACCTGGAGATTGCCGAAACGCCGCGCCCCACGGACAGGACCTCTTTGTCAACCAGAAAATCCCGCAACGACGGCATCGTCAAAACCGCTTAAAGACGCCTCTCACCCCTTGCTCCAAGACCACTGTCCTTCTCACTCGCCGCTCTCAACGAGAACAAAGCGGCAATGTAACCAAGCGCAATCACCAGGCGAGGCGGAACCCGAAGTTGATGTGCGCGTGGGCCGGGCTGCCGTAGGATCGGATCGCCGAACGGCAGTCGTTGTCGCTGATCCACGAGCCACCGCGAAACACCCGGAACAAGCCCCTAGGCGAATCCACCCAAGCGTTCCCGTCCGCCAGCGCGCCGGTGTAGCTACTGTGCCAGTCGTCCTCGCACCATTCCCAAACATTCCCGCTCATATCATACAGCCGAGTGCGCCAAGCGCTCCACATGGCAGCCCTGGCCATCATCATGCGCAAATTCCTATGCGCCATACGATCGCTCCTTGTCCACGAAGACGACTATAGCCCTCTATGGAAAACGAGCGAAAAAGGAGCAATCTCGTCTGTATAACCCGCAAAAAACTCTTGACAGGGATACACGCTATTGGGGATCAGTGCGGACATGTTTCCGAAAACTGGAAACCTCATGAGTTAAGCTAGCATAATATGATTGCACCCAAGGTTGACTGAGAGGACAGAATGCTGAACAACGAGCGAGAGGTATGGGGATCGCCCGGACTCAGGCTGCTTCAGCTGTATATCCTGCTGAGCTCCACCGCACGGCCATACACCCTTACCCGTCTTGCTGGTCTCTTTCATTGTTCTCGTCAGACAGTCCTGCGCATGATGGAGCAATTGGTTCGCGTTCGAGATGCCAATATAGAGACGTGGGTCGAAAACCGGGCACGCTACTATCGGATTGTCTCATCCCCAACTCGGTCGGTCCTCAGTTTCACCCCAGACACATTGCGCTACGTGGCGCTTTGCCGCGACATTTTACGACATCTGCTTCCCGAGTCTGTACGCCTGGAGCTACAGGACGTTTTCGGCGCGGCGGAGGATGGTCTAGCGCTGAACAAGGAGCGCGCGGCGGAACCGATCGCAGAGCCGTGGGTGAAGGGGCGGATTGACTACGCCCCTTTTCAGGCAGTTATCGAAGACATCCAGACAGCCATGCGCGAACGCCGTCTGTGCCGGATAGACTACCGCGCGCGATCGAGCGGAACGCGTCACCGCTATCTTCTTGCGCCGTCACGGATCGTGGTTTACCGTGAAGCGCTTTACGTACGCTGCAGAATATACGACGCCCCCGGAAGCCCGACCCATGAATACCGCACACTAGCCATCCACCGCATTTTGGGGCTTCGTCTAGCCAAGGAGAAGTACTCCGACGCTTCCGCAGACGACCAAGACGCCACCTTCGGTTTCCCCTTCCATAACCCGATACAGGTGCGTGCCCGGTTCTGGGGTTCCGCCGCTGCATACGTCGAAGAACGCATCTGGAGCGCGGACCAGACACTGAAGCGCCGTCGCGATGGCACCCTTGATCTGACCTTTGTCGCCACCAGTGGGGTCGAGGTGATTTCCTGGATACTCAGCTTCGGCCCCGACGCCGAACTAATGGAACCGAAGGAATTGAGGGAAGGACTCCGGGGGCTTGTGGGGAGGCTTGGGAAAATTTATGGGAAGTGAAGTAGTGAAGGCTTTTTAGCCGAAGGCAATCTTCAGTAGAATCCGACGATAACCTAGGAAGATATACAAGCAAACAAGGTGGAAGGAAATGGGATTGAGCGATATGAATTTTGATCAGCAATTCGAGCAGTTGACCCGCCATCCATCTCCAAGAGACTGGCAGCGAACATTGGCGGCGTCACCGATTTGTCGGAACCAGCTTGTTCGGGTTCCCACGGGGCTTGGAAAGACGGAAGGAGTGTTGGCCGCATGGATTTACCATCGTCTTCATCGGTCAGATGACGCGTGGCCCCGGCGTCTGGTCTGGTGTCTGCCAATGCGCGTGCTCGTGGAGCAGACCGAGCAGGTCGCCCGTGAATTGGCTGAGCGCGTCCCTGCGGCGCACCGTCCGACCGTTCACGTTGCCATGGGCGGGAAGGACGTCGGTGAGTGGTTTCTTTATCCGGAGCGCCCGGCGATCATCATCGGCACGCAGGACATGCTGCTGTCGCGGGCGTTGAATCGTGGTTATGCCAGCGGGCGGGCACGCTGGCCGATGGAGTTCGGCCTGCTGAACCACGACGCGTTGTGGGTCCTGGATGAAGTGCAATTGATGGATGTGGGGCTGGCAACGTCGGCTCAGCTTCAGGCGTTTCGCGACGAAGATTGCGAGAAGGGTCTTCGACCTTGTCACACGTGGTGGATGAGCGCGACCCTGCAGCCCGAGTGGCTGAGGAGCGTCGATACAAGTCAGCACCACGAGAATTGGATCAGCAATCCCTGCCAAGTCGCTTCCACACAGCGTCATGGCGGATTGTGGGATATTGCGAAGTCGCTATCGACGGACACGATCAACGCTGACGATTGTGAAGCGTTTGCAAAGCGAATACTGAAGGAACACGCCGACCTTCCCGCTGACGCCTTCGGACGAATTACCCTCGTCGTCTGCAACACGGTGAAGCGTGCGTGTGAAACGTTTGACTCCCTTCAAAAGGAAGGACGGACCGAAGGGATTGAGTTGGTGCATAGCCGGTTCCGTCCCACGGAACGCGAGATTTGGCGGGAGCGATTCCTCTCGAAATCTGCCTGCAACCAAGACGTTGATCGCATCATCGTCGCTACACAGGTGGTGGAAGCAGGTGTGGATATTTCCGCCGGCTGTCTCATCACAGATTTGGCCCCGTGGTCCAGTTTGGTTCAGCGATTCGGACGCTGCGCGCGATACGGCGGCAGTGGGAAGGTTCTCGTGGTCGATCGAGGACGGGATGGCAGCGCCGCACCGTATCAACCCATAGAACTGGACAGCGCGTGGGAAGCGCTTCAGCAATTGCCTACAAATGGAGTTGGCATCGAAGCGCTGGAGGCTTACCAAGAATCACTCGATACGGGAGCGCGTGCTCGACTTTATCCGTACACGCCAGCGCATCTCTTGATGCGGCGAGAGTTCGACGAGTTGTTTGATACGACCCCCGATCTGACCGGGGCCGATCTGGACATCAGCCGATTCATTCGGTCGGGAGAGGAGCGCGATCTACAAGTCTTCTGGATCAACATCGAGAAAGACATAAAAGGCGAAAAGCCAAAGAAACCACCGGAGAACTACCGGCCGCACCGACGGGAATTGTGTGCCGTACCGTTTCTTGAAGCGCGCGACTGGCTGTGCGGCAAAGAAACGAAGACCAATCGCAAACCCAAGCTTCGTGGCGGAATCCGGGCATGGATATGGGACTGGATCGATGGCGAATGGAAAGTCGCCGTGCGCGAAGCATTGATCCCGGGTCAAATCGTTTGCGTCTCCGCGGACAGCGGAGGCTATCGGACCGACCGCGGTTTCGACGCTGATTCGCAAGAGACGGTTCCTCCTGTTTCATTCTCTGCGGTCTCGGAAGAGGCACAGGCACTTGACGATGCGGATAATCAGCAGGACACCGAGATTCCGGGGAGTTGTTGGAAAACAATTGCCTGCCATAGCACGGAAGTGGCGAACGAGAGTAAGGACATCACCACACACCTCGGACTGCCTCAGCATCTTCAAGACATACTCGAACTTGCCTCGTTGTGGCACGACTGGGGCAAATCGCATCCGGCATTTCAGGGTTGCATGCGCGATGCGAATAGACCCGATAGGAACGATCTCGCCAAAGCGCCGGATGGATGCTGGCCCAAGAGGCACCGCTACAAATACCTTGACCGCAGTGAAACCCGACCCGCTTTCCGGCACGAGTTGGCCAGCGCACTGGGGTTGTTCGCCATCCTGCAAACCTACGCGCCTCAGCATCCGGCCCTGTTGGGGCCATGGTCGGAGGCGCTCGCAATCCTGGGCAGGACACCAGTTGTCCGAGAACTCTTGCCCGTACCGTCATTATTGATTCAACGGCTCGTAGACTGCTCTTCGGAAACCTTTGATTTGCTTGCGTACCTCGTCGCCAGTCATCACGGCAAGGTTCGTGTAGCCCTGCACGCGGCCCCGATGGACCAAGACTATCGCGATCGTGACGGACGCGGGCTTCCTATTCGCGGCGCCCGCGAAGGGGATCTGCTGCCGTCGGTCATACTCGTTCCGGATGAGCCAGCGGCTCCTGAAAGCACGCTCACCCTCTCGCCTGCTGCCATCGGGCTGTCGGAGAATACTGGAATCAGTTGGCGCGAACGATCACTGCGTCTGATAGACCGCTACGGCCCGGGCGGCTTGGCATTTCTCGAAGCGGTCCTGCGGGCTGCCGATGTCCGGGCCTCGCGACTGAAGACCACCGATCCTGCGATCTACTCGGAGGCCCAGCCATGAACACCCATTGCCACGTTTTGAAGGGCTGCTCGCCCGCCCCGCTTGCGAACTATCTGAAGGCGCTGGGTATCCTCCGCCTCATCGGCGAGCAGGCAGACAAACAGGCCCGTGGCTGGTGGGAGGGCGAGCGATTCTGTCTACTCACAGAGTTATCCAAAGAGGAGTTAGAAACGTTCTTCCTCGAACGTTATGAGCCGACACCTCTGCTATCGCCCTGGAATAAGGGGTGCGGTTTTTTCAAGACTAATGATCCTGGCCTCGCGCCATTGGAGTTATCCCCCGCGCAGCGATTCGCCTTGTTTCGAGAAGGGATCAAGACAGCGCGAAAAATGATTGACGAGATCGAACTTGCCGATGCAGCCATTCGTTCAATCAAAGCGCGCACCAAGACGGACAAGGCTTTTCAGAGCGAGACTCAGCGAGCGAGTTTGGAGGACTCGGCCGCATTTCGCGAATGCGTCTCACTATTGACCGAGCAATTGATCAAGCCCAATTTGTTGCCGGACAAACAAGCCGAGATAGAATCCGACATTGCCGTCATTCGCTCAATCGTTTCTCCGTCGTCCAACCGGCCAAGTAAGTCCGAAGCGAAAAAACTGAAAGATTCAGACGGCTACAAGCGATTGTTGGCTACCGCCGAACGCCGATTTAAGAGTCTCAAGGCAACTCTCATCCCTGATTGCAGGCGGTTTTGGCGTGGTCCACTCGCCGAATGGATGTCGGCTGCTGTCGTACTTACCCAAGACGGCGAGCCGGAGTGGCCATCATTACTCGGAACAGGTGGAAACGACGGGAGACTCGATTTCACCAATAACTTCATGCAGCAGCTTGGCGCCTTGTTTGACCTCGCCTCTGAGACAGGCAGCGCAAGACCAAACGCTGGACAGTTGCTCGACAACGCACTATGGGTTGTGCCGGCAAATCAGTTGGCGCCTGTCGCAATTGGCCAATACCAACCTGGCGCGGCGGGCGGCGCCAACAGTTCCACCGGCTTTGACGGTGGAAATCTCGTTAACGGTTGGGATTTTGTTCTCATGATGGAAGGTTCACTCCTGTTCATATCGCGAGCGACTAGGCGTCTCGATCCTGACGCCTTCAGTCGCGCCAGTGCGCCGTTTGGCGTTCGGCCTCATGCCGCCGGATTCGCGACACCCGGTTCGGAAAAAGCGCAGCGCGGTGAGCAGTGGATGCCGATCTGGAATCAGCCCGCGACGTTGCAGGATGTTTCTGCGCTGTTTGGTGAAGCGCGAATTCAACTCGACCGGCAGACGGCCAACCGCCCCGTGGATGTTGCTCGCGCTATCAGTCGGCTCGGTGTTGCCCGCGGAATTGAATCGTTCATTCGATATGGATACCTGGAGCGGAACGGTCAATCGACGCTTGCGGTTCCGCTCGGTCGCATAACAGTTTGGCAGCGCCCACAGGCCTACCTTATTGATGACCTTGCCGACTGGATGAGCCGCATTGAACGCCGAGGCCGCGACAAGAACGCTTCCGATCGGCTCAAGCACGCCGAGCGCCGTCTCGCGGATGCCGTCTTCGCCGCGCTCACGCACGATCACACCCCTGATCGCTGGCAGGCGATCTTGCTTGCTGCCGCTGACATTGAGGCGATCCAAGCGACCGGAACCGCCATCGAGGCCGGGCCGATTCCGTCGCTGCGCCCGGAGTGGGTCACTTGCGTCGATGACGGCAGTGCCGAAGTACGCCTCGCGCTGGCGCTAGGAAGCGCCGCCGCCGACTACTTCAAGGGGCGGCCCAAAGACCCGGTTCGGTTTCACTGGTTGCCGTTGGACCCGAACGCCCGGCGGTTCAAGACGAGCGATAAGCGGCTAGTAAACGACCCTCGCGTTGTCGCATCGGGACGCGATCCGATCCGCGATCTTGTCGCCCTTGTGGAACGACGACTCATCGAAGCCGGCATGAAGGGGCAGCGGGAACCACGGCTTATCGCCGCGTGCGGGTGCGGCGCCCGGCTAAATGATTTGACGCAGTTCCTGAATGGGTCGCTCGACGTTGATAAACTGGTCGGCCTCGCCCGCGCGTTCATGGCCATTCGGTGGGATCTGAGGACGGAAGTTCGCTGTCCGTCGGCTTCCTTTTCGGATCAAATGCCGGAGGAAGCATGGCTGGCGATTCGTCTGGCCAATCTCCCAGACAAGCGGATCAATGATCGCCACATCCCCGCCGACCCTCGCATCGTCCGGCTATTGATGTCCGGCGATTCGTCGCGCGCTATTGACATCGCATGCAACCGGCTCCGCTCGGCCGGCATCAGGCCGCCCTTGCAAGCCGGCGTGACCGACGCCGCCACCGCCCGCTTGTGGGCAGCGGCCCTAGCCTTTCCCATCGACTGGCGAACCGCGAACACGATCGCTCAAACACTTGACCCTCGGCTTAAACCCAAGAAAGGACTGTTCAATGCCTGAAGAAACAAAACCCGATGCCATCCTGAATCCACTCAAGAATGCCTCGCGACTCTTGATGACCGTACCGTTGAAGCCTCTCCAGGGAGACCGCTTTCAGCCGACCGGTTTCCCAAGCCTTGGCGCGGCAACGTACCAAACCAAGGACGGCCCAAAACTGCTTGTCGAAAGCGCACAGAGCATGGCCAACCGCTTCGAAACGACCTGTTGGGACTCGGCGACGAGCAAGCCCGTTGCTGCACTCGCTGGAATCAGTCACGTAACCGTGAACCGAGGCGGCAAGTTCCTTACAGACTCAATGCTGGAAGCACATCGCATCAACAGCCCGTATTTACTTGAGGGAAAGGACCGCAAGCTCTTTGACACTATCAAGACTGAACTTGGCGGACTGGCTGAAGGCCCCATCGATCGCAAAATACTCGCCGAGGTATTGCTCAAATACGATATCGGGAGCCTCATTCACGGCGTGTTTCTTGCAAAGACTGGTGGGCGACTTCGCATCGCCCGCGCCTTGTCTGCGTTCATAGAGGCCTCCGGCGTTGCCATTGCGGCTTCAGGCGGCGTGAAGAACGATCACGTCAATCCATCGGGCGACACCAAAGCTGGCTTTGGCAATGTGCCGTTCGCGCGAGACGAGTTCGTCGCTGACCGGATCGACCTTCACATCAATCTCGATCTGGCACAAATTCGCGGCTTCGGGCTGGGCAATGAGGCTGAACGTCTACTGATCCTGCTGGCTCTTTATCGCGTGCGAAAGTTGGTTGACGGCGACCTGCGACTTCGCACCGCGTGCGATCTGGAGCCAGTTGACCGCAACAATCTGGTCGCAGCTCGTCCAGAAGGTTTCAATCTCCCGTCCCTCACCGAACTCGAAAACGCCCTAAAGTCGGCCATCGAAGCGTGCAAGGACAAGATGGTTCACACCGTCGTCACCTTCGAGGACGAACTCAAGAAGGCGAAGGACAACAAAGAGGACAACGGTCCCGACGGCAGCGACCAAGACGCCACGGAATCCGAAGACGACGACACCGATAGAGATGATGAATAGGAGCCGCCCATGCCAACCCTTCAACTCCGATTTCCGGGCGGACGATATCATGCGACGCCGTGGGGACATCACGTCAACGAAGGTCTGATCGAGTGGCCGCCCAGTCCGTGGCGGTTACTACGGACGCTGGTCGCCTGCGGCTTCACCAGCCAGCGATGGAGTGACGTGCCGCCGCTCGCAAGTTCGCTCATCGAAAAGCTCGCTTCGGCACTGCCTTTGTACCGATTGCCCGAAATAACCGCCGCCCACACCCGGCATTTCATGCCGTACGTCGAGGGCGCAAAGCAGAAGACAACCCTCGTCTGGGATACGTTCGCCAACGTTGGCGATGGCGATCTCTTGATCCATTGGCCGTGCGAGTTCAACAGCGACGAGACCGTATTGTTTGGGAATCTCGCGCGGAACCTGAATTATCTTGGCCGAAGCGAAAGCTGGGTCGAGGCACAACTCGTTCAAGATACATCAATCTTAACCGAGAGCTTCAATGCTGTTCCATGCCAAGAAGGCGAACGACGCGATCAGTGTTACGAGCAGATCTCACTGATGGCCCCGGTTCCTGATGGGGACTATCGGTCGTGGCGTTCGAAGCAGATGGAAACGGTGCTTGATCCATTCAAAGGCAAGAAGGAGACTGCCAAGCTGAAGAAGGATCGCGAGAAGGCGGAGAGTCCCTATCCTCCCAACCTCATCGCCTGCCTGACCAAGGACACGTCATGGTGGAAGGGCCATCGCTGGAGTCAGCCGCCTGGGTCGCAGCGGGTACTCTATTGGCGCCCCAGCCAGTCGATTGAGGTGACCGCACCACAAAGGCCGCATCGCCAGGCGCTTCCGCCGGTCGAAATGATGCTGTTGGCACTCACCACGCCTAGTGGCAACAAATCGGCCTTGCCTTCCGTCACACGCACGCTCCCGCAGGCGGAGCGATTCCACCGCGCTATCGTGCGCCGAGCCGGCAATGGTCAAGCAATCCATTGTCCGGAGCTGATCGGCAAGGATGAGCACGGCAAACCTCTGCGTAACGGCCACCAGCACGCGTACATCCAGCCTCTTGATCTGGATGGGGACCAACTCATCGATCACATCCTCATTCGCGCCAAGATGGGCCTTGGCGAGACGGCTCAGCGCGCCATTTCCACGCTTCGGCGAACTTGGACCAATGGCGGTGTCGACGACATACAATTGGCCGTGGTCGGGAAAGGAAGCCTCGACGATCTGCGGCGTCTCCCCAAGCGTATCAGTGCAAAGCTCGATGGGTTGATTGGCCCGAAAAGCGGCGCGCGAACATGGACGAGCCTTACTCCTTTCGTCCCGCCTCGCTTTGTGAAAAAGTCAGGCAAGAGTAACGACCTAATATCCCAGGTCAACGCCGAACTCTCATCGCGCGGCTTGCCCGAAGCAGCCGTCAACTTCATTCCGTGGGACTCGGAAGAGTCGCATAGGCTTCGGCACTGCGTCCGCATGCGAAAACACGGCGCACCGCCGCCCCAGGACATCGGCTATCTGCTCCAGCTGACGTTTGCCGAACCGGTTCACGGCCCGATCTCGCTGGGTTACGCCAGCCACTTCGGCTTGGGCGCGTTCGAGGTCGAGAACGACGAGTTCATTCGATTCTGATCTGCGTTTCAGGAGGACCACCCATGGCAGAAAACGATGATTGACAAAGAACCCGATCTTACCCCCGTGCGGATGCTGAACGAGTATGCCTATTGCCCGCGGTTGTGTTGGATCGAGTGGGTCGATGGGGAATTCGCGGATAGCGTAGACACGTTGGGCGGGACGTTTCAGCATCGGCGGGTGGACAAAGAGGGCGGGGATCTGTCCGAGCCCGCGAACGCCGATGCAGACGAAGAGGCGTCAGGCGAGCAGGCCGCGACTCCCGTGGACGACCCCGTGCTGTCGCAAGCGCGGTCGGTGATGATGTCCGCGCCGGGCGTTGGCCTGATTGCGCGACTCGACTTGGTTGAAGAACAAGGAGGACGCGCGGTTCCTGTCGACGTGAAGCGGGGCAGTGCGCCGGATATCCCCGAGGGCGCATATGAACCGGAGCGCGTGCAGGTTTGTGCGCAGGGGCTCATCCTTCGCGAAAATGGCTACACCTGCGATCACGCGGAAATCTACTTTGCTCAATCGCGGCGGCGGGTGACCATCCCGCTGGACGACGCGCTGGTCGCGCGTACGCTCGATCTCCTCGCTCAAATGCGCGCCATGGCCGCCTCGGGCCAACGTCCGCCACCGCTCGACGCCAGCCCCAAGTGTCCGCGCTGCTCGCTGGCAAGCATATGTCTGCCCGACGAAACAAACGTACTATTGACTGGCGACGCCCCCGCCGAGGAAGACCAGGTGCGCCGACTGACGCCCGCGCGCGACGACGCCCTGCCGCTATACATCCAAAAACACGGCGCCGTCCTCGGCAAACGCGGCGAACAACTGGTCGTCACGGTTCGCGGAGAGACATTACAACAGGCGCGCCTCATCGAAACGTCCCAGGTTTGCGTCTTCGGCGGCGCGCAGCTCACCACCCCCGCCATCCAGGAGTGCCTCGCGCGCAACATTCCCGTGCTCTTCTTCTCGTTCGGCGGGTGGTTCTACGGCATGACTCACGGCCTCGGCCACAAAAACATCGGCCTACGCCAAGCGCAATATCGCGCGG
>ERZ795030.3921-NODE-3921-length-15179-cov-4.273473_pt1 | contig 15179 bp, 18 predicted proteins | sample MGYA00375122_ERZ795030 | MGnify/ENA primary metagenome ERZ795030 (study PRJEB30165, sample SAMN05720146) | activated sludge metagenome | isolation source: anaerobic digester from wastewater treatment plant | place: Japan | collected 2015-04-20 ...
ATTTTTTATGCGGGGCAAATGCCAATATCGCTTAAGTTGTTGGCATTGATTAGGGAATTTTCCCTAACAAGCCGAATGATGTACGTCCATGGGCGTACCCATTCTGTGCTTGCCACCTTGAAATTTTCTGCGAAAATTTCAAGTGCGACTTTGGAGTAAAAAAATATAAGTGTATAATATTTTATGAGAGGTGAATTGGAATGTCAAGGAGTAAAGATACTCGAGTCTGTTTAAGAATGACACACTTGGAGAAAGAAAAGTTAATCAACAAATCTGAAGAAGCAAGAATGAATATGTCACAATACATACTTGCTCTTTCAGAACAGAAAAAGATAATCGTTGCAGACGGTCTTCCGGAGCTTTGCAGACAGATTATCAAAATCGGAACTAACGTCAATCAGATAGCATTGGTTGCAAACACCAATAAATCTGTATCAGACAAACAGCTTGATATTGTTAATCTGAATTTGATTAAAATTCAGAAGCTTCTCGGTGATTTGATTGACTGTATACAAAATTCAAAGGATAATATTAAAGTCTGATGGCATATATAGGTAAAGTTTCCATAAGAGATAATTCTCATATGGAAAATGCAATTGGTTATATCAGCAGAGAGGAAAAAGCTCTCAGTATTAAAGAATTCAAGGAAGCATTAAGCGAACGTCTTAATCATCTTCAGGAGGTGAATGCAGATTTTGGTGAAAGAATGACTTGCATAAACTGCAGTGCAAATAACACATACAAGGATTTTGAAAATATGCGTAAAGCATTCGGGCAGGACAAAGGAGTAATTGCACATCATTATTATCAATCCTTTTCAAAGGATGATAATTTATCTCCCGAACTTGCTCACCAAATCGGAACTGAACTTGCAAAAAGAATATTTCCCGATTTTCAGGTTGTTGTATCAACACATACTGACCGTGAACACATTCATAATCATATTATAGTAAATTCATGCAATATGCTTACAGGTCAGAAGTGGTACAGCAACAAAAAATCACTTTCAGACATACGCAGAGAAAGTGACAAGCTTTGTTTGCGGTACGGACTCAATGTTATTGATAAAAATTCAAAATATAAGGGTATCGACAGAACAACATATCAGCTTGGAATTAAAGGAAGGTCATGGAAAATAAATCTTGTTAAAGACCTCAGCGATGCAGTTGAGTGCTGCCGTTCCAAAGAGGAGTTTATACAATTTCTTAACAAACGTGATTACAGCATCAGATATAAAGATGTGCATATCACGATTACAAAGAACGGCGAGAAAAAAGGTATCCGAGTTGACACTCTTGCAAAACAATTCGGGGAAAAGTTTACTAAAGTAAATCTTGAAAAGAAAATGGGTTATTACATTCCAAAGTCTGAAATTTCAGAAAGCAAAGCTTACCAAAAAAGAAATAAAACAAAATCAAAAGAAAAAAGCAATTGGGAGCATTTTGAACAATGGACTTTTAAACAGAAAAATTACTATCCGTCCGTAAAGGGAGATATAAAGCGATACAGCAGAACAGATTATTTGATAAAATCAGCTCAGCGTTCTGTTTTCTATTCACGAAATACATTTGATTTTATCATAAGAGCATTTCTCTTAATTCTTGCAGGAAAAAATAAAAAGAGAAAGGCTGTTTCTTATCATAAAGTTGGAACACTGCCAATTAATAAGTCTGTACGAAATGTTAAATGTATCGGAAACATAAACTACAAAACCCTTACACAAAGTTCAGGTGATAACTTTACCGTAAAGGTGAATATTGAGAATATTTTAAAGATTGTCAATCAGCCTATTCTTTATTCCGCACGAATAAAAAATGATACGGTTGAAATTACCGTAAAAGAAAAGGATAAGGACTTTCTTTCAGAACTGCTTGAACTTGATAAAATCAAACATCAGCTTGAAATTCAGAATGAAAAGATTACAAATCAGAAAGCATATAAAGATTTAAAACGTGAAGCAGATATTACAGGGGAGAAGCTCCAGTACATTATAATAACTGCCGAACAATTAAAAATCTTAAAGGATAATTACATAAAGTTTGCTTATTTTGAAAAGGACGATAAGTACAACATTGCATTTCTTCCGACACAAACTGAGGTAATCAAGAAATTGATTTTCTCAAAATCAAATTCAGAAGAAAGTGAAGCAAAGAGAAATAACCGTATTTATTCTCAGCTTAAGGCAGCCGCTGCACAAAGCGGTGAAAAGCTGAAATATAAGACTAAACTTTCTGCTTCACAGCTCTCATTGCTGAAAAACAGTAAAATTAAATTTGCTTATTTTGCCTGTAAGGAAAATAAGGAGCTGTTTAATATAGCTTTTGAAAGAAAAGACGAAGAAAAGATAAAAAGCATTATTCCAAACGAAACTTTAAAGAAAAGTTGATTTTTTATTATTCAAATGATATAATAAAGAAAAAAGGAGCGAAGAATATGAATGATAAAATTTATACAATTGAAGAAATAAAAGAAAAAGTTATTTCAATTGCTACAAACTATAATCTAAAATCTATAACGCTTTTTGGTTCTTATGCTCGTGGTGAGGCAACTAAGGACAGTGATATTGACTTGTTGGTTGACTTTTATCAACCAATTGACTTATTTACTTTGGCTGAAATTAAACAGGCTTTTGAGAATGTATTAGAAAAAAACGTTGATATATTGATCTATAAAAACATTACACCGGAATTAATGTGGAACATTATGGATGATGAGGTATTGATGTATGCTTAACAAAAAAGAATTATACGCATTGAAGCATATAACAAAATATTGTGAACAGCTTGGAGAAATCAAACAAAGAGCCGAAAATTCATTTGATATTTTTAGTAATGATAAGATACTTCAGCTTTCTGCTGGTATGTGTATTATACAGATAGGGGAATTATCCACTCATTTAACAGAACAAACAAAAAATAAGCTTTCATCAATTCCATGGAAAAGTATAAAAGATATGCGTAATATCTTTGCACATAGATATGGAACAATAGATATAGCTGAAACATGGAATACTATTGAAAACAGAATACCGTCATTACTTGCGGCTTGTTCAGCTGAGATAGAAACCAACTTCGCTTATGCTGAAATAAATCAAAATCAATTAGAAATTTTAAAAAAAGAAAAAGTTCAATTTTCTATTAAAAAGAAAAATAACAAAATTTGTATTCGTTATTACAAATTTGATGAGGAAAAAATAAACAATATTTTAAAATCAAGCCCACCGCAGTATAAACCAAAATTATAAATATTGGTGCTATAATAGCACAAAAGCTTCTGCCATAATCGACAGAAGTTTTTTTATTTCCAAATGCATATACTTTTTAGTATGTTTTTAAAAAGAAAAGGCAGGTGTTATATGGAATATAAAAACACAGAAAAGGCTGAAATAAAGCTCTCAACAACAATAACATTATCGAATAATAAGGCGGAGGAAATTCTTGCACAGCTTAAAGAAAGCGGCATGAAGTTTATTTTCAGCTCTGATGAGAACAAAACCTCAATAACATTCAGTATTGAAGATCTGGAGAAAATGAGCAAAATATTATCTCCGTACAATCAGAACGAGCTTGATACACTGACAATTCCAAAGGCGGATAAGAAAGAAAATCTTATCCCCTTTTTTAATGCCGTATCGAATATATATGACAAAAAGATAAACGGTACGGTAAAAAAAGCTGACGCACACCGCAGGCACGTTGATGTTCTGCAAAAAGCGGTTGAGGAGGTGAAGAATGAAGTTGAAAGACTTACAAACAGAAATGATATGCTGAAAGGCTTTGTAAAGACGTTTCCTGTATTTAAAAGTCCGATAAATGCCCTTATTGCACGAAACAGTAAAAAAATAGAACGTCTGAAAAAGAAAGGCATACCCAAACTTGAAAATCAAATACAAATTCACCAAAATACTATTGATAAGCTGAATAAACGTGCAGAAAAGCAGTCACTCAGAAAAGGTATCTGCAAAAATTTAAACAGCGTTATTAAAAGCTTTGGAATATCAAACAAGGACGAACGAAATATACAGTATTTATCATCAATGAGTGCATTGAACAGCAATATACAGCAGCTTACATCTGAAAAAATGAATAATTGTCTGGAAAGCATGGAGAAAATAAAAAAAGAGTATCCAAAATTAAAAACTTCTTCGGAACAGCTTAAAATGCAGAATACATATGAAAATCTCCGTGAAAGAAGGAATAATTTTTGATTCAAAGCTGAACTTTTTGCAGTCAGCACAAAGTAAATACGAAAATATGATGAAAGCATATAAAAAGCCTGAAACAACTGCTGCTGTTGATAAGGCAGAAAAGGTCATTGATGAAAGCATTTCAAAACCACACTTACAATTAGGAAATGTAGTTGATTTATGTGTTGATTCAGGCTCTATAGTTTTCGAGTCGGCAGAAATAAACAAACTATATTTAGACAAGGACGGTGATTTGATTCCTGACAGAATAGACAATTCATTTTCTGTCAAAACGGACACACCGAAAAAGAAAGAGGAAAGATACTTTGCTCTGGTCACTGAGTCTGAAATAGAGTATCTTAAAGAGGTAAAATTTTCTTTTTACAAGTGTCGAAAGAAAGAAGACGACAACAGAATACAAATTACATTCCCTGAAAGCAGTAAAGCTGAGTTTGACAAATTAATACAGCCTATCAGGAAAAAAAGAAAAAATACTGCCCTAAAGCAGCAGACTGCGGCAGTAAAAAAATAAAGGAGAATAAAAAATGATAAAATGTTGTGTAAAATTTAATGTAAAATTTAATAAGTATGGACGCATATCTATTCCAAAGCTGCTTGTCCCTGAGGAATACAGATATCATAAGTACATCATTGATTATGACGAAGATAAGATATATCTTGAATTTATGCGTGCAAAATCATCGTTTAAAGAACATCGTTTCTATATTCCAAAAAAGGTTATGAAAATCATGAATATTGATTACAGTGATACTCTCGAAGTTTCTTCATTTGAACGAGGTTTCATTTTAACGAAAAAGACAGGCGGTGAAACAGTTGAGCAGCAAGAATAAACTCAGGCATGAAAAAAACATTAAGTTCAGAATATACATAGGTATAATAGTATTTCTGCTTTTATTGTGCTGCGGACTGTATATAGCATATGAAATGATGTGCTATACGCTTGAAACAGGTAAAACAGCAATATCAATTTATGATTTGCCTGAGTTTTGCAATTATCTTGCTTCTCCGCTGACAACAGTTGCAATTGATTTTGAAACAATAATAACGTGCTTTAAATATCAGGCAACAAAACTGTGGTGGCTGTATGCTTCCGCAGCTTTTGCTGTGTTCTTGGCTGCAACTTCAAATACAAAGGACGAATTCAGAGGTATGGAACATGGTTCAGCTTCATGGGCAGAAAAATATGACGAAAAGCAGTTTAAGGATAATAAGGGTATTCCGATTGGCTTGAATACATATGTTTCAATCGAAAACTGCAATAATTCTTCATATATGCCGCATAATCTGAACGAGCTTGTAATAGGCGGTTCAGGTGCAAGAAAAACATTCGGAAAAATTCAGCCTGATATTATGCAGATGTTCGGCAGCTATGTTGTAACAGACCCTAAAGGTGAGCTGTACCGCAATACAGCAAAGTTTCTTGCCGCAAACGGCTATAAGATAAGAGTTCTTAACCTTATTGATATTCATCTTTCAAATTCATATAATCCTTTTGCATATATGCAGGAGGAACAGGACGTTATAAATGTGGCAGACCTCTTTATGAAAAACTCGGCAGGAGAAGGAGAAAAAGAAGATTTCTGGACAGGTGCAGCACAGGATATGCTTGTTGCTATAATGGTTTATTTATGGAAAACAGATTATGAGCTGAAAACATTTGGTAGAGTAGTAAGACTTGTAAACAGCGTTCAATATAAGGACGGAAAAATTGATGAGCTTTGCGAACTTGCCAGATGTCTAAAAAACCATGCAATTGAGCATCCCAATGATGTTGCTGCTGTCAATTGGGCAAGCATACAGGGAACTCCGCAGGAAACGCTCGGAAGTATCTGCAAGGTGCTTTCAACAAGATTAAGACTTTGGGCTGTTGAAGATGTAGACGAGCTTACAGCTACTGATGAAATGGACTTTGACTCAATCGGAAAAGAAAAAACAGCAGTATTTATGCTGATTAAAGTTCCACGAAATCCATATAAGGTTATTTCAAATATATTTTATTCTCAGCTGTTTGAACGCTTAATGCTTGTAGCAAACCGTGACTTCAACGGCTGTCTTCCTTTGCTTGTTTCGTGTGAACTTGATGAATTCCCGAACCTCGGGAAAATACCTGATTACAGCGAAACACTTGCTATTGTACGTTCACATAACATAAGAATATGTACTGTTTTACAAGGTTTATCACAGCTTAAAGCTCTTTACGAAAAGACATGGGAGAGTATAGTTAGTAACTGCTCAATTTTTACATTTCTCGGTACAAATGACATGGACAGCCGTGAATATGTTACCAAAAAGCTTGGAAAAACAACTGTTAAGGTTGATACACGTTCATACAACCGAGGAAGCAGCAAAGGAGGCGGAGGAGGTTCTGACAGTGAAAACTATATTCAGCGTGACCTGCTTACACCTGATGAAATTCCGAGAGCTATAAGACCAAAAGGCAAAACGAAAAGGTTTGGAGGAAGCTGCATTGTATTTGTAGACGAATTTAAGCCTTTTTTTCTTTCCAAATTTGATACACTGCATCATCCCATGATGTGTCAGACAGGAAGCAAATATAAGAGAGATGTACATAACAACACATATATTGAAAACGTATATGCGTCTGTAAGAGAAGAACGTCATAAAAATCACAGACAGGTTCTTAAGGATTTTTTTGAAAAATCAAAGGAACAGACAGAGCTTGCAGAGGCAGAGTATGAAGCTGAACTTCTGGCAAGCGAAGCAGAAGAACAGGAACGTCTGAGAAGTCAGTATTCTGAGGAGGATTTTGAAGAAATTACATATGACGATGACAATATTGAAGCTGATTTTGAAAATCAGGCTTCTGAAGATGTTAATCCTATCATGGATAATTTCAAATTCGGAGATGATGAGTAATGTATGATGAAAATGACCTTTACAATGAGGTAAGTCATACGGTTAGATCTGCCGTAGGTACAGCAAAAACCGTATATGACTTTATAGAAAAAATGAATGCAAATAATCAGACTGCAGGTGACTTTATTACGGGAGCTGATACATCATTTGTTTTTACAGGGCAGTCTACGGATTTAGGCTATTTCAATAAGTTTCCGCAAATGTCTGTACAGCTGATTGAAAACATACCTGATGAGAATTTAAAGAAAGCAGTAAAACAGGAATTTAACAAGGCGGCTCTTGACGGAAAGCTCACAATAGACATGAAAAGTCAAACAATAAGAATAACGGAAAAAGGCAGAGCATTTATAAACAAGCCTGAATTCAAACAAGCTTCGTCATTGAATATTGCCGCAAAAATTTCCGAACAAAATCAGGTGATGGGATTTGAACTTGACGGCACAACACAGGACCTTGCTTATTTCAAGTTTTCTGAAAGTCTTGATATTAAGGAGCTTGCAAAAAGTCCTGACACTGAAACAGTACAAAAAATACTCTCAAACTTTTCTGAAATGAAAAATTCAGGACTTATTTCAATGGAGGGTTCGCTTGTAAAACTCACCGAAAAGGGCAAAAAAACAATAAGCAATGAAATGTTTGCACTGGCTTCAAAGGGAGCTTCAGAGAAAACACTTGCAGCAGCAGGCGGAGTTCCGGGGAAGATTTTTGTTGTAACAAAGAAACTGATACAATCGGCTGTTCAGAAAACAGCCAATAATATGCCATAACCCCCAAAGGTTTTTATATAGATACTTTTCTGCAAAGGACGTGATAATCGGATTGTGATATTATAGCACATTTTTTCTTTTCCAAATGTACGGATGTACATATAACAAACAATAAATCAATTTAACGGAGGACATTTAAAATGAATATGATTAAGAAAATCTCAAACAAGGTAAACGGAAGAAACTACAGAAAGCTTGCTGTAAAGCTTTCACTCATAGCTTGTACAATAGCATTTGCAATGTGCAATGCATGTATGTTTGCATTTGCAGATAATGCCGAAAATGCGAAGCCAACCGGTGCAGGCGGTTCATCAACGATGTCAAACATGGTAGATATAGTATTCTGGGTTGTAAGAGTAATCATCGTTCTTGTTGGCGGTGGTCCGGGTATCATTAAGATTGTACAGGGACAGGCAGATGAAAATCCTCGTGACCGTAATGCAGGTCTTGCTGTAATCGGCATAGCAGGTGCAGCATTTGCAGCTACATTTGCTGTAAAGGCTCTTATATAACGTATAAAAACGTATAAACACACAATCGCCCTTGATTTAAAAGCATCAAGGGCGAAATAAAGTGTGCTGTTACGGCACAAAAGGTGAAAATAATGAAAGATATGAATGAATTGGCAAATGACTTGCTTAATGTGGCTCGTATATTATTGATTGCTATAGGTGCTGCTGTAGGACTGATAAAAATAGTAAAAGGCAAAACCGATGAAAATCCACGTGATTTTTTTGAAGGTCTTGCGGTCATCGCAATTGCCGCTGTGCTTGAGGCAGCCAGTTTTGCCGTTGAATACATTTTACGATGAGGAGGTACTGTGTTGAAACGAATAAAAAGTATTATTTCTGTTTGTCTTGTTTTAATTGTTGCTTTATATACTTCATCTGTATTCACTGCATCAGCTATAACCATGTATGACATAAAATCTGATACAGAAAACATCAATCGAAAGACAAATGAAATCAAGGCAGATACTGGTGAAATAAAGAGTAAAGCTATTGATACTAATCAAATGACTTATGATATATGGAATTATATGTGCAATGAATTACCGAATGCAATCAACAAAAATGGCGGCGGTGTTTCACAGTCAGATGTCGATGATATAAAAAACTCTGTTTCAAACGTTCAGGAATCAGTTAATAATATTGATATTCAGAAAGAAATGGAAGAATACTATGCATCTTTAAAAACAAGTGATAGTTCAATTCCGGGAAGAATTTATAATATACCGCAGGCTTTTTTTGCTGTAAACAATATTCTGTGGAAACACATAGGAAATGTAATACAAAATGACGTTTCTGCACCTGTCGGAGGTGTCAGCAGCTTTACACTTAATCCTCTGAAATATAAAACAGGAGATCTGAGTAATATTTTCAAAACATTCGGGTACACGCTGGTCTTAGTATTTTTTGCGGCAAATCTTATAGAGTCTACAATAAAATATGAGATATTTACGCTTAAAGGCGGTGCAAAATTTTTCGGAAGAATTATTATATCAAAAACCATAATTGATATGAGCGGAACTGTATGTGAAGCTATTCTAGCCACTGTTGGAAAATTATCATCGGATGTCTATAAGCTTGGTATAAATTCGTATCCGAAAGATGATACCATGTTGTTAGGAGCATTTCCCGAAATAAAACTTGAAACAAGTGATTTATGGATTGTAGGACCAATAATTGACGGAATAATGGCAAATCTGTTGATTATTCCGCTTATGCTGATAAACATTGTAATCTTTATATCAACCGCATGCATAGTTGTAAAGCTGATACTTCGTTCCTTTGAGCTTTCCATGCTCGTTGCTGTATCCCCTGCATTTTTCGCATGTTATTCTTCAGAAATAACAAAACCGTATTTCAAAAATTTCATTCTGACATTTATTCAGGTTGCTGCACAAATCGTATTTATGGGCATTGTATATTACATTGGTGCTTCACACGTAATAACAGAAATGGGAGAGATAGACGGATTTGAAGGATTAATTTTATGGTTTGGTAAAATCGCACCTAATATGCTTATAATAATTGCCATGTCAATAATGATGATAAAACCGCCGAGATGCCTTACAAATCTTATTAAGTAAGGAGAACGAAAATGATAAAAGTAAAAATAACAAAGAATATTATACGAAAAAACAAAAGCAGTCTTGGGTTGAACAAAAAGCAAATTATAATAGCAGGCATAGCCTTTGTAATAGGACTGCTTATGCTGATTTTTTTAAAAGGAACAATGAGTACACAGCTTCTGCTCAGCCTTATATTTCTGGTAATGGGAATAATCATATTTTTCGGAGTTGTAAATATACAGGGAATGTCATTGTTTCAGTATATGATTTCAATTTTCAAGGGTGTTGATGTCAGAACATATGAATCGAAAGGAGTATTTAATAATGATATTTTCAAAGAAAAAAATTAGTTCTCTTTTTTCCAAGGGTATGGTAATTCCAAAAACTGCACAGGATACAATACCGTTCTATGAAGTTTATGAGAATGGTATTTTTCTTGTGGGAGAAGACAGATATACACTGATATTTTCTTTTGAAAATCTTGATTATTCACTGCTTAGAGAAAATGAGCAGATGGACACATATCAGGATTATCAGAAGCTTCTCAACGCATTGCCTACGGATATTCAGTATCAGGAATTTATAATGAATTCATCGATCAACGCTGATAAGCTGAGAAAAAGCATGATGCCGAAAGAACGCAGGTACGGTGAGCTTTATGATGATTATTGTGAAATCATAGAAGAAAATGTAAAAAGATCCGAACTCGCTTGTGCAAAAAAAATCATGCTGATTGCACTTTCATACAAACCTCAAACAAAGGTTGACAACATAAATGTTTTATTCAAATATTTCAGGGAAATGCAGACGTACTTCGACAAAATGAAAAGCGATGTTCATCAGCTCATGCCGGAAGAAGTATTTGCAATACTTCATGAATACTATCATCCGTTTGATAATATTGAATTTCTGCTGCCTTCAAACCTTTATGCAAGGGGTGGTAAAATCAAAGATTACATAGCTCCGTCCTCATTTGCATTCAAGGGTAAAGAAGTTGAGGTAGGAACAGCATTCACGAGAATAATGTATGTACACAGGCATGACAGAGAGCTTGACGATACATTCCTTTCTGAACTCCTTGACAATAACTTTAAAATTACCGTTTCAAAACATATTTTAAGAATAGACAAGGGTGACGCATTGGAGAAAGTAAGACAGGAAATCTTCGATGTACAGGGCAAGATTCAGAAACGCATGGAAGATAATCACAAAAAAGGCGGAAACTTTGTACATTTCAGACTTACTGATAAGCTGAAGGAGCTTGAAGATTTACAGGAAAGACTTTCAGGAAGCAATATTGAGCTTTTCGAGGTAAGTTTATTTATTTCTTTATCCGCTGAGACAAAGGATGAGCTTGAGGAGCTTACAAAACACATTAAAACAAAAGCATCAAAGCATCAGGTAACCATTAACTACCTTACCAGACAGCAGGATAAAGGTATGAATACAGTTCTTCCTTTCGGTGTAAACCACCTTGGAAGTGCAGTAAGTACATATCTCCTTACTGATGCAGCTGCTATTCTGATACCGTTTTCATACAGAACGTATTTCAGTGACAGCGGTATTTTTTACGGCATAAATAAAGTAACAAACTCAGCAATTATTCTTGACAGAACGGAGGAAATGAACTCTAACGGCTTCGTACTCGGACCTTCAGGTTCAGGAAAGTCGGTATTTGTAAAACTGGAAATAGCAGACGTTCTTTTCAAGTATCCCAATGATGAAATCATTGTAATAGATCCTGACAATGAGTATGGTGCTTTAATACAAAAGGAGAATTTTGACGGTGAAGTCCTTAAGCTTTCTCCTAACAGTCCTACTAAATTCAATATCTTTGATATTGATCTTTCTTACTCGGAAGAAGGCAAGGACGCTATTTCAATCAAGTCTGAATTCATTATGACCGTAATAGAAACAGCAAAGGGATATAAACTTGAATCAAATGAAAAGTCAATCATTGACAGATGTGTAAGAATTGCATATCATGACTTTCAGTTGAGTGAGGGCAGAGATACAGACAAGCTCCCTACCCTTACAACCTTATATAATCTGCTTAGAGAACAGCCTGAACCTGAAGCAATACAGCTTGCCTTGATTTTAGAGCTTTATGTTACAGGTTCTTTCAGAAGCTTTGCTGATAAAACTAATATTAACATAAGCAAAAAATTTCTTGTTTTCGATATATTCGATATGGGCGAACAGCTCAGAGCTGTCGGCTTGCAGATTATTCTTGAATATGTCTGGCAGCGTGTTATTGAAAACAAGAAAAAGGGTATACGCACATGGCTCTGGGTAGATGAATTTTCAATCATGTTTAATGACGGCAGCAACAGTGAAACATCTCAATCAGGCAAATTCTTTGTAAAGGTTTACAGCCGTATCCGTAAACACGGCGGTGTTGCAACAGGCATTACACAGAATATTATTGACGTTCTTGCTTCTCCTGAAGCTCGTTCAATGCTTAACAATGCTGAATTTAAGGTTCTTCTTCCTCAGAAATCGGATAATCTTAAGGAAATATCACGCTTATTTGAATTGTCACCTTCTCAGGAAGCATTTTTGAAATCAGGTGAAAAAGGAACAGGATTAATTATCTGCGGCAAAAAGATCATCCCCTTTGATAAGAAAATTGCTCCACATGGAAAAGTATATGAAACTATCAGCACAAACTTTAAGGAATATCAGCAGAAAATCAATTGATTGCTGCAGAAAGGTACGGTCAATATGAATGAAGAAGCTATATTGAAACAGTTTTATTCAAAAATATCAACTCAGTTTGATGTGAAAAAACTTACAGTTTACAAAAATTTTGATAATATATACGGTGATACTCTCGACTGCGTTCAGATTGAGCGTTACCTTTCTTTAAGCTGTACTGCAATTTTTAAAGATGAAAACGGAAGCAGTCTGGTATCACACGTTAGAAAAGGAAATAATCTGTATGTTTTTGTACTGTCATCAGACTCATCAGAAGCATATGACGGTGTGGAAGCACAGTATATCATAAATGAATTCAAAATATTAAACGGAAAGCTTGGTGAAATACAATGAATGTAGTTTTAGTTGCTGATAAAAAGATAAGAAAATCATTTGAAAATGCAGTCAAAAAGAGTTCTTCCATAACTCTGCTGGGAGTTGAAATGGTAATAAGGGGCAATACAATAAGCCGTCTTACCGAACATCATAATCCACATGCGGTTGTTATATACAGAAATACTCCTCAGAAAGAGGGCATGACGATAAGAGATATTATTTCTTTTCTCCGATTGAAGCGTCCGCAAATGCGTATTATATACGTTTACGGTTCTGTTAAAGACAATGAGCACTTTTATGAAGAACATGACTTTTTGACTGAAAATAAGATTTATGACATTATTACCGATAATGAGCTGACTTCTGTTATCAATGTAATTGATAACCCTATGACCAAAGAGGACGCAGAACAAATTATACTTAAGCTTGAAGAAGAAAAGGAAAAAATTGTTATTGATGAAATACAGACAGAAGAAAAGGAAAAGACCTATGATAATATTTTTCTTGATTTCCCTGCTGTTACTTCTTTGAATGATTTTGACCAGGAACGTATTGAGCGAAACATCATCAAAACTTCACAAGCCAATTCAGCGGTAGTAATAGGAGTAGCTCAGCTTCAGCATCATAACGGCTGCACTCATACATCATTTGAGATTGCAGCCATGCTCTCAAAGAAAAATAAAACGGCTGTTGTTATGACTGATAAGGATACATTTGAAAATCTCATAGTATTTCATAAAATAAATCCTCAAAAGGCTGAAAACGGAATCGAATTCAATGGTATTGATGTATATCCGTTCAGTATGCTTAATGATATTAAACAGAATTACAGTGCTGTGATTTGCGACTTTGGTTTTCTCAGGGAATGTCAAAAGCCTTATTACGGCGACTGCAATGTTAAAATAATGCTTTGTTCTGCTGCTGAATGGGATATCGGTCTTACAATGAAGTATATAAACTTTTCAAATGAAAGTTATATTCATGATGTTAATTTTTGTTTTCCACGTGTAACAAGAACTAAATTTATTAAGTACAATAGGCATTTTATAAAGTCAGGCTGCAATGCATACAAGCTGAATTACAGTCCTGACTGGACTTGTCCTCATCAGGACAACTTTACTGTTTACAAAGAAATTTTAAAACCGTATCTTCTTCAGCCTGTGAAGGAAAAGAACAAAAGGAAACTTCTTAGAATCAAATAAAAAAATAACATTCAGGACTACATATTGCAAGCGTATCCCGAATGTTATTCAAAACAGACGTTATGTCTGACAATGAAATTATATCATTGCTTCAGCCTTTCGTCAATACTTTACATAGAAAGAAATGGTGCATATGAAAATAATTGTTATACTGTTTTATATTGTTTTGATTGCATATGCTGTTAAACGCATATACAATACAAAAAATGATGAAAATGAAGATATTAATTTCTTTTCAGTTTCAGAAAAAATAGAATATCTTAACGAAGTTCACCTGAGATAAAAGAAAAGGTTATCAAGCTCGAATGGATAACTTCCGCAGGAGAGAAAAAAGAATATTCGCTGTGGATAGACGGTACAAGCCAGACAACAAAGGAAATGCTTAAAATAGCTTACATCGAAAGGCAACAGCTTCGCACTTCCCTGCACCTTGAAATAAAAAATCTGTCTGACCGTTGTAACGAAAACTGTAACGAAAACTATTCATATTTTAAAGCAGGGGAGGGACATTATAATGGATAACGTAAAATATTGTAAGCGATGCGGTGTTGTTATTTCTGTATCTGACAATTCTGATTGGTACAGTCATATGAGCAAGAAATATTGTGATGAATGCCGCAGGCAGTCTGACCGGGAAAAAACTGCACTTCGTGTTGCAGCACTTCGTCAAAGGAAAAAACAAAAGGAGCATTTTCGTGACGAACAGCTTGAACTGCTGAAAGAAGAAAATAAGCTGCTGAGAAACAGAGTAATAGAATTGAGAGAAAGTTGAGTGCAGCTATATATGCATAACAAATATAGTTAAATACCAATGCTGTTAAATAAATAATTATAAATACAAAAGGAGTTACAAATGGAAGAAAAAAATACTGTCAATGCCCAAAGCGGAGAAGTTGAAAACAGCCAATCAGAACAGAACAGTGAATTTACTATTGAGAACGGTGTTCTGAAAAATTATTCAGGGACTCTGCGTTGTCAATAGATGTGACCCAAAAAGAATAATTTCCAGAATAGATATG
>ERZ795030.3922-NODE-3922-length-15171-cov-7.060797_pt1 | contig 15171 bp, 15 predicted proteins | sample MGYA00375122_ERZ795030 | MGnify/ENA primary metagenome ERZ795030 (study PRJEB30165, sample SAMN05720146) | activated sludge metagenome | isolation source: anaerobic digester from wastewater treatment plant | place: Japan | collected 2015-04-20 ...
GTTCGTGTTGCGTCGGGATTACGCGGGCGGCCGCACAGGGCCGCCCCTGCGGGTTTTCCGCCGCAGCGGCCGTCCCCGCTTGACAATTGTCCATTGTCAATTGTCAATGATTCCGTTTCCCGCCGCAGCGGCCGTCCCCCGATTGTCAATTGTCCATTGTCAATTGTCAATTGTTCCGTTCCCCGCCGCAGCGGCCGTTCCCCGATTGTCAATTGTCCATTGTCAATTGTCAATGATTCTAACGAAGCTCTTCTTCCCCTTGCGCAGTATGATCCCCCCGCGGAGTTTGCTCCTGTCCGCCGCGGCGTACACGTCCGTAACCTTCACGTCGTCCATGAACACGCCGCCGCCCTCGATGGTGCGCCGCGCGTCGCTTTTGCTCGCGCAGAGCTTCCCGAGCACCAGCAGGTCCGTCACGCGAAGGCCGGTTTCGTTGATGTCCGCTTCGGTGAGCGCCACGGTCGGCATATGTTCGATGCTGCCGCCGCCGCCGAAGAGCGCCTCGGCGGCGAGGCGCGCCTTGTCGGCCTCCTCCTCGCCGTGCACCTGAGCGGTCAGCGTGAGGGCGAGCTTCTTCTTGGCCTCGTTGATATCCGCATCGCCCGCCGTAAGCGCGGCGATCTCCTCGAGCGGCAGGAAGGTCAGAAGCCTGAGGCAGTTGGCGACCTCCGCGTCGTCGACATTGCGCCAATACTGGTAGAAATCGTAGACGCTGGTCTTGTTCGGGTCGAGCCAGAGCGCGCCCTTTTCGGTCTTGCCCATCTTCTTGCCCTCGCTCGTGGCAAGAAGCGCGGTCGTGAGCGCGTAGGCGGGCTTTTGCTCCTTGCGGCGGATGAGGTCCGCGCCGCCGAGTATGTTGCTCCACTGGTCGTCGCCGCCCATTTGCAGACAGCAGCCGTACTCGCGGAAAAGCACGAGGAAATCGTAGCTCTGCATGAGCATGTATCCCATCTCGAAGAAGGTGAGGCCGCGCTCCATGCGCTGGCGGTAGCACTCGGCGGCGAGCATGCGGTTGACCGAGAAATAAACGCCGATGTCGCGCATGAAATCGAGGAAATTGAGTTCGCGCAGCCACTTCGCGTTGTTGACGAAGATGGCGGCGTTTTCCCCTTCGAAGGTAAGCAGGCGCGCCATCTGCTTCTGGAAGCAGGCGGCGTTGTGGTCAAGCTCCTCGGCGCTCATCAGGCGGCGCATGTCGGTCTTGCCCGAAGGGTCGGCGATGGCCGCGGTGCCCGCGCCAAGCAAAGCGATGGGCTTATGCCCCGCGCGCTGCATGTGCGCCATGGTCATGAGCGCGACGTAATGGCCGATGTGCAGGCTGTCCGCCGTCGGGTCGAAGCCGATGTAGAAGGTCAGCCTCTCTTTGCCCATAAGCTCGCGCAGCTCCTCGGGATGGGAGCACTGCTTGAGATAGCCGCGCCCGGCAAGAATATCGTATGCGTTCTTCATTTCATAACCCCCGCGTAAATCGCTCAGTGGCGTTAGTTTATCATTTTTTCCGCCTTTTAGCAAGCCGAACGGCCCCCATGCGATGTGGGAGCCGCCCCGGGAAACCGTTTCGGTTCGTTGCTTTATCGGATGTTCGCGAGCCTCGGGTCGTTATCCGAGATGGGCTCGCACACGACCACGCAGCGCTGCTTCGAGGTGCCGACCACGCGGTCGAACTCGCCGTAGCAGGTGATCAGCGTCATGCGCGGCGCGACGCTCTCGAGGTTCATGACCTCGGCCGGCACGCCGTCGTAGGGGTAGAAGTCCACGGAAATCACCGTGAAATAGCGCACCTCCCCGGTGTCCATCGCGACGGCGACGAGATCGTCGACCTCCATGTTCCACAGCACCGAGAAGCGGCCGATCTTGCCCTCCCAGCTCTTGTGGCCGTTGAGCAGAGCGTTTCCGGGCTCGCCCGGCGAGGGGCCGTCCTCATACCAGGCGGCGATGTCGGGGTCGTCGAGCGTATCCATCTGCCCGGCGCGCGGCCCTTCCTCGATGACGCCGACGGGCGCGATGTCGCACATGACCTCGGCGCCGATGAAGTAGATGCGCATGGGGATGGGCTTGACGTAGGGCGTGGCGGTGATCTCTGCTGTCGGCGCGGCGCTCGCGCCCGCGTCCGTGCTCGTTCCGCCCGGCGAGGGGGAAGGCTCCGGCGTGGTCGGGGAAGGCGTCGCGGAAGGCGTGGCCGTGGGGATCGTGTCCGCGCCCGGCGGGACGTACGAGCCGGGGATCAGCACGTACTGCCGGATCACCAGAAAAATACCCGAAAGCAAAAGCAGGGCGCTGATGATGTATAGCAGGATGTTGATTTTCTTGCTCATGGCCTCATTATAGCATCCGTAGGACGCCCTTTCAAATGGATAGAACGTGAAATCCGCGTGAATGCGCCGCGGCGCGCGCGTTTACGGTTCCGGCGTCCTGCCGTAAAGATAGCTCATGCGGCGAAGCTTCGCCGCGAGCGCGCCGGTACACTGTCCGGGCAGAAGCCGCCATTTCCAGTTGCGGCCGAGCGTGCTCGGCTCGTTGATGCGCGCGTGCGCGCCCAGGCCCAGGCAATCCTGCATCTGGGCGATGAACAGCGCGGCCGCGCTCGCCATGCCGCCGCGGATCATGCCCATGTGGAAGCCCTCCGCCTCGGAAAGCCCGAGGTATTCGACCGCCATGGCCACGGCCTCCGGCGCGGCCTCCTCCCGCCAGGCCATGACGGGCGCGTTGTCGTGCGTGCCGACGTAGCACACGCAGTTTCGCCCGTACGCGTGGGGAAGATAGCCGTTCGGCTCCCGCGCGTCGAACGCGAACTCGAGCACCTTCATGCCGGGGAAGCCCGAATCCGCGAGGAGCTTTTTTACATCCTCGTTGAGCGCGCCGAGATCCTCCGCGACGAGCTCCAGCTCCGGCGCGGCCTTTTTGAGCGCCTCGACGAGCGCGAGGCCGGGCCCCTTGACCCAGCGGCCGCGCGCCGCGGTCGCCTCTCCGAAGGGAACCGCCCAGTAGGTATCGAAGCCGCGGAAATGGTCGATGCGCAGCGTGTCGTAGAGCCGCGCCGCGCCCAGTATGCGCGCCCTCCACCAGGAGAAGCCGTCTTTTTCCATAACGTCGTAGCGGTACAGCGGGTTCCCCCAAAGCTGCCCCGTCGCGGAAAAATAATCCGGCGGAACGCCCGCAACCTCGACGGGCGTCAGATCTTCACCGAGCAGGAACAACTCCGGACGCACCCACACGTCCGCCGAGTCGAGCGCGACGTAGATGGGCATATCCCCCATGACGCGCACGCCGCGCGCCCGCGCATAGGCGCGAAGCGCCCGCCACTGCGAGAAGAACAGGAACTGGAGATACGCGTGGAAGCGAATCTCATCCGAGAGGAGCGCGCGATAGCGCGCGAGCGCCCCGAGACGCCTGCGGCGGATATCCTCATCCTCCCACGCAAACCAGGCGCGCATGCCGAAACGCACTTTGAGCGCCATGAACAGCGCGTAGTCGGGGAGCCAGTCCGCGTTTTGCGAAGCGAAGCGCGAGAAGGCTTCCGCGTCCCGCCCCTTCCCGCGCTCATACGCGAGGCGCAGCAGGTCGAAGCGCGTCCGGTAGATCGCCGCGTAATCGACGGCGCCCGGGTCGCCCCGCGGCGCGAGGGAGTCGATTTCCGTTTGCAGGAGCAGGCCGTCCTCGCGCAGCAGGCCGGGGTCGATGAAATACGGGTTGCCCGCGTAAACCGAGAAGGGCTGGTAGGGCGAATCCCCGTAGCTCGTCGGCCCGAGCGGGAGTATCTGCCAATACCTCTGCCCCGCCGCAAAGAGGAAATCCACAAAGTCGTACGCCGCCCCGCCCAACGCGCCCACGCCCCCCTCGGAGGGGAGCGAGAATATGGGCAGGAGTATGCCGCTGGAGCGTTCCATCGTAAGCCTTTCCCCGAAAGCCCGTTTGCCGGAAATCTTTCCCTGTTATTCTAGCCAATCGGGCGCGTTAAGTCAAACGCCGCGCGAAGCGCGGCGCAAAACGGCAAGCGCCGGCACGATCCCCGGCGGGGGACGCCCCCGGACGCCGGGCTGCGGCCGTCGGCCCATACGTATGGAATTGCGGTTTATTTGCTCCGCTCCTGCGCGGTATAGAGCCTTTTGTAAAGCCCTTCCCCGGCGAGGAGCTCTTCGTGCGTGCCGGACTGGACGACCCTGCCCTCCTCGAGCACGAGTATGAGGTCGGCGCTGCGGATGGTGCTCAGGCGGTGCGCGATGGCGACGATGGTGTGGCGCTTGGCGAGCGTGCTGATTGCAATCTGGATCTCGCGCTCGGTTTCGGTATCCACGGAGGCCGTGGCCTCGTCGAGTATGATGATGGGAGATTTTCGAAGTATCGCCCGCGCGATGGCCACGCGCTGCTTCTGCCCGCCCGAGAGGCGGATGCCGCGCTCGCCGATGAGCGTGTCGTAACCCTCGGGCATCTCCATGATGCTCTCGTGCATCTGGGCGGCTTTGGCCGCGGCCACGACGTCCTCCCGGCTCGCGAAGGGCACCGAGTAGGCGATGTTCTCTGCGATGGTGGCGTTGAACAGGTAGGTATCCTGCAAAACCGGGGCGATGTGCCGGCGCAGGCTCGAAAGCGTCACATTGGTAATATCGCGCCCGTCTATGAGTATGCGCCCGGACTTCGGCTCGTAGAAGCGCGAGATGAGCTGCGTCATCGTGGTCTTTCCCACGCCGGTCGGCCCTACGAGCGCCACCATCTGCCCCGCCGCGCAGCGGAAGCTGACGTCCTTCAACACGGGCACGTTCTCCTCGTACTGGAAATCCACATGCTCGAAGGCGATCTCGCCGCGGACCTCGTTCAATTCCACGGCGCCGGGCGCGTCCGCGATCTCCTGCGGGGTATCCATGACCGCCGCCACGCGCTCCGCGCCGGCGAGGGCCGACTGCGCGTCCTCGATGATCTTGGCGACGCCCGCGACGGGCGCGTAGAACAGCGAGAGGTAGAGCATGAAGGCCACGATGTCCGCCACGTTCAGCCCGCCGCGCGCGGCGAGCAGGCCGCCGACGCCGACGACGATGACCGTGCCCACGGCCGAGAGGAACTCCACCGAGGGATGGAACACGGCGCTCAGCTTGAGCGCGCGCAGCATGGCGCCCGTAAACACGCGCAGCTTGCCCTCGACGGCCTCGCTCTCCTCGCGCTCCTTGTTGAAGGACTGTATCTCGCGGATGCCCGCGAAGTTGTCGTGTATCTTGGCGTTGATGTCGGCCGTGGCCTTTTGGGAAACGCGAAACGTCGGCCGTATCTTCTTTGCAAAGACCCATCCGCCAAGGAGTATGAACGGGATCGGGATGCACGTGAGCAGCGCGAGGCGCGCGTTTATCGCAAAGAGTATGACCATGACGCCGAGCACCGTGACGAAGTTCGTCGCCATCTCCGGCAGTATGTGGGCGTAGAGCAGCTCGAAATTCGAGGTGTCGTTCATCACGCGGCTCATGAGGTCGCCCGTCTGCTTGTCGTGGAAGAAGCTCATGGAAAGGCTCTGTATCTTGTCGTAGACCTGCGCGCGCAGGCGCTCCACGAGGTTCCACGCGGCCTTGTGCGCAAGGTAGCTGCTCATGAAGCGGAACGCGACGCGCGCGAGATAGAGGCCCGCGAGCATCATGGTGAGCCTGCCGATGCGCGCGAGCGCCGCTTCGTCGAGCCCTGCCCCGACGAGGCCGATCATGTTGGACAATACGTGCGGCGCGATCAGGTTGACGGCCGTGATGGCGAGCGTGGAGAGGATCGCGATGGCGTAGAACGAACGGTAGCGGGAGGCGATGCGCCCCATCTTCCAGAGCAGTTTCATCGGGTCGGGGTTCCTTTCGGGCATCAGACTTGCGCGCGCCGTGCGGCGCGCCACTCGTATGGTATCAGATTTGCGAAGGAATCTCAACGGGGGAATGAATCCGTCTGTTTTATCCCCCTTATACCTCGTACTTTACGGCGTTGCCGGGCAGATAGAGGAACGCGAACGCCGTCAGGCAAAGCCTTGCGGGCGGATCGCGCCCTTCTATCGCGCGCCCGCGCGCTCCCTTGCCCTCCCCCACCTCCGGTGGATCAGCCTTGCGATCAGCGGACGCGGGATGAACCGGCTCGCGGCATACATGAGCTTGTTGATTAAGCCCGGAATGTAGAGGAAGCGCCCGCGAAGGACCTTGTCGAGTGTCCTTTTCGTGATAATCTCAAGGCTGTTGGCCGTGGCGCTGCCCATGAAGCCCTGCACCGCCATGCCGGCCATGGCCTGGCGGGTCGTCGCGAGGCCCGCGGGGCAGAGCGTGGTCACATGTACGTTCCGGTCCGCCAGTTCCTGCCGCAGCGCCAAAGAAAAATCGAGCAAAAAGCGCTTCGACGCGGCGTAGGCCGCCTTATAGGGCATGGGGTACATCGAGGCGAGGCTCGACACGAACACGACGTAGAACGGGATATCCGGGTTGCGCGCTTCGAGCGCGCTGTGGGTCGCCTCGAGCGCCGCGACGACGTTGAGCCGCACGAGCCGCGCGATGGTCGCCCCGTCCCGCTCGAGGAACGCGCCCTCCGCATCCCCGCCCGCGACGTTAACGAGCATGTCGATGCGAAAGCCCGCCTCCCGCGCGAAGCAAAAGAGCTTTTCGAGGCCCGCGCTTTGCGTGATGTCGAGCGGCATAATCAAGACCCGGCTGCCGTACCTGCGCTCGAGCCCCTCGCGTATGCTCAACAGCCCCGCCTCGTTGATGTCCGTCAAAAGCAGGTTATAGCCGCGCTTGGCGCATTCCACGGCGAACGCGCGCCCGAGGCCGCCGGCCGCGCCCGTGATGAGCACGTTCATCCGGCTCCCTCCGCGCGCGCGGCGCCCGCGCCGCACAGCTTCAGGCTGATCTCGTAGAGCCGCAGCGCGTTTTTGTCGCAGACCTCCGGGGAATGCCGCCGCGCCGCGCAATCGCGGAAATACAGGCCGTCGCGCTTCGCGCCCTCGAGAAGATACAGGTAGGTCCGCGCCGCCATCTCCGGTTCCCTGCCGCGCTTTCGCCGCGCGCTCCAGATGAAGTTGACAAGATACCCCGTGTTCTTGCAGCCGATGCCCGTGTTGACGAGGCCCGGGTCCACGCAGTAGAACGCCACGCCCTCGGGGCCGAACCTGCGGTTGAACGCGCGCGCCGTGAGCAGGTTGGCGAGCTTCGACTGCTTATAGGCTGTGAGCGGGTTGTAGCCGCGCTGGAGCATGAGGTCGTTCCAGCGCATTTTCATGAAGCGGTGCGAGTTGCTCGCCGTGAACAGCACGCGCCCGGACGCCTTTTTCAACTCGGGCATCAGCTCGAGCGTGAGCAGGAAGCCCGCGAGATGGTTGAGCGCGAACTGCTGCTCGTAACCCTCGTCCGAGGTCATGTACCAGCTCCTGACGCACCCGGCGTTGTTCACAAGGCCGTAGAGCTCCCCGCCGCAGTCCCGCGCGAGCTTTTCGCGGATCTCCGCGGCCACGCGCAGCACCTCGCGCTGGTGCACGAGATCCCCGAAAAAGCAGGCGATTTCCGCATCCGGATGGGCGGCGAGCAGCTTCTCCTGCGCGGCAGCGCAGTTCTCCTGCGAGTGCCCCACGACGAACACGCGGAATCCCTGCCCCGCGAGCAGGTCCGCCACCGCGAAACCGATGCCCGAGGTCGCGCCCGTGACGGCGACCGTTCTTTTATTTGACATAGCCGAACCACCCCCAGACGTGCCAGAACTCCAGGCTGCCCGCGAGGACCGTCATGATTGCGTAGGCCGCCGTCACCATGGGCGCGAACACCGCGAGCCCCGCGATGGCAAGGCTTCGCCAGGCGCGCCTGCCCCTGTTGCCGGCGAGCGGGAAGATCGCGTAGGGCGGCGTTTTTCTGCCCGAGAGAACCCTCCTGTGCCAGCGGAAATACGCCTTCATCGTTTTCGCGGCGAGCAGGAAGCTGTACGCGGCGAGCACGAGGAACAGCGCGCCGAGCGCGAGCAGCGCGACGCCCGCCGCCGCCCCGGGAACGTAGGGCAGATACGGGATGACGAGCGTCCCCGCCGGAAACGCGGGCGACGCGATCATGCACAGCCCGGCGAATACGCACCCGAGCGTAGCCGCGGCGATGCCGGCGGCCCACGCGAACGCCAGGATGAAGAACGGCACGGCGACAAGGTCGGTTAAGATGACGCCGAGCGCACGCAGGAAGCCCGCGCGCCTGCGCGGGGCCTCCCCCTCCGGCGCGAACTCGAGCGCGAGCGCGCGCGGGTCGCCGAGCTTTTTGGCGGTTTCCTGCTCTGTGTAGCCGTCGGCGAGCTTCCGCGCGAAATGCTCCTCATAATCCGAAACGATGTCCCCGACGTCCGCGACGCCGCGCGCGGCGAGGCCCTTCTTTAATTCTTCGATAAAGGTTTGCTTATTCATGGCTTTCCTCCGAGCCCAAAAGTTCCTCCACGGTCCTGATAAAGCCGAGCCACTCCGCGCGCTCCCTGCGGTACAGCTCGCGGCCGCTCTTTGTTATGGAATAGTATTTACGCGGCGGGCCTCCGCTTTCCTCCGACAAATACGTCGTCACATAGCCGTCGCTTCTAAGCTTGCGCAAAAGCGGGTATACCGTGCCGTCCGCAAGCTCGATGCGCCTGGCGAGGGCTTCGGAAATATCGTACCCGTAGCGGTCGCCCCGATCGAGCATCGAGAGCACCAAAAGATCGAGCACGCCTTTCTTATATTGGCTGTTTATGGCGCTTCCCTCCCGTTTCCCGCAGTTTTTACACTAGTGATTATAATTCAGTAGTTTTGATATGTCAATAGAGGAAATCGGGGATCGATCGGGAAATCAGGAGGCAAGCGTTCGGAAGCAAAGATAAAGCAAGAAAGCAAATTCCGCCCCTTTAGCGGAGCGGAAGTATGGTTGGCGTTCTCAATTATCAGCCATCGGTTTCCGTTGGGCGTGATTGTGCCGGTATGCAAGGCGTATTCTGTTGCTCGCGCTCGATTTGGCCGATGCTTTTTTCCGGAGTTGGCAAATCCTCCGGCATTGTGCCGCCGAGCTCTCTGATGGTCTGCCGCACCTTTTTTCCTACCGCATAGTGCGTCGCATTTGCCGCATCCCTGCCTTTTACCTTGTCTCTGCGCAGCTTCTCATCGGTCTGCGTGGCGCGGAACAGGTTGGCGGCAAGCTCCGTGCTGCCCATATGATCCAATATTTTCTGACTCTTCTTCAAGCCTTTTCGCGTGTGGATTTCCTTCGCGCCCAAACCGCCGTACAAACCCTGATATCCCTTGTTCTGAAAGACGGCATAATCCAGATCCGTCTCCACGCCCGCCTGCTTTGCCGCTTCCGCGAGGGATTTATTATGAGCAATCATTTCGCGTCGTATCGCAAGACGTTTTTGCTCCTCGCTGAGCCGGTCGTAACCCTCGACCAGCTCCTGCTGCCTGGTTTTGACTGCAAAATAGGTTTGACCGACGGCGACAACTTCTTTTCGCGGATCGCCGTTCATTACAATCAGATAACAGGCGTAACGGGAAAGGCGATAATCCTGTATGTCTTTTTGAGCTGATTTTGGCATCGCGATCGTTTTGTTGACGTCAACAAAATGATCGGGCACGTTATTACGACTGTTTTCACAAGATATTTTTGCCTTTTCAATTACATTTTCGAAATTGCGCCATTCCGTATACTCGAGTACGGTTTGAAGCTCCCTCGCGTACCAGAATTCCGCACCGTTCTCATTGACATGTTTGATGCTTTCGAACGTTTCATCACTGTATTTCCTGAGATTGCTCATATTGCGGTTTCCTTTCAGAAATGACTGTTGATCACATCATAAATCAGATAACCGAATGATGGTTTAATATTAACGAAGAAATGTTGTTTTGTACAGAGAAAACGTCGCTTTCCGTGCTTTCAATTTTTTTTGCGATGCGCTATGATATTACCGTCCGCGGAATCGGCCGCGGCGGGAGCGAACAGGTAGAAAGGAGTGGGGAACATGAGGCGGATTCTTATCGTCAATGCCCAAACAAGGAGGGTGACGATACTTTAGCCCTCCTTCAAGCAGGAGGTTTTATGTCTTTCAATTGGATCGATGTTGAGGGGTTTTCCTTTAACGCGCTTTTGCTCATGGAGCGCTTCCAGCTCCGCTACATGTTCGAGAGCCGCCGCGAAAACGCGAACTGGCGGCGGAATATGGGCCTCGCGCTCGCGGGCAACCCGGCCGTCGCGTGGTATGTTGCGCGCCGCTGCCCGGAATGCGCGGCCATCGTTGAAGAAATCGCCGCCTCGGCGCCCTCCGGGGCAGGCGCGGCGGAGATCCGCGCGGCGGAGGTCGCGGTTCTCGCGTCGGTCGAGGACTTCACGCTCTACACGAAGCCCGAGATCATGGACGCGAGCTGCGATTTCATCTACGGCTGGAACAGGGAGCGGCTGTTCGAACTGGCGGACTTCGCGGATAAAACCGTGCTCGACGTGGGCAGCGGCTCCGGCCGCCTCGCCTTCGCCGCGGCGGAACGCGCAAAAGAGGTCTACGCGAGCGAACCCGTCGGTACGCTTCGCGAATACCTGCGCGATAAGATCAAACGCGAGGGCATCCGGAATGTGCGCGTCTCGGACGGCATGGCCGACAGCCTCCCCTATCCCGGCGATACGTTCGACATCGTGATGTCCGGCCACGTCGTGGGCGACGATTACGAGGGCGAGATCGCGGAACTGGCGCGCGTGGTCAAACCCGGCGGCTGGCTCATCGACTGCCCGGGCGACCAGCCCCGCAGGTGCGCGCCAAACGAAGGACTGCTTGCCCGCGGCTGGGAGGAATTCCGCTATGTCGGCTCGTTCGGCATGGAGGTATACCGCTACCGCAGGCAGGTGTTCAAGTAAGCGCGGGAGCGCGGCAAGCAAAAATCAAACGGCCGGGGATCGCTCCCCGGCCTTTCGTTTTCCCTTCGATTTTAGCCTTCGATTTCTTTGATCGCCGCGGCGATGTCCTTCGCGATGAGCGGGCGCATGGTGTCGGCATAGCCCGAGGGGTCGGCGCTTCGAAGCGCTTCGAGTATCCTGCCGCGAAGCTCCGGCTTCGCCGCCGCAATCTGCGGCAGAAGCTTGACGCACTGGCGCACCGTGATGGGCTTCTCGTCGCGAAGGAGCGCGAGGCAGTCGCCGAGCGCGCGTTCCGTTTTGTTTTCCTCATCCCAGCGCGCGTTCGCGGCGACGAGGAACATGCCGCGGGAGCGGATGTAGGAGTTGGGCCCGCGCAGCATTCCGGCAAAACGGTCGAAATGGGCATAGACGTCGTCGGACTCCGCGCTCAGGACGAGCAGCGTCTGCAGCGCCCGATAGGCCGCGTTGTTGTCCCTGGAGAAAAGCTGTTCCGCGAGGATGCCGATGTTCGCTTCCATGTTCCCCTCCCGCGCATAAAATATGGATTCTTTCAAGGCCATTTTATGGCGCGGGGCGCGCCTTTGCAAGGGAAACCCGCGCGGGCAAGGCGTATGGTATAATATAACGAATCCGACGATGCCGGGAGGACGCATGATTTATTACGACGACGGCGAAACGCTTATACGTTCCATGGAGCGCGCGGACGCGGAGGCGATACTCGCCGGGGAGCTCGCGCAGGGCTACCGCGAAACCATGGATAAATACGAAACGCGCCTGAACGACCAGGCCGCGGGCAGGAGCGCCGCGCTCGTCGCCGCGTACAAAGGGAACGTTGCGGGCTATGTCAACGTCTATTTCGACGCGCCCTGGGGCGCGTTCGCGGGCACGGGCTGGTGTGAGATCGTCGATTTCGGCGTGCTGGAACCATACCGGCGGCGCGGAATCGGCGGCAAGCTGATGGACGCCGCCGAGGCGATCGCCTTTTTACGGGCGGATACCGTCTACCTCGGCGTGGGGCTGCACAGCGGCTACGGCAGCGCGCAGCGCATGTACGTGAAGCGCGGATATGTGCCGGACGGCTCCGGCGTTTGGTACGGCGACAGGGTCTGCGAGCCGTACGGCCCCTGCCGCAACGACGACGACCTCGTGCTCTACTTCTCAAAAAAGCGGGCGGACGAACGCTGATTCGCCGCGAAAGGCGCCATGTCGGACGACCGGAACATCAAACGAAAGCTGCGCGAGCTCAAAAAGCTCGAAATCAGGCTGCGCTTCAACGGGAACGCGCCGCCCGGGCGCGCGCTCGTCTGGGACGGCTTTTTCGGCCGCGGGAAGGACGGGCGCGCCGCCAAATACCCGCCCGAAGCCCTCGCCGCGCTGGGGCGGGAGGGATTCAAGCGGGCCGTCGAGGCGTATTTCGCGCTGGTCTATTACGAGCTTTATCGGGAGGCGGGCATATCGCGCGCCGCAGGCGCGTACGATCCCGCGCTGCTCGCGCGGCTCGGCCTGCCGTACTCGGCGGGCGAAGCGCAGGTCAAGGAGCGCTTCCGCGCGCTCGCCAAGCTGCACCATCCCGACGCGGGCGGCGACCCCGAAGCATTCATATCGCTCATGCGCGATTACCGCGCGTTGACGGGCAAATGAGGAGACGGGGTTAGACAACGGGGCCGGTTCCGTCTGCGCGTTTCCGAAAGGCCGGTAAGCCCGCGATCCGGCAAGCGGAACCGTCCCCGTTGCCCTGTTCACCTCAAACAGGCCCGCGCGTACGTACCCGCGCCCAAGACCTCCGGGCGCCTGAGCTCCGCGAGGTCGTAGGGCGTTTGCTGGTAGATGCAGTAGTTGAGCCAGTTTGCGAACAGCAGGCTCGCGTGGCCGCGCCAGCGCACGACGGGCGCCTTTTCGGGATCGTCGCCGGGGTAGTAGTTGCGGGGCGGCCGTATGTCGAGCCCGCGGCCGACGTCGCGGCGGTATTCGCGCGCGAGCGTATCGCGGTCGTACTCGGAGTGGCCGGTCACAAAGACGCGCCGCCCGCCCTTTTCCGCCGCGAGGTATACGCCCGCCTCGCCGGATGCGGCGAGCAGCTCGAGCGCGGGGATTTTTTCGATGTCCGCCGCGCGGACGCCCGTATAGCGCGAGTGCGGCGCGTAGAACACCTCGTCGAAACCGCGCACCATAGGATGCGTCGGCAAAAGCAATCTGTGCTCGTATACGCCCGAGAGCTTTTCGGGAAGGGGATGCTTGTCCACGCCGTAATGGAAGTACAGCCCGGCCTGCGCGCCCCAGCAGATGTGCAGCGTCGAAAACACGCTGCGGCGCGACCAGTCGAATATTTCGCACAGCTCCTCCCAGTAGTCGACGTCTTCGAAAGCCATCTGCTCGACCGGCGCGCCCGTCACGATGAGCCCGTCGTAAAGGCTCCCGCGCACCTCGCTCAGGGTCTTGTAGAAGCGCAGCAGATATTCCGCGGATACGTTCTTTGCCGTGTGCGTACCCGCCTGCATGAGCTCGATCTCGACCTGGAGCGGCGTGTTGCCGATCAGGCGCAAGAGCTGCGTTTCGGTTTCTGTTTTGGTGGGCATGAGGTTCAGTATGAGGATACGCAGCGGGCGGATGTCCTGGCTTCGCGCGCGGCCCTCGGTCATGACGAAGATGTTCTCCCCCGTCAGCGTCTTGATCGCCGGAAGCCCTTCCGGCACGGTGATGGGCATAGTGACCTCCAAAGTCGGGTTTGTTGATTGGGGCGGGCGCCCGCGTTCAGTCCGGGATCGCCCTGTCGAGCGCCTGGCCGAGGTCCCAGATGAGATCCTCCGCATCCTCGAGGCCGATCGACAGGCGGATGACGTCCGGCGCGCAGCCCGCGGCCCTCTGCTCCCCGGGGGAGAGCTGCTGGTGCGTGGTGGAGGCCGGGTGTATCACGAGGGATTTCGCATCCGCGACGTTGGCGAGCTGCGAGAAGATCGCGAGGCTGTCGATGAATTTCCTCGCCTGCGCCACATCCCCTTTGACGGAGAAGGTAAAGATCGAGCCCGCGCCCCTGGGAAAATATTTCTTCGCGAGCGCATGGTACCTGCTCGAGGGAAGGCCCGGATAGTTGATCTCCCCGACCTTGGGGTGGTTGGCGAGGAAAGCTACGACCGATTCCGTATTGGAAACATGCCGGGCGACGCGAAGCGAGAGCGTTTCGAGGCTCTGGAGGAACAGCCACGCATTGAGCGGCGCGAGGCACGCGCCCGTGTCGCGCAATAGCTGCACGCGCGCCTTTGTTGCAAAGGCGGCGGGGCCGATGTCGGCGTAGCGCACGCCGTGGTAGCCCGCGTCCGGCTCGGTGAAGCCGGGGAACCTGCCGTTCGCCCAGTCGAAATTGCCGCCGTCCACGATGATCCCGCCGATGGAGCTGCCGTGCCCGCCTATAAACTTCGTTGCCGAGTGGACGACGACGTTCGCGCCGTACTCGATGGGGCGCAGCAGATAAGGCGTCGCGAAGGTGCTGTCCACGATGAGGGGAATCCCGTTCCCGGCGGCGATGTTCGCCACGGCTTCGAGGTCGACGATGTTGATGCCGGGATTGCCGAGGGATTCGACGTAGAGCGCCTTGGTGTTTTCGCGTATGGCGCGCCGGAAATTTTCCGGCTCGTCGGGATCGACGAACGTCGTCGAAACGCCGAACCTGGGCAGCGTCGTGGAAAAGAGGTTGTACGTGCCGCCGTAGAGGGTCGAGGCCGAAACGATGTGGTCGCCCGCGCCCGCGACGTTCAATACGGCGTAGGTGATCGCCGCCGCTCCCGAGGCCGTCGCAAGCGCCGCGCTGCCGCCCTCGAGCGCAGCGAGCCTGCGCTCGAACACGTCGTTGGTCGGGTTCATGATGCGCGAGTAGATGTTGCCGGCCTTTTTGAGCGCGAACAGGTCCTGCGCGTGCTGCGTGTCCTCGAAGACGTAGGAGGTGGTCTGGTAGATGGGTACGGCGCGCGCGTTGGTCGCCGGGTCGGGGCTCTGCCCCGCGTGTACCTGGAGGGTATCGAAGCCGAGTTTCCTTTCGCTCATGGTCTTTTTTCCTTTCAAAATAATCTGAATTTTTGGATTTCGGATTTTTTGAGCTTACCGCCCATCCGTTTCGGCACAGAAAAAGGCCGGCGCTCCGTGGCGTCGGCCTGCATCAAACCTATGGCTTGATCCTATTCGAAAAGGCGCCGGCGCATGGGGAAACGGACGGGCATGCACATCATCATGCTCATCGCGCCGAACATCATCATAGCGTTTTGACAAATCCGCTTCATCGCGTCGGCCCTTTCAAAAGGATTGCACCCATACTAATACGCCCCCGGCGAAATGTCAAAGGAAA
>ERZ795030.3931-NODE-3931-length-15137-cov-3.713632_pt1 | contig 15137 bp, 7 predicted proteins | sample MGYA00375122_ERZ795030 | MGnify/ENA primary metagenome ERZ795030 (study PRJEB30165, sample SAMN05720146) | activated sludge metagenome | isolation source: anaerobic digester from wastewater treatment plant | place: Japan | collected 2015-04-20 ...
TGCGCGTAGTCCACCACCACCGCCGGCTGCCCCGGCGCGGAGGGCACGCGCTGGAAGCGGCCATCTACCGGCGGCGCCGCCGCCAGCGCGGCGGCGGCCGCCGCCGGCGCCACCCCCAGCTCCACCGCCAGCGCCAGCGCGCACAGGGCGTTGGAGACATTGAAAGCGCCGACGAGCTGCAGCGTGACGGGTGTTTCGCCGCCGGGATGCCGCAGGGTGAAGGTGCTGCCGTCCGGGCGCATGGCCAGCTCGGCGGCGTGATAGTCGCCCGCGGCCACTCCGAAGCGCCGCACCGGCCCCAGCGCGCGGGCGGCGAAGGCGTCGCCGCTCGGGTCGTCGGCATTGAGCACGCTCAGCATGCCGCCGTCCGGCTGATAGCGCGGGTCGGCGAAGAGCGCGAGCTTCGCGTCGCGGTACGCCGCGATGGTCCCGTGATAATCCAGGTGATCCTGGGTGAGATTGATGAACGCGGCGGCGCGGAAACGGCAGCCCGCCACCCGGTGCAGGCTGAGGGCGTGCGACGATACCTCCATCACCACGTGGGTGACGCCGGCGTCGCGCATGCGCGCGAGCAGGGCGTGGAGGTCGGGCCCGAAGGGGGTGGTGTTCGGCGCGGGCAACACGTCCTCGCCAATCTGATACCGCAGCGTGCCGATGAGGCCGGTGCGCAGCCCCGCGTCCGCCAGCATCGCCCGCAGCAGCGTGGTGGTGGTGGTTTTCCCGTTCGTGCCGGTGACGCCGATGAGGGTGAGCGCGTCGGCGGGACGGCCGAACAGCTCCGCCGCGATGAGCGTCGCCGCTTCGCCCGCGTTCGCCGTCACCAGCGCCGGCACGCCGGGCGGCGCGGCCGCCGCATCTTCCACCAGCAGCGCCGCGGCGCCCGCCGCCAGCGCCTGCGGGATGAAGTCATGGCCGTGTTTCGCTCCCACCGGGAAGCAGGCGAAGAGATCGCCCGGCCGCACCCGGCGGGAATCGTAGGCGATGCCGGTGACCTCGACGACGCCGTCGCCGATGAGCGTCACGGGATACGCGTTCGCAAGGGTGTGCAGCTGTGGCATGGTCGTCATCCTGTTCGTCTTTTGGTGTATTATGCGCGAAAAACATTCCGGCGTGTCGCCGTCGGGCGCGACATCACGGCTCCCGCTGGATCTGAAAGTCGGGAAACGCGCCGGTGGCGGGCGTCAGCAGGCGCGCCACCCCGTCAACGCGCGCCAGCGGCGGCCCGTCGCGCAGCAGGCGCTCCAGCACCGCCAGCAGCGCGTCGTCGCCCTCGGCGACCACTTCCACCGACCCATCGGCCCGGTTGCGCACCCACCCGGTGAGCCCCAGCGCCGCCGCGTGCCGCCGCACGAAGGCGCGGTACTGCACGCCCTGCACGCGGCCGGTGATGATGGCATGAAGACGGTGCATCGCCACCCTCCTGGAGATACCGCATCTCGTCGTGACGCAATCCTGTTGACCCTGGCACGCTGGTGTGATCCGTTCCAGCACCGTCGTGCTCCGCCCACGGACATCGGCATGCGATCCCCCGGATGATGCGCGGTCCGCGTGACGGAGAGGGCTTCCCCGCTCTTTTTCACCGTCTGCGTCCCGCTGCCCGCTCCGTCGCGCACAGCTTCGCGCATAGCATCTCCAGCGCCAGGTCCATCTCCTGGCGGGGGACGCCGTCAATGGCTTTGCTGGCCATGTCGCAGGCGAGGAGGGAGTCGTAGGCGTTGGCGAGCTGCGTCCAGGACAGCGCGCGCGCCTGCTGGGCGAGTTTGTTGCCCATCCAGCCCGCGAGCTGGCCGAGGATGTTGCTCTCCGGCAGCAGCGCCACCGCCTGGGGGTATTGCTGGGGGTTGGCAGTGGGGCGCCAGCCGGCATCGAGCATCACCTTGGCCTGCCAGATGAGGCGGAACTGGCGCACGAGCATGGGGAAGAGGCGGTAGGGGGATTCGAGCTGGCCTTCCAGCAGGTCGCGCAGGATGTCCAGCGCTTTCGCGGCGTTGCGGGCGGCGACCGCGTCGGCGAGATGGAAGACGGATTCCTCCGCCAGTTGCGGGGTGAGCAGCTCGACGTCCGCCGCGCGGATGGTGCCGCCGTCGCCCACCATCAGCGACAGTTTTTCCACCTCCACCTGCACCCGGCGCAGCTCGGTGCCGGCGCGGGCGATGAGCGTCTGCAGCGCGGCGGGCTCGATGGTCTGGCCCCAGCCGTGCAGCAGCTCGCGCACCCATTCCTTCAGCTCGTCCTCGCCCATGCGCGCGCAGTCGTAGACGGTGCCGCGTTTCTCGATGGCCTTCTGCAAGTCGGCGGCGAGTTTCGCGGCTTTCTTGCCGGGAGCAGCCTCGCCCGTCACCAACAGCACGCGGTTCATCGGCGGCACGGTGGCCAGCCCGGCGGCCAGGGCTTTCTGCTGATCGGTCGCCAGCAGGTCAGCATTGCGCACGATCACCAGCCGGCCGCTGCCCAGAAACGGCAGCGCCTGCGCCAGCGCGAGAATCCGCGCCGCCCGCCCGGGCAACCGCTCGCCCTTGCCGTCGTCCACCCCCTCCCAGCGCTCGGCCACATCCACCTGATCGAGATTGAATTCGTCCCCCTCGCCGAGGAGCTGCCCACGCAGCCGCTCGACGAGCCGCCGCTTCAGATACTCCTCGTCGCCGGAGACGAGCAGCCACGTCCCCTCCAGGGGCAGGTCGCCGGATTTGGGAAGCCGGGTGAGTTTTTGTTGCATGATGTGAATTTACCGCGGAGAACGCAGAGCGCGCAGAGGAGTATATATACCTGCAGATGGTAGTTCAGGATTGCTCATAGAGCACTTTCCCTTCTCGCAATGCCGGGCGCAGTATCGAACTCACTTATTCTCCACCTGCGGCAGCACCACCAGTAAATCCACGTCGCTGTCCGGCCCCGCGTCGCCCCGCGCCCGCGAGCCGAAGAGGGTGATCCGCAGCGGATGGAACTGCTCCACGATGCGCTCGACCATGATGTTGATGGCTTCCGAGGTCGTCACCTCGTCACCTTCTTGCTCTGCTGTCGTCCCTTCAGGACTCTCGGAAATATTACGGCTCCTGTTCCACGGGTTCCGCTGTCGCTTCACCCGTGGCTAGTGGCTTACGGCCCTTCGGGCCTTTATCACCGCTTCACCCCTGTCACCCTGTCACTTCCTCATCCTCACCCCGCTATCGTCACGCGCCCCGCTTCTTCCACCGCTTTGCGCGTCCACCCCGCGGCCTGTTCGTAGGCGTGAGCGACCTGCAGCAGCTTCGGCTCCTGCCAGTGGGCGGCCATCAGGTGCAGGCCGACGGGGAGGCCCCGGTCGTCGCCGCAGGGCACGGAGATGGCGGGGATGCCGGCCATATTGATGGGGATGGTACAGATGTCGTTCAAATACATCTGGATGGGATCGTCCACCTTCGCGCCCAGCGGGAAGGCGACGGTGGGCGCGGTGGGCGACACCAGCACGTCGAAGGTTTCAAAAGCTTGTTCAAAATCGCGGCGGATGAGCGTGCGCACCTGGCTGGCCTTCAGGTAGAAAGCGTCGTAGAAGCCGGAGGAGAGCGCGTAGGTGCCGAGCATGATGCGGCGCTTCACCTCGGCGCCAAACCCCTGGTCGCGGGTGTCCGTCATCATCGTCACCGTGTCGCGCGCGCCGGGCGCGCGGTAGCCGAATTCCACGCCGTCGTAGCGCGCCAGGTTGGAGGAGGCCTCCGCCGGGGCGATGATGTAGTAGGTGGGCAGGCTGAAGCGCGCGTGGGGCAGCGAGCACTCTTCGACCACCGCGCCCAACCGCTCCAGCAGGGCGATGGCCGCGCGCACCGCCGCCTCCACGCCCGGGGCCACGGTGACGCCCTCCTGGGAGAAGAGCTCGCGCGGCACGCCCACGCGCATCCCCGTGATGTCGCGGCCGAGCAGCGCCGTGCAGTCCGGCGCGGGCTCCGGCAGGCAAGTGGAGTCACGGGGGTCGGGGCCGGCGATGGCGTTCATCACCAGCGCGGCGTCGCGCACGTCCTTGGTGATGGGGCCGATCTGATCCAGCGAGGAGGCGAAGGCGATGAGGCCGTAGCGGCTCACGCGGCCATAGGTGGGCTTCAGCCCCACCACGCCGCAGTACGCGGCCGGCTGGCGGATGGAGCCGCCGGTGTCGGTGCCGATGGCGATCAGCGCCTCGTCGGCGCCCATGGCGGAGGCGCTGCCCCCGCTGGAGCCGCCCGGCACGCGGGCGAGGTCCCACGGGTTATGGGAGGGGCCGAAGGCGGAATTTTCCGTCGAGCTGCCCATGGCGAACTCGTCCATGTTCGTCTTCCCCACGGGAATGACGCCGGCGGCGCGCAGGCGCTCGACCACGGCGGCGTCGTAGGGCGGGATGAAATTCTCCAGGATGCGCGAGCAGCAGGTGGTGCGCACGCCGGTGGTGCAGAGGATATCCTTCAGCGCCAGCGGGATGCCATCCAGCGGGCCGATGGCCTCGCCGGCGGCCAGGCGCGCGTCCACCGCGTCGGCGGCGGCGTACGCGGCCTCGCGCATCAGCAGCACGTAGCTGTGCACGGCGCCATCCACCGCGTCAATGCGCGCGTAGACGGCATCCAACAGCTCCCGCGCGGAGATTTCCTTCCGCGCCAGCAGCGCATGCGCCGCGTGGGCCGTGAGGGCATACAAGTGCGTCATCATCGTCATCCAGGCAAGAGGGTCTGCCTCATTCTACCATAAGCGGGGAGGGAATGTCAGGCCGCGGCGCAGACGCGTGCGCATGCAAATCCCCGTCTATCAAGCCCTATCTGCACCGGCGTTCTCTGCTGTCGTCCTTTCAGGACTTCCCTTCTCATTGCTGACCCGACCCACGGGTTCCGCTATCGCTCCACCCGTGGCTAGCATCTTCCGGCCCGTCGGGCCTGTGTCACCCCGTCACCCCCTCACCTTGTCACCTCTTCACCTTGTCCCCCCTCACTCCACCTCCCGCAGCGCCAGGCGGACCTTCGCGGCGGCGGGGTGGTCGGGGTGGTGGGTCAGGAAGCGGCGGAAGATGGCGCGGGCTTCGTTGCGACGCCCCTCGCGCAGGCGCAGGTTGCCCAGGTTGGCGAGGGCGGTCGGCTCGTCCGGCCAGCGCTCGAGGATGCGCAGGAAGTGGGCGGCGGCCTGCTCCAGATCGCCCTGCTGGGCGGCGGCCACCCCGGCGTCGGTCTCCAGCGCCAGGTATTCGTGCGCGAGGGCGGGATCGGCGCCGCCCAGCGCCAGCGCGGCGCGCATCGCCGCTGCGGCTGCCTCCCACTCGCCCAGCCGCGCGCGGGCGAGGGCGAGGTTGCGGTGCGCTTCCAGATGGGCGGGCAGCGCGTCCGCCGCGCGGGCGTAGGCGTCGCGAGCACGGGCGTAGTCGCCGTCACGCATCGCCGCGTTGCCGGCCAGCAGCAGCCCGTGGGGCGAGGCGCTGCCGCGCGGGGCGCGGGCGACGTCGTCAAGCTGCCGGCTGAACGCCGCGGTATCGAGCAGCGGCCGCGGCTCTCCCTCCAGCGGCCACAGCGCCGCCGTGCCGTGGAAGGCGCCGTCGGCATCCCACCGGAGCAGCACGCGCAGGTCTGCGGCGTCGCACACCTGCCAGACGCGCGCCCAGGCGGCCACCGCCGTCTCCGGCGGGTATGTGCCGTCCGTCGGCGCCGCGCCCGGCCAGCCGACCTCGCGGCTCAGCGCGGTGAGCAGCGAGGGGACATCGTCCGCCACGCCGGGCTGAATGGCGAGTTTCTCGCTGATGATCGCGTCACCGCGCCGGTGCCAGACCACTGCGACCCCGCCGAGGTTGTCCCGCGCCGGCGCGCGCCGCAGCGCCGTGTCGCGGGCGCGGTCCAGCGCCGCCGCGCGCCGGCGCAGGTCACGCTCTTCCAGCCCCATTCGGCGAACTGTCACGCGCCTACCTCTTCCCGCGCGGGGCAGGGGACGCCCCCCACATGCCGTCGCGTCTACCACGCGGACCGCTGCAGCTCCAGTGACCAGTTTTTCCCCGTGCCGGAGCCGATTCCTGTCGTGGCCATGTTGCCGGTGGGCGAATAATGCAACACCAGCGTATAGGCGCCGATGTCGCGGCCCAGCGAGAAGAGCTGATCGGACGAGGAGCGGGTGCCGGAGGAGATGCTGGCATTGGCGCGCAGGAACCAGCGCGGGGTCTGGTTGCGGCGGTCCCACGGCAGGTAGTAGGTGAAGCTGCCGGAGGAGAAGACGGTTTCCGAGCTGAGGTCATAGGAGCTGTAGCCGGAGAAGTTCCACACCCGCGCGCGCCCGCCGTAGAGGTCGAGGCCGACGCGCTGGCTCGGGTCGGCCGTCACGGTGTCGGCGCTGGTGAGCGACTGGCTGTAGGAATAGCGCAGTGAGGCGGTGAAGAAGCGCCCGAGCTGCCGGCTGAAGCCGGTGCTGGCGTCGAAGTAATGGGTGATGAGGCCGCCCTGCTCATGGGTGATCTCGTGGCCGAGGCTGGTGCTGATGGTGCCGCCGAGCACGCGGAAGGACGGCAGGCCCACGCCGGTGCTCACGCCCTGGTAAAAATTGCTGGTGGTCTCCGCGGGCTGGGTATCGGTGGCGGCCTCCACCGACTGCCGGAAGCCGAGAAACGGGCTGACATTCAGGCTGGCGCCGGTGCGGCCGATCTTCAGGGACGGCAGGTAGGCGCCCAGCTCCCCGTAGGTGTTTTGATGCCCCTGGAAGTGGCTCCAGTTCGCGGTGAGGCGGAGGTTCGTCCGCCCGACATCGCGGGAGATGCCCACCCCCGCGCGCGTGGTGTAAGGCGTCTCCGGGTTGTAGCGGTCATACGCGGCGTTCAGGTTCACCCGCGTGGGGCCGAAGTCGTGGCTGTGCACCCAGGACGCGCTGCGCGTCTCGCGGGTGAGGTCGTCCAGATAGAGCGCGCCGTCCGCGTTCATGCCCAGCAGGTATTCCTCTTCCAGGCTGAGCTGCAGGCCGGAGGTGCCGCGGTAGAACTCGGAGCCTTTCGTCACGTGCCGCAGGTGCAGCGAGCCGATGTGGGACGCGGTCGCCGCGTAGTAGACGGGGAAATCCACGTTGAGCCCGGCGTCCGAGGTGAGGGTGAGGCGGCTGTTGAAGAGCATGCCGGCGTCGGTGGAGCGCAGGTCGAGCACGTGATACGGCAGCGCGTACAGGCGGTGATTGAAATCGTTCACGTAAAACTGCGGGCGGCGGAACTGGATCTGCTCGTCGGGGAAGACGGTGGCGCGCTGGCAGATAATCCACGTCTTCGTGGGCAGCGGGTCCAGCGGCGTGAAGATGCCGGGGTCTTCCACGTCGGCCTCGGCCGGCTTCAACTCCGGCATCGTGAACGTCAGGTAGGCGATGCTCGGCTCCACCTGGATGAGGGCGCCGCGTCGCCGGGAGAGGTCCAGGTGCAGCTTCTCGCCGGTCAGCGCGCGCCCGTCGGCGGTGAGGGTAATGCCGCCCTGCGCGGTGACGATGCCGTTGGCGATATCGTATTGCAGGGCGTTGGCGGCGAGCGAGAACGCCGGCGCGGTGAAACGGGCGGCATCGCGCAGGTCAAAGCGGCGCGTATCCACGCTGTAGTAGACGGTGCTCGCCTTCAGCGTATAGCTCACCCGCGCCAGCGGCGTCCCTGTTGGGGCTTCAGCACCGGCCTGCCCCACGAAGTCAATGTTCAGGCGCCGCTGGCTGTCGCCCACCGTGGCGCTGAGAATCGCGGTGCCCGATCCGGTGGAATTCTCCAGCAGCACCACGACCTGCCCGCGCGAGGTATAGGCCACCGTGGGAATCGCGCCCAGTGTGGTGTGAAAATAGACGGGCAGGCCGTCCGGCACCGGCACGCCCGTCCGGTCGCGCACGGTCACGGTGATGGTGATCTTCACCCCCGGCTCGTACACCACGCGCTGTGGGCTGGCGGAGATGTCAATGCCATACGTCTCGGCCAGCGCCGGCGCGGCGCAGCCCAGGAGCAGGGCCAGCAGCCAGCAGGGGAGCAGCGGTAAACGGTGCGGAACACGCATGGTCGTGACCATCCTATACCCGCGGCAAACGCCGCCTAATCCCAGCGGGAAGCCGTGAACACGGCTTCCAGGCATCCGGGCGGCCTCCCTGCCGGCGCCGCTCCCGGGCGCAACACGCCATTTTCGTATACCATTCACCACCCGACGCCCGACTCCTTCCCCCCCGAACTCGTGCTCGTATTCGTACCCCGTGCTCCCTTCCGCAACGCACCCCCGCCTGCCCCGGTGCAGGGGAGACGCCGGTGGCACGGTTTCAGCGTTTCAGGGCACCATGGGGACAGTCCCGGTGAACGGCCTGTGGATCATCTGATCACGACGTTCAGGGGGACAGTCCCCATTTGACGGCACTTCCCCCTTCGCTAAAGCTACGGGGGACAAGCCGCGCCGCTGCGTGCCTGACTACGAACGGGTTCTGGTGTTACCGGAGGCAAAGGCGACGGCGCTCCGCGTTCTGTTGTACAGATACGGGCGGGGGGACAGTCCCCGATGGCGGCTGCCTGAACCGTGAATGCAAGGGTTGATGTGCTGATAGCTGTGTCGTGAGGGAAGACGTTCTCGTCGGTCGCGCACGACGGGCGAGGGGTGTCCATGCCATGCGTCGCCGGATTCTGCCGACGCATGGTTGCCCGTCTGCCGTTCCGCAGGTATGATAAGTAGGTGAAATATTCCGCTTCCGCTCTATGGCTTCTCTGCGCGTTGCTGCTGGGGGCGCTCCCCGGGGCGCGGGCGCAGGTGGGGTGCACCGCCGCCGACCCGGCGTACGCGTCGCGGGCGCTGGCGGCCGACGAGATGCGGGCGCTGGCGGCGCACCTGCAGCGGCGCAAGGCGGCGATCCTGGCGCTGGCGGCGCGGGGGGAGCTGCCGGCGTTCACCGGCGCGCGGCTGGCGCTGGCGGAGGCGTTGGCGCGCGGCGGGGCGACGGAGGCGGCGGAGACCGCGCGCACCCTGCGCGTGCTGCACGGCCCGCCGGCATTGCTGGACGGCATCCGCGCGGTGGAGCGCGCGCACAACCTTGCCATCTACGCCCTCAACCTCACCCTCCCCGACGCGCCGGTGGTCATTCTCAACGGCGGCGCCGACCTGCGCGCCACGCTGCTGCACGAGACCTTCGCGCTGACCTACCCGGCGCTGGCGGCCGACGAGGTGGCGAAGAAGGCGCGCGAGTTCGAGGCGGTGACGGCGCGCGCCGCCTACATGGCCTATCTCCGGCAGCATCCCGACACCGCGCAGCCCGGTTTCCGGGCGTGGCTGTATGGCCGCGCGGCGGCGGGCGCGGGGTTCAGCCAGCAGTTCTGGGCGAAGCCGGGCGCGGAGTGGCAGCGCGGGGGCAAGGGCGGGGGCAGCTTCACCTGGAAGTCGGACGGTTTTCTGGAGGTGACGACGAAGGGCGGCGCGGGGGGCGTGGATGAATACTGCCGCGTCTACGACGTGCCGGCGCTCACCGAGCGCGACGCGGTGACCTTCTCCGGCTATTTCACGCTGCATGACGCCGCCTTCGGCGCGGCGAAGCGCGCCACCCTGGTCTACGGCCTGGGGTCTTTCCTGCTGCACGACAACACCCGCTGCCGGGGATTGGCGGTCGCGTTGGACGGCACGCCCGCGGGGGCGTCGCTGCGCGCGGTCATCGCCCCCGGCCAGCCGAAGCTGGAGATCGCCGGCAAGCCGGTGCCGCTGAAGCCGCGCACGCTGTACGGGCTGCAGGCGCGCTACGCGCCCGCCGCGGACGGCACGTGCGCGCTGACGGTGCGGGTGATCGCGGCGGACGGCGGCGAGGTAGGCGTCTCCACCGCGTCCGGGCCAGTGCGCGCGGGCTTCTTCGCCGACCGCCTCTTCCTGGGCAACGATCCGCGCCTGCCGGACGGCACGCTGGTGGCGCGCTGGTACAGCGTCGCCGTGGAGCCGGGGGCCGTCGGGCTTTTCCGCACGCCGCTGTACCAGAGCCCGTCGCGGGTGGATGCCGGCGACCTGGTGCAATGCTGCGGGTCGGCGCTGTCGGAGGCGCTGCAGGTGGTCTACCAGCGCGTGCCCGATCTCGCCGCCGTGCCCGCCGCCCCGCCCGCCGCCGCGCAGTCGGAAACGACGGCGGAGCACGGGCGCTTCGCCCTCGTCAGCGCGAAAGGCGCGCCGTTCTCGCTGGTGGCGCAGGCGCCGCCCGCCTGGAAGAACGGCGAGGCCTACGCGCTCTGGGTCGGCGCGCCGGAGCGCGGCTGGAGCGCCCCCGCGCTGGTGAACGCGCCGCGGCCGGCGTGGATTTCGCCGTCCTTCGCCTTTGCCGGCAACGCCGTCTCCGTGGTGGGGCGCAACCTGGACCCGCTGCCCGCCGACGCCGGCACCACGCAGGTGCGCCTGCGCGGGCCGGCCACCTATACGCTGCCCGCCGCCAACGACGGCCGCGCCGACACGGCCATTGAAACCTATCGGGCGCGGGTGACGCTGCCCGCCGACGCCAAACAGGGCGTCTACACCGTGGAGGTATGCCGCGATGGGACGAACTGGGTGCTGCTGGAAGGCCGCACGCTGACGATCTTCCCGCCGCTGCCGCCGCTGCAGCGCTTCGACGTGACGCAGTACGGCGCGACGCCGAACGACGAGACGGACGACACCGGCGGCATCCAGCAGGCGATCATCGCCGCCGCCGCCGCCGGCAACGGCGAAGTGTATCTGCCCCCCGGCAACTTCATCAGCGCGCCGTTCGTCCTCACCCGCGGGGTGAGCCTGGCGGGCGCCGGGCTGGATCAGACGCGCATCACCTTCCAGTATCCCGACGCCTTCGTCCACGACGGCTGGGGCAGCGACAATACGAAAGGGCTCATCAGCGCCTGCGGCTACCAGATCATCCGCGACCTGGAGATTCTCGACCCGCTGGGCGAGGCGCGCGACGCGTCGAAGCACACCACCAGCATCGGCATCTCGCTGGGCGAGATCGGCAACCCGGAGTCGCCGGCGGCGGATTACCTCACCATCACCCACTGCCGCATTCTCAACGCCACGCAATGCGTGCGGCTGGTGTGGGCGCCCCCCGCCCGCCACCTGACGCTCTATGAAAATGTCTTCCAGGCGCGGCAGCAGGGGGTGCTGCTCGGCAACGTCTCCGGGGTAGTCATCCGCCGCAATATCTTCCTCCCCTCCCCGGCGGCGTGGACGTACCCCGCCGAGCTCACCGGCGCGCGGCAGGTGGAGGTGAGCGAGAATATCGCCGAAGGCACCGTCAACGGCGGCTGGCGCAACGGCTTTTTTTGGAACCTGGGCGGCTCGGTGGAGCAGAACCTGGTCTACAACAACCGCACCTCGCACGACGGCGACAAAGCCTCCGGCAACGGCGAAGCCTTCGCCTACGACGCCAACGGCGATCGGCTGCGCTATCTCGGGCCGAGTCTCGCCGCCACCCCGGACACCATCGTGCTGCCCGCCGGTTGGACGGACGCGGCGGCGGTCGCCGGCGCCTGGGTGCGCGTGGTGGACGGCAAAGGGCTAGGCCAGAGCCGGCGCATCGTCTCCGCCACCGCCGGCGGCGCCAACCGGCTGCAGCTCGACGTGCCGTGGGACGTGCTCCCCGACGGCACCAGCATCCTGGCGGTGACGAACCTCTACTGGCAGGTCTACACCGTGGACAACACGGTGGACGAGCGCCGGAACGGCAACAAGAACGCCAAGGCCGGGGTCATCACCCCCTACGGCAGCTCCAGCGACTGCGTGGTGGACAGCAACCGGCAGTACAACGCCGAGGGCATCATGCTCTTCACCTGCGGCAAGTCCACCGCCTTCACCGCGAATTATTTCACCGAGGTGCGCGGCAACCGGCTGGAGGGCCGCACCGCCGGGCCGGGCGCCTACGGCGGCATCTTCCACTGGTACGGCGCGGAAGAGCGCAAGCCCTCGCACGTCCTCGGCTACGGCACCGTCATCACCGGCAACACCATCACCGATTGCGACTACAACGGCAAGGGCGCCATCAGCCTCTACCCCTGCTGGAGCCATCCGACCACCCCCGTGCAGTGGAAGGAAGCCCTCATCTTCGGCAACACCATCGCCGGCGTCCCCGAAGGCATCCACATTCACGAATCCTACGCCTGGCACACCGTCATCGGCCCCAACACGCTGAAAGACGTGGCGACGCCGGTGGTGGACAAGGGCACGGGGACGGTGCGGGTGGGGGACATGGCGCCGTGAGCACGGGGCGCCGCCCCTCTCGCGGGTGCCCCGCGCGGGACCGGCGTTCCCTGGAGCGGCAATTGACAATTGTCAATTGTTAATTGTCGTGGGTCGTCACGTTGCACCTTGCTCTGTAGTCCGCGCCCTCTGCGGCGCGTGGTGCCGACAGGCATCCCTGGTTGTTATTCCCCCCACACCCGTGTCGTGGAGGGCACGGATACCACCGCACGGTATAGCGTGACGACCTACGACACATACGACATACGATCATTTCCTCCCGGAGCCGTCCCGATTGCATCGGGATCGCCCGCCCGAAGCATCGCCGTGTCTGTGCCTCAGTCAGGCCAGGGAGCACACTACTGGGGCCGCGGATTTTCAATCCGCACAGATTTCTGATCTGTCTGATAGGACGGATAGCGCCATCGTGCGGAGTACAACTCCGCGGCCCCAGCGTCCCCCGGATTGAAATCCGGGGCTGGAGCCACGAAGTCCACCGGCGTGGACTCCCCGGAGCGGGCCGACGGACAGGATGCCGGGCAAAGCCAGCGCCATGTGCCACAGCGCATCATCGGCGTGCTCTATTCGGACATCCCTCCGGTACGGGCGGAGTGCGCCGTGCTGGACCGGCGCGTATCCTCGCGAAGCGCGTTAGCCGTAGGGAACGCCACCCGCGGCGGTACCGGGGCAGGCGGCGGGCGTTCCCTACGGCAGCGGTCTCGGCGTTACGTCTTCACCACCAGCTCCGGCGGCGCCATCAGGCCGCAGGGGACGAGCTGGTAGTCGTCCTGCCACCGGGCGGGGCCGGGCTGGTACGAGTCGGGGCCGGTCCAGGTGGGCCATTTTTCGGTGAGGTGGAAGGGGCCGTGGGAGTTGCGGCGGTGGCCGATGACCTCGATCTGCAGGGCCGCCGGGCCGTCGCCGACGAGGCTGGTGATCTCCACCTCGTTCGGCTCCCAGGCGATGACGCCGGCGGGGCGGCCGTCCACCAGCACGCGCACGGCGACGCCGCGGTAGGCGGGCACGCGCACGAAGAGGCGCTCGCCGGCGTTAAGGTCCGGGGTGATCGTCGTCTCATACGCCACCGCGCCGGCATAGAAGGCCAGCCCCTGCGCGGTCCAATCGCCGAGGGCCAGCGTCTCCGGCAGGGCGACCATCGCCGCCTCCGCCCCGCGCGCTTCCGCGCCGAACTGGCCGAGGAGGTAGACGATCTCCAGGCCGGGGTGCGCCGGGGTGTAGTCGCACGCGAGGACGATCTCGTTCGCGCCGGGCCGCACCAGCGCCGGGTCGAGCGGCAGCAGGCGCAGCGAGCGATCCGTCCACCAGCCGCACTCGGCGTCGGGATCCACCGGGACGCCGTTGACGGTGACGCGGAAGGTGTGCGGCATCTCCAGCGCCAGGTACAGCGGGCCGCCGGGCAGCGCGTCGGCGGTGAAGGTGTAGCTGAGGGCGATGGGCAGCGCGGGGGGATTTTCCGCCTTTGGGCGCGCCCACGGCTGCACCATCGAGCCGCCGCGCGCTTCCACGCCCAACTCGCCCCGCACGGCGCGGTCCACGCGCAGGATTTCGTCCGCCGCGCGCCACTCGCCCTCGCCCACGCGCAGGCGGGCGCGGTCGAGCACCAGCACGTTCGACTCCGACAGGCGGATGGGCCAGCGCTGCGCGCCGATTTTCTCCGTGCGCACTTCCGCCGCCTGCTCCGGGTCCGGGATGTCCGCCATATCCACCGCCCGCTTCGGCAGCACGAAGAGGCGGCTGCCCAGCGCGGGCAGGCTGGTGCGGATGTCCCAGCCGGCCTCCGTCTTCGTCGCGTCGGCGCGCGCCACCGTGCCGCGCTCCGGGTCGAGGAGCAGCGGGGCGCCGGCGGCGTCGCCCAGCCCGCGGATGACGACTTGCGGGAAGGCCAGCGTCCGGTCGCGCACCAGCTGCTGGTCCATCACGTCGCGCCCATTGCCGCAAAATGCTTCCCCGGTGTTGCAGACGAAGAGGTAATACGCCTCGCGGTCCTCGCGCAGCAGGTAGAGGGCGGCGCCGATCTCCTGGCCGGCATCGTCGGTGATGGACAGCCGGCGGCAGGCGCCCTCCACGGCGCGCACCAGCTCCGGCCCCTCGTGCGGCGCGCGCGGGCAGCCGGCGGCGAAGGCGGCCACCGCCGGGGACGCACACGCATCCACGTAGGCGGCGGGCTCGCCGGCGAAAACCACCGTGCCGCCGGCGGCGGCGAACTGTTCGAGCAGCGCCAGCGTGGTGGCGCGCATGGTGAGCTGCGGCGGCACGAGCACCGCGCGGTACGTCGCCGCGCCGACGACGAGCTCGGCGCCGCCATTCGTCGCGCGCACGCGGGCGTGGCGGGCGAGCAGCTCTTCATCGCCGAAGTCGTAATCCACGTGGCCGGCGAGCAGCGTGTCGCAGAGGGCGAAGAACTGGCCATCCAGCGTATACGTCTCCGCATCCTGCATCCAGCCGCTCTTGCAGCGCAGCCAGGCGCTCTCCACCGGGTGGATCACCAGCAGGTCGCGCACTTCCGTCCCGCGCGTGAGCACGGCGTGCAGGCGGGCGAAATAGTCCTCCACCACCGGGTACAGCTCCCACCACGGCGACTGGTAGAAGATGGCGGCGGGGTAATCGCGCTTCGCCTCGCCCTGCATGGTGTACCAGGAGAGGTGCTGGCAGCGCAGATTGATGCCCAGCGCCACCTGCCAGTCGCCCAGCGCCTTGTGCCCGGCGAAGGGGAAGTCCCAGCCGGTGCAGCCGTAGGTCTCGGTGAGCCGCCAGCGGCGGCCGAACTGCCGCGCGGCGGAGGACACCTGCTTGGCGGTGTTGAAGATGCGCCAGTGCTCGGTGAGCAGATCCATCCCCGGCGCCTGCATGTATTCGTAGAAGCGCATGGCGGAGCCGACGACGTTCGTCTGCCGCACCAGCGAATCCTCCTCCAGCACGTGGCCGGTGAAGAGCAGGTTGTGCTCCTCGCACCACGCGCCGATCTGCCGGGCGAGGGCATCCACGAAGAGG
>ERZ795030.3932-NODE-3932-length-15129-cov-3.674539_pt1 | contig 15129 bp, 8 predicted proteins | sample MGYA00375122_ERZ795030 | MGnify/ENA primary metagenome ERZ795030 (study PRJEB30165, sample SAMN05720146) | activated sludge metagenome | isolation source: anaerobic digester from wastewater treatment plant | place: Japan | collected 2015-04-20 ...
TTATTCTGCTGGTCCCATTTCAGATATTTTCTGTTACGAAATGACTCAACTCCCATCATACAGGCTACAACACCATAAAAACCAAGGTCCTGATCGCACTTTAACGGTTCGTTCTTCCTGATCGCGGCAATCAGGTTTCTATGGTGTAAAGTTATATCTTCAGCACCTGTTTTTTTATAGGTAAAAAGATTTGTCCCTTTTACTGTTTCTCCCGTACCACTTATTATGGCTAGCTCTGACTGCTCCTGAGGAGTTATTGTAAATCCTTCCCTGGTAAATTCCAGTGTTGCCTCGTGTCCTCTTATCACATGCCTTATCGGCATATCATTTGCCAATGAAGAAACAACCATGACAGTCGTTTTTTCCGGATAGTCCAACATCATATTAAAGGTATCGGGTATCTCGGCCACACTGTTTGTAAAATTCCAGGTTCCGCCGGTGGCAACAACATAATCCGGAAAGCTCAGGCCAACCGATTTAATGATCCTTGTCACCCGGTGAATAAACAAATCTGTTGCAATTCCACCTGAGTAATCCCAGTATCTTCTCCACTGAAAATATCTTCTCGGGTCCCAGGGACGTTTGGGTGCAGGACCAAGCCAGGCTTCCCAGTCGAGATTTATTCCCGGTCTGGCATCAGGATCGATTTCATAGGCCCAAAAATCACCGATATAATTTCTTGAATAATCAATATGTGCCATGACAACCTTCCCAAGAGCCCCTTCCTCAATCATTTTATGCGCGGTTTCATACGAATCATCAGACATGCCCTGTACCCCGACCTGCATTTTGAGTTTTGACGATGCAATCTTATTACATATATCTTTAGCCTGTTCAATTGTATGAGTCATTGGTTTTTCGACATAAATATGCTTTCCGGCACCTATGGCATCGAGGGTCATCTGATAATGCCAGTGTTCAGGTGTGGCTATAAGTACATAATCTATGTCTTTTTTCTGCAGGATTTCCTGATAATTTTTAAAAGCCTGTGCTTTTGTCAGCTCTTTAGCCTTCTCCAGCCTCTTTGTATAAATATCACATACGGCTGTAATATCAATATTGTCTGATTGCTTCATATTTAACAAAGCTTCCATATGACTGTTTGCCATGCCACCGCAACCGATAACACCGATATTGATCCTTTCATTCGCTCCGATGATACGTGAATAACTCATAGCTGAGATCCCCGGATTGCCTCTCAGTACTGCAATTCCTGCAGCACTTCCTGCCAGGCCTTTTACAAATTTTCTTCTTGAAATGTTAGTCCTTTTCATGTTTCGATTGTCTTATTTGGTTAGTAAATCTTGCATAACATCTGTTGTGGATCAAAATCCATTTTAAAAAGATACAGTCTTTTCAATTTATCCTGTCAGAAATTCAGAAAATAAAGATAAGTCAATCCGGAATTACTTTTTCATGACAAATAGTATTCTTTTCACCGGTTCTATAAGGAAAATCCGGGAAAGAAGACAGTATTTAACTGCCCTGGCTGTTTTACCAGCTCTTCAATGCGCTTTCCTTCAGCATCCAGATGTATTCATAATCCTCAATACCTTCCCTCAGAAGCTCAAACCTTATTGACGACACGGGGCCGTTAACATCCGGCTGGCCTGTATACCTCCTGGTGTGATTGCCCGGATATATCAGTGATCCTTCCCCGTTCAGTACATATCCCCCGCTGCATTCAAACCCTGAAATTTCCCCATTCCGGATTATCAGGGACAAAAACTGGTTTTATATCTGATTTTTCACTATTGAACAGTCAGGTCATGATAAAAACCATCATTTCTACCATGAATCGCTCTTCTTTCCCCCGTGGGAAGGTATTGTTATCGGCATCATGGGACGTCTTCCGGATTCTGCTCTTTTCGCAATGAAATTGGCAGAACGGTATTCCCCCAGATAGAGCACTCCCGAAATTGTATCACCTTCAACATTTCCGTCAAATATATACGGTATTGACTGGGCATTTTCCCTGTAATAACTCTGGAGCTTAACATTCCTGCCCTCAACTCTTCCGGCTATATCAAGCAATGAGAAAGTGCTCTTATGGGTTCCCTTTATTTCATGTCCTTCCTGTTTTCCAAGATACAGCTTATGTTCTCCCTTGCCTGAATAAAAATCAATGCTTACATCCCACTGGCCGGAAATATCGACAGCAGGGGGTTCAATGACAACAGTCTTTTTCTCATGCTTCGCGGACAGTATGTTGAAAATCCTGTCGGCAACGATTTTCTCATCTCCCGGCTGCATCATCTGAGCACTGATCGAGATGGAGGTTCTTCCATCCGCGGGATTGGTTCTTCCTCCGCCCAGTGCAACTCTCGGACTGTTATTGTACAGCTCATTTGAAACTTCCTCACCGGTGATGTTCAGAACTGCAGGATCCCACGATATTGACATCCGGGCACTGCGATTATCAACACCCTGTGGTTCTGTGATCTGAGTTGTCACACCTTTTATTGCAGTTACTTTTTTCGAAATATATTCTAGCCAGGAAATCCATGTCTTCTCCTTTGCAGCATGATCCGTTTTAACCCAGGCTTCAACAGCAGCAAGCATACCCATATGTTCTTCCTTGCCGATTTTATTATCCCTTCCCGGTCCGTGATGCGGAGAACTTGACTGCCAGGTTGAAAAAAGGATGTCTTTATTACCGAGAAGAAGTCCTGCCCCCTGCGGGCCTCTTAAGGCCTTCCCCCCGCTATATGCCACAATGGTTGCACCCCGGTTCAGATGATCGTTTGGAACAGTAAGTATTTCAGCAGCTGCATCTACAAGAATAGGAATATTTTTCTCTTTTGCAACCGGAGCTACCTTTTCAATGGACAGAGGTCCGTCATAATAAGCCCGTGGACCGGAAAACAGATATATCATCGCTGTACGTGAATTGATAGCCTTTTTAAGCTCTTCAACTGTTTCAACCTCTATCAGAACTGCTCCGGTATTCCTGATTGCAGCATCATACTGATTTCTTGAATACCGGGGAATGATGACTTCTGTCTTATCAAATCCTGTCAGGTCCGGTATTTTAACAAGTTTCTCAGGATCGCCACCGGTTAGACAGGCGGCAGTAACATGTTTTAAACCCGCGGCACAGCCTGATGATACCATTCCCCATTCAGCTCCTGTGATCTCAGCCAGTCTTTTACCCACTGCCATTGCGAGTTCATCAATATGTACATGAACCATTGCAGCATATTCAACTGCTTTCCTGACTTCATACAGTTCTGTTGAACCACTTATTATCGAAAGAGTCCCCCTGCAGTTGATCAAGGGTTCCACGCCTATTGACTGGTAAATTTGTGGTCCGAGAGCCAGTGCCCCTTTCTCCGGATTTGACAACAGCCCTGCATCAATAACAGGCTTCCTCTGGCTTGCTGATGCTACCAGAGGTTCAATTGACATTAATCCTCCTGCAACCGGAATTGTTGACAGAGTTTTTAATACTTCGCGTCGTTTCATATTTAATTTAATTAAAGCAGATTAATAAGTTTTTAAATGTGGCAGTTTTCCTGACTGCGTATCAATACAGCATATACTTATGAGATGGTGTAAGCTGATTGGCATTATTTTTATCAAAGTTAAATGTTTATGCGGGGAAAAAAGGGCTTAGGGGAAATTCAAATCTTAAAAATTATTAATAGTTCATTCAGACATAAGTCATACAGGAATTCTCGGGCTATTCCCGGCGAAAGAATGATCACGGCTTTTCCTGAAAATATTGAATTAACTTCACTCCGGCAGGAAATAATTCACCCCCTGTTTTCCGGATGTCAAGAAAGGTCCTCTCATATTTGATTCACCTGTCACATCTTTTTATGCATATAGTTCCGGTAGTCCGGCCTTTGCTATCCATTCATTCATATTTCAGCCATACCGTTGCAATGCAATCCCTGTCTGAAGTGAATCTTATCCAGCGCGACTGAAAGTTGTCGGGGAAATTAAAACCGGCCGTCTCCCCCGGCCCTACTTCAATTTTTTTGTAAGTCATCCATGGCCCATGACCAAGCGGTTCTGCCTCGACTGTAAATGTAATCCTGTGTGGAGAATTATGTGACAGTTCAAGACTTTTCTTATCATAAAAACCTATGAGGTAAGGGTCGGATGGTATGCCGGCAGAAACATGGCTGTTTTTCCACGGACCACCCTCTCCGGCAGGTTTGCCTATTTTCCAAAGATCATCGATCACACCAGCCCATACAGCAGCTTTTCCGTCATCAGACACAATTACATGTGAGTTGCCGCGGGCTTTGCCCGGATCAATTCCTGTCATGATCAGCATCCCCCGATAGGAAGCATAATCATGTATTCTGAAGTTGTGTGATGCAACAGGGCGGATCTTTGCAAATCCATCGGCATTATTGGCAGGAAGTTCATAAAATGTTCCTGCACAGCTGAAAAGATCCCGCTCAGTTACCACTTCGCGGCAAAGACGCAGTGCCGAACGCTCTGTCAGTTCTGTATAAGCCTTATTGCCCACCGGCAGCCTCCATCTCCTGCCAAAATCATCCTGTATAAGCACAGAAGCCTCGTCAATCGTTACCACTTGTTGAGGAATTGCAAATTTATCTCGTATAAACCCGGCTGTTTCCGGATCTTCTTTTTTCTGAAGATCCATATCAGCGTTCAGCTCATAATAACCAGTCTCCGTAAAATCTCCCCCGCTAAATTGTCCTGCCAGCACTCCCAATGCCCGGCGGTCATTCCCAAGACCATACAGCAGGCCGCCTGTTGACAGCTGGTCTGTGACAACCGATAACCCGTTAAAAACAGGATCAGGGCAATCATTTCTGTCATCCTTGCCGGTATATGAAAAATGAACCGTTGCAATCGCCGGCTTATCGGTTTTTACCCTTATCCACTCGGCCCTGGTGGCTGCAGGAAACTCAATCAAAGCTGACATATTTCCGTCAATTGCAACCGATTGTAGTGTTTCCCACAAATCGTTGCCTGATTTGTCAACTTCAAAAATGAAATTCACCCTGGAATCGCCTGAATTATGTATCCAGGAAATACGTCTGGCCCATCCGGCAAAAAGAAAGGGTTCTGAAGGCATTCCTGCCTCAGTCTTTTCATTGAGCCACACCGCCCCTTCAGCCGTTGTGGGACCAAGCTCATCAGGCTGCTTCAACGAAGTAAACCACAGATTGGAGTTCGACTGGCCTGGATCTTCTATACTGCCTTTCTCTTTGCGCTTGTTAAGGAATTCATTCAGTGCTGAATCGTCACAACCAAAAACCAGTCTGTTATTCCACCTGGTAAAATCCCCGATTATTTTCAGATATGCTGATCGGGGACGGATCCCGGATGAATTTGATGCGGTAAAATTACCCGGAAAGTTCCAGAACATACCGTGCATGGTCATCAGGTAATCCGGCCTGCCATCCGTCCCGATATTCCGGATACGCGGCCATTCCGTATTCCAGCCGTGAGCTCCATCATAGCTGTGACTCGCTTTGGGAAGTCGGTAGAAGCTCCAGTTTCCTCCGTTTCTCACACCAAGTATCAAGGATTTATGATCCCAGCCGGTGGCCCACAGGGGATCGGTTTCAGGGTTTTCATTGCCGTATATTCCACCGGGACCGGTAATTTCACAGAACTGATTACGGCGGATCAGTTTCCATTCTTTCCCATTCCATTCTGACAGGGAACCTGCTTCAATATCAAACTTAACAAGAGCCAGGTTTCCCGATTCACCATTGTTGGTATAAACAGCAACACCCTGCCCTGAATAGAAACCTTTGCCGTGTACACCCTCCAGAAGTGCAGCCGGCTTATTTGCTGACACCACATCCTGTTTCCTGTCAGTAACATTTCCGTCCTGATAAAGCAGTTTTATTTCCAGTGTATTTACATCCACTTCATAAAATCCCTCCTCCATTGTGGCATAATAAATCTTTCCGGCAGGATCTGTCAGATGCCGCGCATTTCCCGTATGTCTCCCCGGCATCTTTTCATAGGGAATCGTCCTTACGTTACGATCTGCATCAATGGCATAGGGTCCTATAAAAAGCTGCTTACTCTCTTTATGTACCATACGGTTTGCAGGAGTTCCACCGACACTCTCCTTTCTGATTATCTGCTGAAGATCAGGAGTTATCTCATATAATTTGTCAGAAGAACCAAAAGGCAGATGCGGCCCGTAAGTGATCACCCACAACCTGTCAGCCCAGGGAACAACAGCTCCTGTACCACATTCACTTTCATTATTGTAAATGCTGTAGATACCCCCTTTCTCCTACAAAGTAAAAGTAGGCATTTTTTCTTTGAATTTTGACTTTAGAAATTTAACCGGGCTCATATTGTTGAGACTTTCGTGTGGATGATAGTTATTGTAATCTTCCATAAATTCCTCAGTCTTTATCCTGACTTGCTGAATGCTTTCAAATAAATTGATGTCAAGAACATCTTCTCTATATGTTCTGTTAAACCTTTCAATGTACCCATTCTGGCTGGGCTTGCCTTTCTGTATTCGAAGATGATTGATCCCTGAGTTTGAGCAAAAGACACTAAAATCTTTTGCGATAAACTCAATCCCATTATCACTGCGGATCTCCTCAGGCTTACCCCGCCATTCAATAACTCGTTTTAACATATCAACTACTTTTGCTGAAGGGAACGAGTAATCGACTTCTATTGCAAGTGCTTCCCTGTTATAATCATCAATAATGTTCAATGTTCTAAACCGCCTTCCGTTCTCCAGTCGGTCCTCCATAAAATCAAGACTCCAGGTGATATTGGGTCTGACAGGCTGCAACAGGACTTGCCTATCAGGATTTGGTATCCTGCGTTTTATCTTTCTTCGACGAGCCATTCCAAGCTTCAGGTATACTCTTCGGACTTTTTTGTGGTTCCAGATAAGCCCCTCTCCACGGATCCTCTTAAAATACTCAGGAAAGCCCCTTGAGGGAAGCTTCTCTCCATACCACTGCAGCTTTGCCTCAACTTCTGAATCATCTTTTTTAGACTCATAGTAATACATGCAGCGAACCAGCATTACAATCTTACACGCCCTGGCAACAGATATCTGCTCTTCTTCTCTTATCTCTCTCACCAACTCTCTCTTTTGACAGGGCGTTAAAGCTTTTTTTCTATGACATTCTTTAATATCCTGTGATCCAGACTCAGGTCGGCATACATGCGCTTTAACTCTGCATTCTCCCGCTCAAGTTCCTTGAACCTTCGAAGAAGTTCGGCATCCATCCCCGAATACCGCTTCTTCCAATTGTAAAAGGTGTTGCGATTAATTCTTAGTTCCCGACATATGTCCAGAACATTCTTGCCAGCTTCGTGCTCCTTCAGCGCGCTTGTTATCTGGCTCTCGGTAAATCTTGATCTTTTCATATACAAGTTTAAAATTAGACATTTTTGCCCAATTATAACTTGTAGGATTTATAGGGATATCTTCAATGCCAGATGAGGATAAATACCGCTGAAAGACTTGTATTTGTCACCATCATTCCTTCTGGAGCAACCAGTTGAAATTAAACATACAACCAGAACAAAAACAAGTATTTGTACTGAATGATATTTTTTTTTCTAATTATTTTATATATAATTAACTAAATGCCTCAATGTGTATTAATTATCCCATGATGCTTTGAATTACTCATTTATTTTTAAAGCCAAGATATTTTCATAGTTTTTCTTTAAGAACTGTTACTCACAATAATACGGCCCATGAACTGCCTTAACCTCATAGCTTTCTGTTAAATCATCAAGAATGTAAATCATGAAATCATCCCCACCAGGGTTCACTCTTACAACGATATGTCCCTGCTGGCTTTTTAGTCTATCAAGAGCGTCACCAATTACAACTTTTGTTTCTTTCATTATATTGGTAGCAAAAATATTTCTCGGACCTGGATAAATTGAAGTCGACTGCATTCGGCTTAACACTACTGAAGCAGGATGACTAGGCGCCCAAGTTTGAAGTATAATAATCTTTGGTCTGAGAGCCTTTAGAAAATGTTCTCCCATTGCATCAAAATGTCCATGATGATTTGATTCACAAACCTCGACGGGTCCTGTGACCATCCCAACAGATGTTTCAATATCTCTCCAAGTACCATATTCTCCAAAAGTAAGATCCCCACCATTGAAATAGTCAAACTTTCCATAAGACAATCGAAACGCGATAGAGCACATATTTTCTCCGGGATATTCTGATATTTTTAAATCCGAAAGTTTCGGGAAATGATTTCGAACATTTGTTCCTACTCCTGTCCAAACATATCCATTGCATGCAATATTTCGAATCTCAAAATCCGGGTATTCTTCTCTCGCATAAACCAAAACAAATTGTGAATTTTGACCAACTTTAAAATCTTCAATGATAGATTGGTTTTTTTCAATATGCCACTTTAGAAATTGTTTGTAATTCCTCATTTTGTCATTACTCAAAGCTATTGGGAAATTATAATTGGGCCAGCCTCTATCAACTAACTTTTTAAAAGGTACATGTTCTCCAACCTCCGTTATACCTGTAAGTTTAAATGTACCTGAGCTTGATGTTTTTGCCTTGTCCGAATAATCCCCGATATGATCTCCATCAAAATGTGTAAGAAGTATATAGTCTAGTTTTTTTGATGGAATATCTTTCATCATATGCAAAATATACCTTGATATCCATTCACCCGGAGTCCTGCTTGCATCTGGTTTCTGGTCTGTGACGCGTGGTTTGGGACGTGTTGTTGCTCCTGCATCTACCAACATTGTAGTTCCATCTGGCATAATAATAAAGACAGACTCCCCTTTGCCAGTATTGATATGATGGATATCTAGCAGGCCAACTGACCAAGGTGAAAAGTAACTTCCTGGTAACGATTGTCCATCAACAAAGCCAATGAACAATGTGAAAAATAGTAGGGAAAATAACTTCCTGTGAATAATTTTTATCATATTCATTTTAATTGACCTAATTCGTTTATAGTAATCTCCTCAATATCTGACACTTAGTTTTCATAGCCTTTTCAAGAAAGAATCTTTAAAAACATAAACTGCACATTCTAAGGAATTCGAATGTGCAGTTTATTAATATTTCCAAAATTAATCTCCTTCATAAACCAAAGGTGGAACATTTTTCTCTGTTCCATAATAGCCTTTATTTTGATTAATAACACCACCTGTATTTGAATTGATAACATAACTGGCAACAGGCCAAAAAATATGTTTTGGTGATATTGTAAACGGATTACCTGTCCTTGTAATAATTCCTTTATTGTAATGATCTCCAACTTCCATTATTCTATCATAATAGAAATTATCTTCTGATAACTTATCAAGTGTATATGTCTTCCCATTATAACACTGAATATTTGTACTTGCAAATATGTAAGAAATACGTGTAAGCTCAAATTTACGTAGCTCTTCATAATACAATTCTCTATTTCTCTCATCAAGTACAGCACCAATTTGCAGTTCCTCAAGATCATCTGCGGTGTACATATATTGAGCATTTGCACGTTGTCGAATTACATTTATGTCCTCTGCTGCTTTTTGCCATTCTTTTTTCCAAACGTGAGCTTCGGCCCTAATAAGATACGTTTCTGCTAGACGCATAATATACCAGTCACTCGGTCCACCTTGAGGTTGAGGGCGGTCAGGATCAGGTACAAATAGTTTGTAATGTGGCCAAGCAAACCATGATCTAATAATATCATTACACAGCAATACACCGCTTTCGTTAAATAACATGAGATTTTTACCGTACCATACATTATTTGCCGTTTTAAGTGCAGGATTATTATAAACCATCATTTCCATGGTAACCCAATTTCCATTGTCAGTTCTATGACGATAATCCTGAAAATCTTCTATGCCATTAAGGATCCAGACATCTTTTTGTGAATAACCTGTTGGGCGAATACGGGCTACACCTCTGCCATACATTTCTATAAGCCCATATTCACAACCGGGTGTATCAGACATACCATTTGCACCATCGGGTGTCTTGATTATTCCAGCTTGCCCAAAGTTAGGACCTGCGTTTCTCATAGAATTTGTACCAGAAGTATTTCCATCCATCCCATAACGGTCAATAGACATGAGTAATCCTTCGGTATTACTAGCAAGGCTCTTGTTTTCTACTCTGAACATATCCCATACCACATCTTTATTCGGAATATTTTTATCTACTCCAAATCTTTCTGTATTTAATTGATGAACTCCTCCTTCAATAATTTCGGTAGTTAAAGTAATAGCTTCATCAAATTTTCCGAATAACAAGTAATACTTAGCCAAAAGATGCTTACAGGCTGCTTTGGTAACCTGACCTCTTGGAACCATATTTGCTTCAGGGACATGATCAATTGCAAATTCCAAATCTTTAATCATTTTTTTCCAAATAGATTCTTTTGTAGTTGAATAGAAGTCTAATTTTGGGGCCGAAAGTTCTTCAAGAACAAGCGGCACATCCCCATATCCTAATGTTTTACAATAATATCTATAAGCACGTAAAAAGTAGGCACTGCCCAACAAAGCATTTTTATCAGCTTCTAAAGCAAATTCAGCATCATTAATTCTTGTTATTACTGTATTACAATCCTTGATAATTTTATAAGAGTCATCCCAATACCATGGTATAGCAGAATAAGCATCGGGAATATTACCATCTGGATGCATTTGATTGTTTAAATCCTGCCAGGGTGCATTTCTGTTTGTTGTTCCATCAACTCCAACATCTGAATATTTAATATTTACTAAGAAAGGAGCTTGATCAGTACAATATTCAACCCTTAATTTGCTTAGAGCATTATCTAACACTGCTTGTAAGCCTTTCTGATCGATAAGAACATTTTCAGGTGCATAAAAAGATAATGGTTCAGGAGACAGGAAACCCTCACTACATGAGTTTAAAATAACCAATAATACAATAGTAACGAATAAATTAGTTTTATTATTTAGCGTTTTCATGATCATAAATTTAATTATTACAATTAACCATTATATCGACATATTAACCCCAAAAGAAAAAATCCGTTGCGCACGTGTTTCATGTTCTGGATCTCCAAATTTCCAGCCGGGAGCCCAAACTCCTGCATTTCTGATGTTAAACGAAAATTTTATATCTCTAATAAAGGTTTTATTTATTATGTTCATGGGTAAACGATAAGCAATGGCTACATTTTCAAGCCTGATATAAGATTTATTAAACCAAGGGTCATAGTACACACCTTGCGAAGGAGAAGATGCAAGTCGACAAAAGTCATCAAGCTGATTATCAGGAGTCCAATATGGTATATCCCAGTCATTATATCTGTCTCTTGTTTTCCCATCATGCTTTGCTGCTTCAACTGCTTGCTTGTGCCCCCATAAGGAATAGAGAACAAATGAAGTCTCAATATTTTTGAACAGGTGGAAATTATTAGACATTGTCCAAGAAAATCTAGGTGTTTTGTATCCAAGAAATTGTTTGTCATCATTTGTTAACATACCATCACCATTAACATCTTGAAGTCTATAATCACCTGGGAATTGTTGCCATTTAGCAGCTTCAACTTCTTCTCCTACTTTCCAAGTTCCAAGAATTTTATAATCCCATATTACATCTTTTGATTCCCCAATAAACCAGTTATTCGTAATATCATCTGGCTCTTTTTGTCCAATAACATTCCCATCTTCATCAAAAACATCTATCTTTTCTCCAGATATAGAGATTATTTTATTTCTATTCAACGAAAATATCAAACTTGTTCTCCAATCAAAATTTCTTTTATTTATATTTATGCTATTCATAGAAAGTTCAAAACCTGCATTCCTAACCTCTCCAAGATTAGCATATACTCTATCAAATCCTGTTATAGTTGGGAGTTCTCTGTTTACCAAAACATCTGTTGTGGAAGTGGCGTAAGCATCCACGCTACCTGCCAATTTACCTTTTAACACACTGAAATCCATTCCGAAATTGAATGATTCTGTTCCTTCCCATTTAAGATCCTTATTTTCCATTGTATTAATGACAAGGGTTGGAATTGTTCTTGCCACTCCACTTTGATCTGCATTTAAGGATTTTCCTGTAGCAATTCTGGACATTGCAGCATAATTCTTAATTGCACGATTACCATTCACACCCCATGATAATCTTAATTTTAACAAATCGATGAAGTTCGATTTAAAAAAATTCTCTTCTGAAATAATCCAGCCTAATGCAGCAGCTGGAAAGGTTGCTCTTGGATTTGAATATCCAAATAATGAAGAACCATCCCTTCGAACTGATAAAGTCAAAAGATATCTATTTTTATAACTATAGTTTAAACGTGCCATTAATGCATCTGCAGATTGAACTTCGTCATAACTATTCATTGTTGGTAAACTGCCAGTCGACATTTCATGGTAACCCAGTATGTCGTTAGGTGTGAAACTTTGATTACTCAACCCGTCGGAATCAATTCTCATTCGTTCAGCGTTTGCAAGTAAGGTTATATTAAAAAAATGAAATTTGGCAATTACTCTATCCCAGTTGATAATATTATCGATTTGCCATTCTCTCGTGATAGTATTATTTCTTGTGGCTGAACCACCAAATAATCCCCATGTTGGATGATCTGATGAATTATGTATATAAGAATGAAAAAACTCCATCCTTGTAGTATAATTCATTGTATATTTTATTCCAAAGGGCAGATCAATGATTGTGTAAATTTTAGGAAAAATTGTATAATTTTCCTGTTCTCGTTCCCTGAATGTCATTGTTAGCAAAGGATGTTGCTGAAGATCATCATTTGTATATAGTCTTAAGGAAACACCATCATTTGCATAATATGAACCAAAGGGAGACAAGCCACGATATTCACCACTTGATGCAGGCACAGAGCTTTCATTTCTATAAGAGAATTGAGCATTTAGGCCAACTTTCATAAATTTTGCCGCCGCTCCTTCAAGATTAACTCTTGAGCGAATTGTCGAAAACTCTTCTCCTTTTGTAAGAGCTTGGTTTTCCATATATCCCAATGACCAATAATATGTGAAATCATTCCTTTTTCCGGACAAACTAATATTATGATCTTGTCTCATTCCGTTTTGAAAGATAACATCTTCCCAATTTATTATATTTCCTGCTTTATAATTTTCTGTCTCAATTCCAGTTAGTCTCAACCCGGCTAGATAAGCATCAATCATATTAGGTTGTGTTGTGCTATGAAAAGCTAACCAATTACTTAAATATTGTTGATCAATTAGTCGTGGATCATCAAATGGACTCCATGGCTTCTGTGCTACAGTTGCGCTAAAGACGGATTTAAACCAATCCGATCTCCATTTAATAAATCCATCTGCGTCATATGGTTTAAGCCTTAGACCAGGAGTAGCAATACCAAGAGTACTGGTTAAATTTATAGTTGGCTTTTCACTAAATCCTTTTTTCGTTGTAATGGAAATAACTCCATTGGTAGCTCTTGATCCGTAAACTGCAGCAGAACTTGCGTCTTTCATTATATCCATTTTATCAATGTCATCAGGATTTATATCCGATAGATCCCCATTGTAAATAACACCATCCAATACAATTAATGGGTTTGAACCAGCTGTTAAGGTAGTTTCTCCTCTGATTAATAAAGCACTATTACCTTTGGCCGAAACAGCATAACTAGCATTAAGCCCAGGAATACTTGTTCTTAACATATCACTTACATTAGTAGGAGTATAATTACCAATTTCATCAGCCTTTAATTGTGCTATAGAACCAGTTAGATCGGATTTTTTGGCGGTACCATAGCCTATTACAACAACCTCTTCCAGTGTTTCAATGCTTTGTATTAATTGAACAGAAACTGATTTTCTTCCATTGAGTGATATTTCCTGCTGATTGTATCCAATAAATGAAAAAATCAGAACTTTATTCACGTCCGGGACTGTTATTGAGAAATTTCCATTTGAATCTGATAAGGTACCCAAATTGGTTCCTTTAATTACTATGTTAACACCAGGCATAGGTTCACCTGTTGTAGCATCTGTTATCGTGCCTGTCACCAGATTCTCTTGAGTAACTGGAACATTATTAACGAACTCCTTATCAATGGGATATCTAGTCAATAAAATCTTTTTATCAAGTACAGCAAATTGAATATCTATTCCATTGAATAATTCTAGTAATATTTCTTCAATTGATTTTTCTTTTGCTTTAATATTAACAACTCTTTTTACATCTATCTGTTTCTGATTGAAAACAAAATAAAACTCACTCTGTTGTTCTATTTCATCTATCACCTGTTCAAGTGTTTTGTTATCAGCTTTGAGTGTTACTCTCGCAGTCTGTGAATAAGTAGGACTTGCAAACAAGTTAGTTACACCCATTAATACAATCAGGGTCATAATTTTAATTTCCATGATCAGTTTCTTTATGTTTGGGTGCATCGACACCCTTAAATCATAATTTTTTTTCATAAATTTAAAAGTTTTAGGTTGCTTATAAACATAGAGTAACTTGATTTTAGGCAGGAAGGTGGTTCCAGCACTTACCTGCCTTGGTTTTTTTATTTGTTTTTTTCATAGGCACTTGGTATTTAAGATTAATGATTAGGGGTAATATCGGTTCTTTGTTATAAATAATATTTTCTTGCGGCTATAGATTTCAGCTTCATCATCAATTCCACCACCTATAATTTTGTAGTCTATTGGAAGCGCTTTTTTCATGAAATAAAGAACTTCCTCCAGATTTTCATCAACAAAGGTCCCCCTCAATCTGGCATCTGAAAAATTATTACCTTCAATCTCAACATCTACATTATACCATCTTCCAAGGCGATGAGCAATAACATCAATAGGGTCATTCCTAAATATCAGTTTACCTTCAGTCCAAGCAGAATACTTTTCAGATTGTACTTTTTCACTTCTTAATTCTCCGTTAGCTCTATCATAAACTACCAACTCATCGGGATTCATAATGCGAGATTTTGTCATTCCCAGGTTTTTTACCTCAACGCTCCCTTCCTCTAATACCACCTCAATATCTTTTTCATTTTGATATGATGAAATGTTGAATTTCGTTCCTGTTGCAATAACCACTATTTCATCTGTCCTGACTTCAAATGGTTTGCGCAAATCCGATTTGACATTAAAGTTTGCCTCGCCTTCCAGGATAATTTTTCTGTTACTGATAAAATCACTATGATATTTAACACCCGAACC
>ERZ795030.3935-NODE-3935-length-15124-cov-12.876236_pt1 | contig 15124 bp, 11 predicted proteins | sample MGYA00375122_ERZ795030 | MGnify/ENA primary metagenome ERZ795030 (study PRJEB30165, sample SAMN05720146) | activated sludge metagenome | isolation source: anaerobic digester from wastewater treatment plant | place: Japan | collected 2015-04-20 ...
CAAGGGGTTCATGATGGCCAGTTGGGCCCGGACTCAACGTAGTGACGAGGCTGTCCTGAAGGAGTCCGTCGACATCATCGGCAAGTGTATATCAGCCCAAAGTTAGTTGGTTCGTATGCTAGAGTTCTAGCCGACCAACTCACCGGCCCAGCATGATCACACTCAGCGTATGCACCTCGTCCGGCTTGGTGTTCACCATGAAGGGCGAGGGCGCGTCGATATTGACCACCAGCGCACGGTTCTCATCGATCATCATGATTTCACAAGGTTGATCTAACAGGCCGTCGGCACCGTCGGTGTCACCGTTGGCCCATATCAAGTTCATCTTCTTGTGTGCGATGTCCCAGGCGTAAATCGCGTTCTGTTCTGCGGCGGTCAGCAGGATTTGGTGGCGCGCCGCGTCGTAACAGATGCCGTCGCAGCAGGTGACCGTCCCCGCATGGAGCAGTTCCGGTTTGGCGTAACGCCCGTTGCCCAAAGGCCGCAGTACCCAAAACCGTCCGTCGCCGAACGAGCCGGTGTAGAGATTGCCGTCCCGGTCGAAATCCATGCCGTCGCACCCAGCGGTGTAGATGTGCAGCGAGGGATCCGTGGGCCGGACCTCCGGCTTGTTGTTGGCGGTGCCGCGATCGTGCAGAACGGTCTCGACAATCCCCACGCAATAAGGGTCGGTCGCGGCCCGCTCCTTATCCAGCAACCGCGCCGGTTTATCCGGACGCAAGTCCGCCGCCGGGATACGGTACACACCGCTCTGATATGCGTCCGCCACATCGAAGAATGATTCCGTGAAGTAGAGCGCGCCGTCATGCCATCGCAGCGCGTTGGGCAGTTTGATGTGCTCCACTACCGTTTCGATGTGCCGCGGCTCGCCATCCCGGATCACAACACGCAGGATACGTGACTGGTAGTTGCGGTTCGCGAAGTACTGCGCGTCCGCGTAGTAGAGGTTGCCCTGCGGATCGAAAACCAATCCCATGGGAGAGGCGGCATGCGTCTCTGGGTGCATTTTGCACGGTGTGAAGACCGACCACCTCCCGGTCGCGCGTTCCATGCGCCAGATGTGTCCGGGGTAGGAGCCGTCCACACCATTGACTGCGGAGAGGTAGACGTTGCCTGCCGCATCCAGGGCCAGCCCGTCCGGCGTGTTGAGTACTGCGCCGAACTGCTTGAAAAGCGTGGGCCTGTACCTCGCCTCACCCTTGACCCACGGCTCCGCCGCAACAACCAGCGCGGTTCCCACCAACAGCATCGCCATTTCCACAATCCGTTTCATACCTGTTCCTTTCTTTCGTTTTTCAGTCTCAGCACTTGATCGTTTCACCTTTCCGGCTCGGTGATGACCTCGCCCGCAAGCTGCTTCTTTTGCTCCGCCACGTCAAATGTGCCGTAAAATGCGCCGTTCGAGTCCATCCAGGTGTAGAGACGTTCCCATTCTTCCGGCGACAATCGGACCTTGCCGTGGCCTGATTCCAGCCGTTTGGCAAGCGGACTGCCCAGTGCACCGAAGCGCAGGGGTTCGGTAAGTGGCTCGTAATTGCCGTTCGGCGCACCCCACGAAGAGTACGCAACGTGCCGAATCAACGAATTAAACGATTTGGATGCCCACTTCTCGGGCGCGCCGGTCAAGTTCGGGCGTTTGGGTTCTTTGCCGTCGTGGCATGACACGCAGTGTTTGTCGAGGATCGGCTGCACCAGCCGCGGGTAGCTGAAGGGCCGAGAACCTTCGGGGCCTGGCGTGATTACGGAAGCCGGGCGGCGGGTCGCCAAGGCCTGTACGTGTGTCGCATCCTTTTTCATGCGGTGCTCGTGACATCCGATGCAGGTTTCCGTTTCACCGGGCTGCAGGTAGATAAGGCTACGCATGGTCTGGACCGCGCGCCCCCGTGCGTCCAGTGCCTATAGATAGAGCGGTGTACGGGCCGGTGCCTCGAAGTAGGCCGAGCCGTCAGACTCGACCGGTACGGTGCCGAGCACCTGTCGTCCCACCGAGCCCAGCCCCGCCGCGACCTTGGGCGAATCGATGTTCGGCGTGGTCTTGATCAGCACTTGAAAGAGCCGCAAGTGCGTGATCGGGCGGTCCGCGGGCAGGGCGGGCCAGCTCTCCATCACGTTGCTTAGGAAGAACGTCCCCCGGTCCCTTTCGCGCAGGGCGGGATCAATCGCGGAGGTGATCTCCGGCGGTCGCGCGCGCGGCGCAAGGGGCCGCGCCCAGAGACTGGAAAGATTCGGGTCGCGGTAGAGTAGCTCGCGGTTGCCATGTGCGTCACAGAGGTACAGACCGAACAGGTTGGGAAGATTCGGGCCTGCCTCGCCCACCAGTCGATCGAAACTGTAGGAGGCGAGAAAGAGCGTTTCCGAAAGCGGCCACGGCGATTTGTAACAATGGCCGGGCCAGCGTCGCTCCTGCTCGGTCGGATTCTTCTCCCTAAGCCCGTCCCTCAGCGGGCTGTTCCAATACCCGGTCGTGGGCGTGTCGAAATCGTAAGGCTCCGCAGGATTCGGCCCGTACGCCAGCGGCGACTCGGATTCCGGGAAGCGCACTTCGGGCGTGAGGCGCGTGAGCGGTTCCCGTCCGTCCACGCCTTTCGTGGTGTCGAGTCGGATGATTGAGCCTGCACTCATGCCGTGATGCGGCGACGCCGTGGCCATGATCTGCGATGTCCCCGGGATTGGACGCGCTTCCCAGATGCCGGCCGGGTTCCAAGTGTTGTTGCCGAAGTAGATCCGCACATTGCTGCCGTCTGATCGTGCCGACCAAAGCTGCTGATACAGCACCGCGTTACGGTCCACATAATCCCAGCGCGTGTAGAGCACACGGCCGTCGTTGAGTAGGCACGGGTCCCACTCGTGGGTCTCGTGGAACGAGATGTTGTGCGGATCCTCGCCATTCGCGCCCATCCGCGCAAGCGTGTAGACAAAACAGGGCCCCCTGCCGCAACGGTGATATCCGCCGCGCATTGTGGATGAAAACAGAATGTCTCCCGAAGGGAGGTAAATCGGAAAAAAGTTGTCGGTGTCGCCGCGCGTGAGGACGCGCACGGATCGGTCCGCCAGATCAAGCTCGAAAATGTGATAGCGCAAGTCCTTGTTCTGTTCCGTGAACCTCCATGCGGCAGGTGCCTGCCGGACCGGGCAGTACGCGAACAAGACACGCCGCGCGTCAAAGGAGAGTTCCGGTGTCATGAAATTGCCCGCAGGGAGGACCTCGGGCGTCAAATCGCGCGTACGCATCGAGCCGCCCGGTTCCTCCAACAGAAAGAGACCGCCCCCGGGACGTGCGCAATACCCGTACATCTGCGTAAGTTGGTGGCTCATCACCGAGGGCACGTGTTTGACGAACAGCAGCGGTGCCCGGGTGAACGCCGGATTCGCCAGCAGCGCGGTGCGCCGCAGTCGATGCGCGGCGAGCCAGAACGCCTCCCACTCCGTCTCGGGCGCGTCCGCAGCAGGACGCCGCGCACGCAGCGCTTCCCGCTCAGCCGGCACCATGCCTGCCGCCGTCATGCTTTCGAAAACCCGCTCGCACGCCTGTGCAAAAGTGCGCGGCTCCCGGGGTGCGCCGATTCCGTCCGTCATGCGCCAGTCCCACTCGATCAGCGCTTCGGCGATCTCCGGATGCGGGTCGGGCGAGCTTACCACCGGCTCACGCGAGAAGGGTCTGCGTTCCGGCACCAGCGTCAACGGCTTGCCGCCCGCCGTCATCCCGGTTAATCGTACCGCGCCTGCACCTTTGTCCGCACGGATCGTCACGGCGTCGGAGACCGCTCGGCACGTCAATGACGCGCCTGCCAGCGTTTCCGCTTTGAACTCGATCTCTCCCGCCTCCGCCGCGCCGAAATCAAGCGCCACGCGCACTTCGTCGTTCGCGCCCAAAGCCGCCGTCAGACGCCATCCCGCCGGCACCGTCCCGTGCCCGGTCAGAAGTACTTGCGCATGGTTCGTCGCACGTTCAGCATTGGACGTTGTATGCTGAGCGCTGAGCGTTGGGCGTTGTTGTCCCGCGTAGAACCAGACCCCCGCCACCGTGCCGTGGGCGGGAACGAGCGGTTTGCCGTTCAAGGCCAGCGACACGCGGGCCGCAGTGAATGCCACATCGTTCGTCGCCATTGCGCCGACCGTTCCTGCAGCTAGGACGAATCCCAGAAACCCGATGTCTATACGCATACCGTCACGCCTTTCTATTTCGTGTCCTTGTCGATTCCTTCCCGGATTTTAGAACGCGTTTTCCCGTTCCAACCGAGCTTCGCGCTGATGCGGTTGGCAGACTCGCGCACCTGTTTGCCGCGCCGGGCGAAATCCTTGGGAGGCAACTGCGAGATCAGCCCCGAGAGACAAAGCGGACCGATCGGCTTGCCCGTGCGGTCGAAGATCGGGGCGACCACGCAGTGGTTGCCTTCCGTCATCTCAGCGCGGTCGATGGCGTAACCGAGCCGGCGCACTTCCTGCAGGGCTTGCAGCACGGCCTCACGCGTGGTGGGGGTGTTCGGGGTCAGCGCCCGGAACGTGGCCTGATCCAGATAGGCGTTCAGTTGCTCTTCCGGCCAATATGCAATAATGCACTTCCAGCCCCCGACATGCAGCATCGGCACCCGGAACCCCTTCTGCGCCACATAACGGGACAGCGCCCGGCTTTCCGCACTTTCCAGCAATAACCCCTCGTTTTCGTTGACGAGACACCCCAGCATCACCGTCAGGTCCGTCGCGTCCCGCAGCGCGACCATCTCCGGCCACGCCACATGCGTCAGGCTGAACTCGTCCGCCCCGGCACAGCCGATATCCACCAATTTAAGGGAGAGCCGATAACGTCCAGACATCTCATCGCGGAACAGAAAACCGTTGTTCGCCAGAGTCATCACGATCCGATACACCATGGTGGTGGAACACCCTGTGGCCGCCGCAATCTCGTTGCGGGTCAGTCCGCCGGGATGTTTCGACAGCAAATCGAGGATCACTAGCGCACGGTCAAGGTTGGGAACATGATAATTTTTCGGTTTTTTCTGCGGGCTGGTCATGAAGTTTTTCTGGTTTTGCGTTAGGTGAAGGTCAGATTCGGAAAAGTTGTTGTCACTCCGGAATGATATGTAAGCCATGCCGTATCTGCAGCTTCGCCGTCGATGAACAGCCGGATTTGCGTCGCGGTTGTGTTCGTCGCGGAAATTAGCACGGCATAGTGATGCCATGACCCGGCCGTGGTTCCCCCAGGAACCGCGTTAGTTGTTCCGTGTGTGCTCGCGCGGCGCTCCGCCAAAGTCAGGGTGTTGATCCCGTCGTTGTTGAGATAGGCGCCGAACGATCCGGGTAGGTACGTTACCCAGGGATGTCCGGTTTCCCAGAGTACTCCGACTGTGTCACTGGTTGCCATGGCCGGTTTCATAAACCACTCTACCGTCAAGTTGGTGCGGGAGGAGAGATCAAGGGTGTTCACTGTGATCAGGATGGACGCGCCGTTGAACATGGCGCTGCCCGCACTGTCCCGCGCCTCAGGCATGGTGTCCGCGGACGACGTGACGCCAATATTGGTAAGCGTGTGACCGTAGCTCGATGAGTCGTTCGTCATATTCCCCGGCTCGAACCGCCAATGCGCGAGTGTGCGGGGGGCTCCGATGAACTCGCAGGGATCGAGATAACGGTCGGAAATCCGGAACTCGTCGAGGTGCCCCGTAAACCAGTAGTCTTTATTAACGCGGTTTCCGATATGGAACAACTCATTCAAAAAAGCGCGGGCCGGTGCGCTTGTTTCCGCGATAAATCGGTAGTCGATGTAGAGGCGGAGGAAAGCATTTGTGCCGATGTGCACGGCATAGTGGTGCCAGTCGCCTGAAACCGTGCCGTCCGGGATTGTCGGCACCGTGATTGTGCCATTGCTGCAAAAGTGGACTTCGAACTGCGGGGCTCCGTTATACATGAAGGCGGCGAACGAGCCGTATGTCGCGGGAGAATAGGCGTTCCACGCATGTTCCCAGATGGTCGCCAGCACGCCGGAAGGCTGCACTGGTTTCATGAACCACTCTACAGTCAGGTTTGTGTAGGACGAGAGGTCGAGCGTGTTCAGCGTGTCCATGCTGCTGTTCGAGAAATAGGCGCTGCCCGAACTGCCGTCGGCACGCGGCGGAACATCCTGAGAGAAGACCGCGCCCGAATTGACCAGCACGTTCCCGTTGCCCGAGACGTCGTTTGTAAAGGTGTCAATAGAATCAAACGGCCAGTAGGCGATCGTCGCCGCCTGCAGCGCCGCAGTGTGTAAGTTTGCACCGAAAAACAGTGCGAGAAGGATCCCGTTTGGTCTCGTTGTCATGCCGTCATCTCCTTGGATTTGTGTTTGTCAACCAACCATTCCTAACCGTTAGGCAACGGAATAACCCATTGAACTGTGAACTATGGTACATATTTTAAAACTCGAAGACAAGGGCGATTTCCCATTATTTTTTGTAAAAATTACAAGGCGGCAGGGGGTTTGGAAGATGGCGAAATCGCCGAACTTTCAACACTCAATGCTCGCATCGTAATATTGCTCACCGACCTGGCACTATATAAGGAATTGTTAAAACCAAAAAGGAGCGATCCCAATAACGATCCCGATGATGCCGCGCTTACGCACTCATGCACTAACGCGGGCGGAGCCCGCAACCCAAAAACCAAAAGACTGTGAGGCACCAAGAACCCACAGCCACTCGTTTCCTTGAAGTGGCCCTTCAGGCCACCGAATGTTGACGCGTGACCCAGGGCTGCGCTTCGCTTGCCCTAGGCTAAGGTGAGGCCGCCCCTTCGGGGCTTTGGCGCCACGTACCCGGCGTCGCGATCCAGAGCGATGCGTCCAAGGAATTGGAACGCGGACATCCCCGACGCGGGTTGGAAACCCCGTGCCCCCATTTGGCGGCGATCCGGGATGCGGCGGCTCATGGGACGCTGGCCCCGCCCATCATACCGTGTTAGAAAAACTGATCCATGCCTTTCCGTGATTGAATACGGTTGTCCTCGCAACCGTTTTTTGTCACTGTTTATCCTACGCCCAGAGCACCTCAGATTACAACTCGACAAGCGCAAACATGCCTTTGGCAAAGGGGCCGGGGTTGACGACGAGTGTAGAGCCGCAGTGACTGCGCGATGCGGCTTCGTGGATGTGGCCCGAGAGGCAGCAGGCAGGCTGGTAGTGGTCGATAAAAGCGCGCAGCGCGTGCGAGCCGACATGCGTGCCGTCGTACAGCATATCGGTCGAGGTGCCGTAAGGGGGCTGGTGGACGACCAGAATAGTCCGCGACGCATCCGTCGCACATGCCTGGTACAGACGCTTGAGGTGCGCGTCGTACTCCGATTCCGGAAACTCGGTAGGGGTCGGCGAGGGGCAGGGCAGTGCCCCGCCGAGGCCGGTCAACGTCCATTCGCCAAGCGTCACGCAACGTGCGTGCAGATTGGTCCACCCGTCCAACGTACCGTCGAGATCCATGCAGTCGCAGTTGCCGATCACAAAGAAACAGGGCAGGTCGGGGACGCGCAACGCATCTGCGACACGTTGGATCTGGCCGTGCGATCCGAAAGTGGTGAAGTCGCCGCACATGATCAGCGCATCAACCCCGGCGCAGGCCTCGTGCAACGCGGCAACCTGTTTGGTATGCCCGTGTACGTCGGAGATCACCATGAGTTTCATCTACTGTTTCCTCTTTTCCTCAAGACAGCGCGAAGCCGGCGTCCGGCGCAAAGGTGATGCCGTGTTTGCACGATGGAATTTCGGCCGGATCGGTGCCGATCAACTGGAGGGGATTGTAGAATCCGATGCGCAGCAGGTCGTCCAGTGAAAAGCAGCCGAGGGCGTGCAACACATTCATACACTCCAGCATGGTGGCCGAGGAGCCCACCAAGCACTGCTTTTCGGGATTGTGGAGGCGTCCGTCCGGATCGAGCACGGCATGGTTACCCAGCACGTCGTAGCGCCCCGGCGGCAGACCTGCCGCAGACGCGGCATCGGTTGTCGCGATCAACCGTTCCACCCCGGCCGCGCGCGCGAACACTTTGAGCACATGGCGAGGCAGGTGGTGTCCATCCGGGATGAAGAGGATCTTGAGCCGTTCTTCGGCGAGTCCGGCGAGCAGGGGATTGTTGTGCCGGTGTACCTGATTGGGCATGCCGTTGCCAAGGTGCGTGAGTGCGGTGGCACCAGCCTCGGCGAGCCGTGCCACGTCGTCGGGACCGGCCAAGTGATGGCCGCATGAAACTGCCACGCCGCAGGCGACGGCGTGACGCGCGAGTTGATCGGCATCCGGCGCTTCCGCCGCAATCGTCAGTAGGCGCAGCCTTCCGACTGACCACTCCCGCAACTTGTCGAAGGCTTCGCATGAGGGCGCGAGCACGGCCGCCGGATTATGTGCGCCGACCGCGCCGGGTTCCGACGAGATGAACGGGCCTTCGAGGTGGAAGCCCAGAATGTGGCGGTCGAGCATGGCATCTTTTTTGAGCGCGCGCACGATGATCGTGAGATTGCGGCGCAGCAGTGCTTCGTGGTTGGTGATCAGAGTCGGCAGAAACGCCGCAGTGCCGCGCTCCAGCAACGTGCGCGCGGCATGGATGAAGCCTTCTTCGGTGAGGGCTTCGCTGCTGAAGTCCACGCCGACGAAACCATTGACTTGGATATCGACGAAGCCGGGGATTTTTAAGGCAGTCTTCATGATGATGGTTCCTTTCAGGTTTGCGTGATTGTAAAGACGGGTGTCATGGATCCTGCGCAGGCTTGCGCTTCAGAGCCTCGACATGCGCCATACGTTTGCCGATGGTCTCTTCATAACCTTGGGTGGTAGGCCGGTAATAGTGCTTGTCGACCGGAAGATAGTCCTGCCGGACGGTGTGCTGGTCGTAATCGTGCGGATATTTGTAAGGCTCATCAGGTTCGTCGCGGCCGATCGCCTTAACATGCAGGTTTTTGAGATGCTCCGGCACAGCCAGCATTCGGCCGGAACGCACATCCTTGAGCGCCTCTTCCACGGCAAGGTAGGAGGCGTTGCTCTTGGGCGCGGTGGCGAGGTAGGTGGTGGCTTGCGCCAGAGCGATGCGCGCCTCGGGCATGCCGATGAACTCGACCGCCTTCATCGCCGCCACGGCGACCGTGAGTCCGCGCGGATCGGCGTTGCCGATGTCTTCGGAGGCGAGGATGATCAAGCGACGCGCGATGAAGCGCGGGTCTTCGCCGGCTTCGAGCATCTTGGCGAGCCAGTAGACCGCCGCGTGCGGATCGGAGCCGCGCACCGACTTGATGAAAGCGGAAATCGTGTCGTAGTGTCCGTCTTCATCTCTGTCGTAAAGCACCATCTTGCGCTGGACGCACTCTTCGACCACGTTGTGCGTCAACCGGATTACGCCTTCGGCATCGGGCGGCGTGGAGAGTGCAGCCACCTCGAGCGCCGTCAGCGCGCGTCGTGCGTCGCCGTCGCAGATCGTCGCCAGAAAGGACATGGCGGCCGGTTCAAGGTCGATCTGCAGGTGGCCCAACCCCTGCGCGGTATCGGTGAGCGCACGCTGGATCAACGCGGTGATCGCCTCTTCGTTCAGCGGACGCAGTTCGAAGACCAATGAGCGCGATGTCAGCGGGCTGTTGATGAAGACATTGGGGTTATGGGTGGTCGCGCCGATTAGCGTGACGGTGCCGTTCTCTACATAGGGCAGCAGCACGTCCTGTTGCGATTTGTTGAAGCGGTGGATTTCATCCACGAACAGCACGGTGCCGGGGCTGTCCTTGAACAGCCGGGCGGTCTCGCACACTGTGCGCAGTCCGGCGACATTGGAGAGCACGCCGGAAGTGCGTTCAAAGCGGCGGCGGGTGACCCGCGCGATGACCTCGGCAAGCGTGGTCTTGCCGCAACCCGGAGGTCCGTAAAAGATTAGGTTGGTAAGCCGGTCGGCCTCGATGACGCGGCGCAACAGCTTGCCGGGGCCGAGGATGTGGTCCTGGCCAAGCACGTCTTCGAGCGCGGTGGGGCGCATGCGCGCCGCCAGCGGCTGCCGGTGTTGCGCGGCAGCGCTTTCCACTGCGGTGCCTTCGTCGATATCGCTATCGGCAAAGAGATCTGTGTCGGGGTCACTCATGGTTTGAACGGCGTACACGCGCGCTTAGCATGATGACGAGGATCACACCGAAGGCACCCACCGTGTTGGCGAGCGCGTCCATGAAATCCAGTCCCCGCGAGCGTGTGAAAAGACCTTGGGCGAGTTCCATCAATGCCCCGAAAAGCGAGGCGGCAGCGGCGGCCGCCAGCGGCGGACCGGGACGTTTGCGCGTTTCTGGAGAGAGCGCGTGATACAGCGACAGGCTCAAGGCTGCGTACATCAGCGCGTGTATCCATTTGTCCAGATGGGGGATGGACGACGAGCTGCCAAAGCGGGAAAAGAAGCGGGCAGGCAGTAACGACATCGACGGGATCAACAGCGATAGCGTGACAGCCGGCCCGTAACGGTAACAGCGTTTTTTCAGTTGGTCGACAGTTGGAATCATGGTGCGGCGGCCGGTGCGGCAGCCGGTGCTGCGGCAGGCGCAGCGGCCGGTGTGGCAGGGGCCTCGACGGTCGTTGATGCTGCACAGGCCGGCTGTCTGCGTTTGAGACAATCGGGCATCGCATTGTCCAGCACGCCGGCCAGCCAGAGTGCGCCGACAATCGCCGCGAGCACCAGCAGCGTGATCACGGTATTGCGCGTTGAGGTGTCGTCCGCATACGGGTCTTTGAGTTCGCGCGTGGCGTTCTCCGGCAGCGTGGCTTCGCTCGTGAAGAGCCGTCCCAACTTGAGCGAGAAGCGCAGGCGGCGGTTGACCGCCCAGCCGCAGGCGTTGAGGATCGGCGCCAAGTCACGCGCGCGCAGCTTGAACCATGTGAGAATCATCGACGGTCCGGAGACGATCAGGATGACTGCGGCCACGCCGACCAGCATCTTCCAGAGCGGCAGTCCGACCAGCACGCTGACCAAGCCGCCCACGGCCGAGCCGATCAAGCCGACCGCGATGCCGAGTGCTGCGACCGAGGAGGCCAGTGCCGCGCCATCCATTTTTTTGGGTGCGTCAGGCGCGGCGGCGGGGGCTGGTGCCGTCGCGGCGGCTCCTGCCGAGTCGACCTGCTTGGAGGCTGCGGCCAGCGCGGCATCCTGCTTGGAGGCGAGGAGCTTGTTGATCTGCGTAGAGATCATCGCCGCGATCTTGCGCCACGGATCCCAGAACGCCTCCTTCAAAGAGATCGCGTTGTCCACGATCTTGATGATCGTCGCATCCCAGTCCTTGCCGTCGAGATCGTAGAAGATGCCGTTACGCCCCACCCACAGCGTCTGCGCGAAACCGGCTGTAAAGGCGGCGCAAATGGTGCGTGTCTCTTTGGTGGCGGGACGGGTGAGTGTGCAATAGGCGAGGCAGCACTTGCTCGCTGCTGCCAGCGTCGCATGCGCGTCGACGCTATCGACGTGGAAACAGAGGTCGGCGGCACGCGCGTCCATGTAGAGCGTCCCGACTTGGAAAATCGCCGTGGCGTTGGGATCGTAGAGCCGTCCCATGTTGACGTAGTTGTTTAGCAGCGTCAGCAGGTGGGCGTGATAGCGGATCAAGCGCTCAACCTCGGTGATTTGCGCGTTCTCGGCTTCCAACTCCATATCCTTAGCGATGAGCTTGGTGATGGCGGCCTTGACTTTGTCGTCAGCACAGGCTTTCAGCCGGTCGGCGGCCAACGCGGCCACCTCTTTGCCGGCCTCTGCGGCTAGCCAGGCGTCGTAAGGGGCCAGTTTGGCTTTGAGGGTTTGCCACTGCGCATCGGACAGCGCGGTCACGCCGTCACCCAACAGCGGTTTGACGGCCGCGTCGTGGAATGTCGCCAGCGTGTCGGCCCAGTAGGGGTTGGCACCGTTGAGCAGCGGCAGGTCGCGGTCCGCCTCGATCTTGGAGAGCGGGAAAGCGGCGATCGCCGGCAGTTCGTTGCTCAACTCTTGGTCGGCCAATGCGGCCAGGTCGGCATCGGTGCGGCTGAGCGCCTGCGCGGCACGCGGGTCAAAGGCGGCCATGCGGCAACGCGTGAAATAGTCATCGATCTTGGCGCGCACAGCGGCGGTAGCGGCCGCTGCGGCAGCGGTCTTGTCGCCGAGCGGCAGGATGGCGGGGTCGGCCTTGGCGGCTGCGTCCCATTGCAGGCGCGCGGCGACCGCCTCGAAGAAGGCGTCGGTCTTGGCCTGGTTTACGCCCGGCTTGCCGCTGCGGTCGGTTTCAGCACCGAACAGGGCGATGATCTCCGTGATCGCCTGCTGAACCGCCGGATCTTCGGCAGCCTCGGCCGGCACGATGCCGTCGCCGTTGAAGCGGGTCTCGGCGAAGATTTTGGCGGTGTCGGTAACATCCGCCAGGCTGATGGCATCTGACTTGCTCTTGCCGAGGTTAGAAAGGATACGCTTGGCATTGGCGAGCATCGCCTTGCCCTCGGGCGTGGTGGTCGAGATGGTGTCGAGCTTGACCGTGTCGGAACCGTCAAGCAGGGAGTCGAACGAGGCCAGACGCACGGCGAGCCAATCAATGGCACCGAGCAACTCAGGGACACGGATGCGGCCGTCATTGTCGGTGTCCAGCAACGCCAGCGTCTCGGCATCGAACCTGAGGCCGCGCGTAGGACAACTCAGGGCCGTCCACAATTTTTGGTCCAGACTGGCGAGATGCGCGAGGTCGTCGCCCGACTGCAGGAGCGCTTGGTCAAGTCCGCAGGTACGGAAGAAGCGCCAGGTATGTGAACGGGGGGCTGTCGTATCCATAGGAACCATTCCCTTTTTTGTGTTAGTGAATAGCCAGCATCGCCTCGATGGCGTGCCGGGCTTTGCCGGCGATGGGTTCGGGGACCGTGATGACGGTGTGCAGTTCGCGCAGGCTCCACAGGATCTTTTCCAACGTGATCTTTTTCATGTTGGGGCAGACCGCCTGTTCGAGCAGGGGGTAAAACGTTTTTGCGGGGTTCTCAAGCCGGAGCCGGTGCAGGATGCCGGTCTCGGTGCCGATGATGAACGCGGCTTCGCCGCGCCCTTGGACGTGGCGGCACATGCCGCCCGTCGAGAGCACGGCGTCAGCGGCGTCGCGCACCGGCTTGGGGCACTCGGGATGGACCAGCACCGGCGCGCCGGGATGCAGCTCCCGCGCGGTTTGAATGTGGGTCTCGGTGAGACGCGCATGGGTCGGGCAGAACCCCGGCCACAGGATGAACGCGCGTCCGAGCTGCTCGGCGGTGTAACTGCCGAGGTGGCGGTCCGGCACAAAAATGATCGGCTGGTCCGACGCATAGCTCCTCGCGACCTGGACGGCGTTGGCGGAGGTCACGCAACAGTCGCTCTCGGCCTTGACCTCGGCCGTGCTGTTGACATAGCAGAGGACCTTGGCACCGGGATGCTGCGCCTTGAGGGCGCGGAGCTGCTCGCCGGTGATCATGTCGGCCATCGGGCAGCCGGCATCCGCGGCCGGCAGCAGCACCGTCTTGCCGGGATTGAGGATCGCGGCGGTCTCAGCCATAAAGTGGACGCCGCAGAACACAATGACATCCGCCTGGATGTCGGTTGCCTTGCGGGCCAACTCCAGCGAATCGCCCGTAAAGTCGGCGATGTCCTGCACCTCCCCAGGCTGATAGTTGTGCGCCAAGATAACGGCTGAACGCTCACGCTTCAGCCTCAGGATATCCTCCTGCAAAGTATCACTCATTCGTTCAGCATCCATCATTTGTTCCAAAGGTGCCGCTATTTATAGCACAGTTGCATCAAGCCGGATATGAGAAAAGTGGGGCAAGGGTAATCGGTTAGTGGCAAGGGGGGCGAAGATCATGCGTTTCTGGGTTCCATTGCGCCACCATCGGTATCGCAATCGGTATCGGGATCGATATCGCCGCTCCCCCTGTCACTAACCGATTACGGAGACTGAGTGTTGAGCGTTGGGCGTTTTTGTGTCATCCTTCCTATACGCAATGGTGCCGTGTATCAATCAACACGGCCCTTTGAGGAAATCTTGCTATGGCTCTGAAAAAAACAGGCGTTCTGCTGACTCTATGCTTTGCGCTTTATGGCGCGGGCTGGGCCGCCGAAAAACAGCTCGTCGACTGCATTAACCCTATGATCGGCGCGATCACGCTGAGCGGTTACGGCGGGCACGGCCTAGGCAAAACGTTCCCCGGCGCGGCCACGCCTTTCGGCATGATCCAGCTCAGCCCGGACACCATCACGGGCGGCGATAACGGTCCTGGTTATTCGCATCACCACGAGACCATCGAAGGGTTCAGTTTCACGCACATGAGCGGTATCGGCTGGTACGGCGACCTCGGCAATTTTCAAGTGATGCCCACGACCGGTCCGCGCCAGCTCGATCGCGATCAGGCGAAATCGTCCTACAGCCATGACCGCGAACAGGCTTCAGCCGCTTACTATCGCGTGGACCTGCTGCGTTACGGGATTACTGCGGAACTCACGGCCGCGCCGCGCGCTGGCATCATCCGCTTCACCTTTCCGCAGTCTCAGACATCGCGTATCCAGATCGACCTCGGCCGCCGCATCGGCCAGAAAGAACGTTGGCTCTCCCACAGCCGCCAAGCGGTGCGCGTGGTCGATGACCGCACCATCGAGGGCTTCATGGTCTGTTCCGACAAAGACGGCGGCTGGGGGCGTGGTGGCGGCCGCGTCAACTACACGCAGCATTTCTGCGCCGTGTTCAGCAAGCCGTTTCAAACCTTCGGCGTGTGGGATAAAGATCGTGTGTTCGAGGGCCTGCGTGCCTATGAAGGCACGAACACCGGCTTCTTCGCCGAGTTCGCCACGGCGCAGGACGAGCCGGTGCTGGTGCGCGCGGGCTTCTCCTACGTCAGCGTGGAAGGTGCGCGCGCCAACCTCGCACACGACATTCCCGAATTCGACTTCGATGGTGTGCGGACGCGCTCGCGCGGTCTGTGGGCCGATGCCCTCCAGGGCGTCAACTGCGAAGGCGGCACCGACGACGACCGCGAGATCTTTGCGACCGCGCTCTACCACTGCATGATCGATCCGCGCAGCGTCTCCGACATCGACGGAAACTATATGGGCGCGGACGGCAAGCCGCATCGTGCGCAGGGCTTTGTCTACCGTACGATTTTCAGCGGTTGGGATGTTTTCCGCAGTC
>ERZ795030.3938-NODE-3938-length-15113-cov-5.456701_pt1 | contig 15113 bp, 10 predicted proteins | sample MGYA00375122_ERZ795030 | MGnify/ENA primary metagenome ERZ795030 (study PRJEB30165, sample SAMN05720146) | activated sludge metagenome | isolation source: anaerobic digester from wastewater treatment plant | place: Japan | collected 2015-04-20 ...
CCCGTTTGTGCCCTAGGACGCGCAAGACGATCGTTGCTTCTGGCATTTCGATCGGGGCTTATCGTTCAGCAAACTGGGCAAAACACAGGACGCGATCGCCGAATACCGCGGGGCGATCGACGCCGATCCGGGTTGCTTTGCCGCGTACACGAACCTTGCGCGTGCGCTGGCGCTTGACGGACAATACGATGCGGCGATGAGCGTTTGCGAGCAGGCTCGTTCCGCCGGGCCAACGTTCGATTGGACGTATTTCGATGTGGGGGACAAGTTCGTGCAACCTTTCGCCAAGGCGCTTGACGACGCCTTCGCCAAGGACCCGGCGGCGTGGCCTCCTGCTTTGTTGACGGAACCTGGGCTTTCTGCGACACGCGAAGTTGCGTTTGGTTTGGCGTGTTTGCGGCGTTTTTCCGAGATATGCCCGGAGGGGCGTCGTGCGGCATATCAAGCGCTGGCCAAGGGCTATGCGGCGTTGGGGCAGACCGTTGACGCTATCGAGGCCTATGCGCAGGCGGCGGCGCTGTGTCCAACGTGCCAAACGGAGCGCATGCAGTTCGCGGCCTTGTTGTGTGCGCAGAAACGTGAAGACGAGGCGATCTCGACGCTTCGGGAAGCGCTTGCAGCGTCGCCGGACAGCGCGTCTCTCCAGGCCGCGCTGGGCCTTGCGCTGGTGCGGGCGAATCGCGCCGAGGACGCGGCCCGCGCATTTCGCCGGGCCCTTGCGCTTGACCCGGAATTGGCGTGGGCGCGTGAACAGCTTATTCGTGTCGAGGGGAATCGTCCGCAGGCGGCGACGGAGTCATCGTGGCGATGAGCAGCGCACCTAAAAAACGATGGCGACTTTTTCTGGCCAGCGTGGGGCGGCGCCCTGCGCTGTATCCACTCACGACGCCGCCTATTGGGCTGCTGTATCTCGCGGCATACGTGCGATCGAGACGCGATCTGGATATCCGGATCGTCGATCAACGTCTGACCAACTGCACGTACGAGGAGTTGGCGCGGCAAGCCGTTGCATTCGGAGCGGATGTGGTGGGCCTTGGCGCGTTTAGTTCGGCGGCGTATGCGCTGCCGTTGGTGACGCGGCTCATTCGGGAAGGGTTGCCCAAGGCCTTTCTCGTGTTGGGCGGACCGCATGTCAGCGCGGCGGAGATGCGGGCGCTCGACGGCAACTGTGCGGATGCCGCTGTCGCGGGCGAAGGCGAGATTGTCTTCGATAGCTTGTTTCAAGCGGACTTCGACCGTGGCAATCTTGGTCATATCCCAGGATTGATGTGGCGCGATGCCAGCGGAGAGATTGTGCGCAACCCAGGGCTTACGCCGCTCATCGACGATCTGGACATGTTGCCGATGCCCGCGTACGACCTCATCGATGTGCAGGCATATTGGAAGCAACAGTCGATGCCGCCCATTCCGCGTCGGCGCTACATCTCGATGGTCACGAGTCGGGGCTGTCCATATCACTGCATTTGGTGCCACAAGATTTTTGGGAAACGCCATCGCGCGCATTCTCCCGAACGCGTTGTCGCGGAGATCGAACATTACCGGCGCGACTACGGCGTGGACGAGATTGAGTTTCTCGACGATACGTTCACGGACGACCACGACCGCGTTTTCGAGATATGCCGCCTCGTCACGCAGCGTCTTGGGGCAATCGCGATGGCCTTGCCCAACGGCATTCGCGCGGATGCCGCGACGCCCGATCTTTTTGCTGCCTTGCATGATGCGGGGCTGTATTTTTGCGCGTTTCCGCTGGAAACAGGATCGCCGCGTTTGCAGGAATATACGGGCAAGCGTCTCGACATTCCGCGCTTCCTCGGCAATCTTGAGGAGGCCGCGCGCCTGGGGCTGCTCACGTTCGGTTTCGTGATGCTCGGTTTTCCTACCGAGACCGAGGACGAATTGCAGCAAACCATCGATACGGCTTGCGAATCAAGGCTCCATCTGGCTACGTTCTTGACGGTCGTGCCGTATCCCAACACGGAGCTTTATCGCATGGTCGAGCGGCAGCATCCCGAGAAACTCGCGGGGCTTGACTATAGGGACGCGACGTTCACGTATATTCGCGTCAATCTCACTGAACTGCCGGACAATGTGTTGTTTGCGTATCAGCGAAGGGCCAACCGGCGTTTCTTTCTCAACCCGCGCCGTGTGGCGCGGATTGTCCGTGACTACCCCAAACCGCATCTGTTGCCGTTGTATCTGCCTATTTTCGCGGCGCGCGTGACGAAGGGAATCTTTGGGTGATGGCCGCCGAGACCACCCGGGCGCAACGGCCAAGCGGGCGAATGTGGGGGCGCCTCGCGGCAGTTTGGATCGTCATCCTTGTCGCGTTTTCCGCATTGATCGAGGGCGCCGCGCGACTTGTTGTCCCTTCGCTTGATGACCGAACGCTGGGCGCATGGCGACGCACGATGGAAGTGCTCGGCGTGCCTGCAATCAACGAGGCCGCTACGTTTGATCCGTATCTGTTCTGGGCGCTCAAGCCAAACCTGCGCGGTCTGCGCGTCACGGGAACTTCGCCCGAGGGCGACAGCATCGATTTTGCGTTCAGCACGAACGCGTTGGGCCTTCGAGGGCCGGAGGTGACCCCCAAGGGACGGCGTCTGCGCGTGCTCGCGTTGGGAGACTCGTGCACCTTTGGTCTCGGTGTGAACGATGCGGACACGTGGCCCGCACAGTTGCAACGCATGCTTGACGAGCGCGGGGGCGGAACTCAATGGGATGTGATCAACGCGGGCGTCTATGGGTACTCCGCGTTTCAGGGGCTGCGCTATTTGCAGAGCAAAGGTTTCGCGCTCGATCCGGATGTCGTTATCGTGCAATTTTGGGCCAACGACGCGGAGCGTTGGAGCATGTCCGATCGCGAGGCGGCGCGGCGATTGGCGCTGACGCAGTGGGAACGTCCCCTCATGCGCAGCCGGTTCTATTGCTGGCTTAAATTGACCATGCAACACACCAACCTTGTCCGCATTCTTGCTCCAGACGGGCCGATGGTGCGCGAGTCGCCGGAGGAATTTGCGCAGTCGCTTCGCGCGATTCGCGACGCTTGCCATCGGCGCGGCGTCAAGGCGGCTTTTGTCGTCTGGCCCGTGCGCGAACAGTGGAGCGCCCCTTTTCCCCGTCCGAACGAGTATCAGCGCATTATCGAGGAAGTGGCGCGCGGCGCGGGTTCGTCGACAGCCGTGTTGAATCTTTTCGAGGTCTTTGCGCGCGCCGAGACCTCCCCCTACCTCGATCCCGTGCATGCCAATCCGGAAGGATGCCGCTTGATGGCGGAAGAAGGCAAGGCCGTGCTGGGAACGCTCTATTCCGCGGGGGCAGACGCGCCCGAGAGAACGCCATGAGGACTTCCAACCCAACGACAGGCGCGCGTTTCTCGCGTGCGTGCGTGCGCGACATGGTGGCGCTTGCGCTGATTCTCGCGGCGGGTGCGGGACTGCGCGCGGCGTATCTGTGCGATCTGCGGCACGACCCCACTTTCACGGCTCCCACAACCGATCCTGCTTTCCACGACGACTGGGCGCGGCAGCTTATCGGAGACCCTGGGCCGCCGCGTCCCGATCCCCCGGTTATTCGTCCGCCGGGCTATCCGCTGGAGCGCGGGCCGGGACATCCTGGAAATCTGCCGTACATGCGGCCGCCCGCGTATCCGTATTTGCTCGCGCTGCTCTACTTGCTGACCGGGGGCAGCTACGTCGGCGCGCGCGCGCTGCAAATGGGCATCGGGCTGTTGAACGCGCTGCTCGGCTATTTTTTGGGCCGAAAGCTTCTGGGCCGCGTTCCGGGTCTGATATTCGCGGGGCTTCTCGCGGGATATTGGGGTTTTATCTACAACGAGGGCGAGCTGCATGCGATTGTGCTGCTTATTCTTCTGAAGCTGTTGCTGTTGCTTGCCATGGCGGCTTGGGCCGAGCGCCCTGTGTGGAGTCGCGCGTTGCTCGCAGGGCTGTTGCTCGGAGCGTTGTGCGTCGCTGGGCCGATCAACCTCTCGTTCATTCCCGTTGCCGCCGTTTGGGTGGGGTGGATGGCGTGGAAGAAAAAGGGCGCGATCGTCATGCGCTGGCGCATGCCAATGGCGTTCCTCTTGGGCGTTGTGTTGGCGATCGCTCCGGTGACCATCCGCAACTACCGCGCGTCGGGCGAGTTCGTGTTGATCATGCCTACCGCGGGCGTGAACTTTTTCATCGGCAACCGAACCGCCTCGGTCGGCACGGCTCAATACGACGCCGAGTCCTTTTACCCGCGCGACACGATGTATATTTTCATGGGATTCAGCAAACATCTCGCCTATCGTTTGGGAAAGCCGATAGGCGAGGCGAGGACGTCGTGGCATTATTTTGGGCAGACTTATCAGGCGGTGCGCGATGATCCGTTCTTGGCGTTGGGGCGCCTTGTGAAGAAAGCGGCCCTGTTTTGGACGCCGCTCGAGACGATGCACAACAAGGCGGTGCAGTTCGATCGGAAGAATTCGCCGGTATTGCGGAATTTGCCTGGCGATTTTGCGCTGTGCGCGACGTTGTTTTTGGCGGGCGTCGCCATGTTCGTGCGAGATCGGCGAAGGGCCGTTTCTTTGGCGTCGAGTCGGCAACTGGATTTCGCGCGATCCGCTTCGCTGTGGCTTGTGGCGTTGTTCATCATGACTACGTGGCTGTCGTATACGGCCTTCATGATCAACTCGCAGTACCGCGCCCCCCTTGTTCCGCTAATGCTGTTGTTTGCCGCATACGCCATTCACCGGTTTGCGCAGTTGATTCGCGGGCGCCGGTATCTGGCGGCGGGCGCGTTGGCGATCGCGGGCGCGGGGACATATGCGCTTTTTAGCGTCAACTTCACCGGATATGATCTGAAGACCGATCGCTTTATATGGCATTACGACCGCGCCACGGCTTATGTCCGTCTGGGAAAATTCGATCGCGCCATCGACGAGTACCGCGAGGCCCTGCGCATCGATCCCTCCGTCGGCGGCGCGCAGCTTGATCTCGCCCAAACGCTTGCGGCGCGGGGGCGGATCGATGAGGCTTTCGAGGCGGTTTATGCGGCATACCGCGCATGGCCCGACAGCCCGCTAATTTACTTTGGTCTCGCCAACGAGCTGATTCGTCCGTTCGTGGAGGCCTACGACGGCAATCTCGCTCGCTTTGCGCAACCCCCGTGCACGTTCTCCGCAGCGCCCATGGATGCGGCGTCGCAAGGACGCATCGCGTTGGCGCGGCGTTGTCTTTTGCGCTATCTCGCGAGGGACCCGGAGGATGCGGGGGTGCGGTTTTTGGCGAACCAGTCGTTGGGGAGATTGTCGTTGGCCGAAGGGAGGTCAGGCGAGGCCGAGGCGCATCTTCGTGCCGCGCACGAAGCGCAACCCAACGACACAATCACCCGGGCGCGTCTTGCGACAGCTCTTCGCTGCCAAGGCAAGAACGAAGAAGCCGCCGCGTTCGAGGGGAACACGGCGGCTCCGGCGACTCCTTAGAGCAGTTTAATTTTTTATGCCTACGGTCCGTCTTGTGAGAGCATTTTCGCCAGGTTTCTTGATCGTACATGGCGTAGGCATAATTAGCGAAAATGCTCTAGTGTCTTGAGTTGCAAATTCATTGATTCATTCACGATGCAAACGGTTTCGCGATCCTGCGCACTCCCAATTTTGCGTAGTGTCCCGGAGGGACAATTGAATGTAGCCCACCACTTCAGTGGTGGGACACTGCTGCTGGAATTTCGAATTCGCTGTTCCCAGCGATACATCGCTGGGCTACACTCAATTGTCCCTACCGGGACACAAGCCCGCGAGACGTTGGTCCCATACGTGGACCGGTCTCGATACCCAACCAAGTTATTCAACGAATTGGTAATTCACCACACTAGTCTTCGCGATTACTTTGCGGGGCGGCCGTAGACTTCGACTTCGATGTAATCGTTGAACTCGTTCGAGGTGTTGCCGTTGCTGTAGAGGCGAACGTAGCGCCCCTTCGCGCCCTTGGCGTCGAACAGCTTGCCTTCGTTGGTTTCGATGTATTCCTTGTCTTTGCCAATTCCGAGCTTCGAGGAGTTGTCGTGGTCGTTGTTGAAGACGGTCGTGACGTTCTTGATGGCGTCGGGGTCGTCGGAGACTTTCACGATGACGTCTTTGTACACCCGGGCTTGGGCGTGGTAATGCCATACGACGATGGCGAAAATCTCGGTCTGCGCGCCGAGATCGATTTGCACCCATTGGACGCCCGGTCCCAATTCGACAAAGCTGCCGTCGGATCCTTCTTTATCGCCGTCGGTGATCTGCTCCATATCGCCGAGGATTGGGGCTTTGTCGCTGGAGACGACCTCCTTGCCCGCGGCGACATTCGTTACGCCTTTGGGAGCCAGGAAGGGAGGACGTTGCTGGCCCGTGACGGGTTCAAGATTGTCGGATTTGATGTCGGCGGGGGTCCCGACGAACATTGGGCGAGGCAGGTCGATTTTGATGGATTCCAGATCGGAGGAAGCCGAATCCGCGGCTGCGGCCGGCTCCTGGGCGATCGCGATCGAAGTCAATCCCGCAAAACCTAGCAGGACGGCGGCCGTTAGCAGACGAATCGCGTTCATGTTTCTCCTCCTCATGCGTTGCATGACGTCTTTTTGCTCGAAACCACGAAGTACAGATGGGCCAAGCCCGTTAACGCAATGCCGTAGCCGCAGTAGCGATGCGTCGCCACGAGCAGATGTTGGCCATGCGTGCCTGCAAGCGGCAACATGCATAGCGACACCGACAGCGCCGACGTTGCGCCCAGGACCAGGAACAGCCAAAAACATATGCGCTGTCCCACGTGGACGGGCGTGTCCGGAACAAGCCGGAAACGCTCGCCGTAACATACCGCGAACAAGGCCAGCGTCACGGCAAACAATCCGCCCAGCGACGTGTGCGCCATCAGCAGATAGCCGCGCAGCCCGCTGTCGCTGAACAAGGCATAGGCCCCGCTGGCGCCTAACAGCAACGCCGATGCCGCGACAGCCAGGTACAATAGGCGTCGGATCCAGACGGCGAAAGGGCCACAACTATTCATGTCAAGCCATCCTGTTCCTTGAGGGGAAGGCGAAACCCCTTGGGGGGGGACTCCCTTTCTCTTACATCTTCTTCATCAAGTAAGCCAAGCTTTTGAATGCGTACAATGCCAGCACAGAGGCCATCAACGCGCAGGCCGCGAACATCACGAGCTTGAACAAGGGCCGCACCTGGAATTCAAGGCCCCAGAGTGTCGCGAAAGCAGGGGATTCCTTGAGGAAACGGTGCATGGGGATGCCGGTTGGCGCGCTGCCCGCGACGGCGGGTCCTTGCAGGGACACCGTCGCGAAATAGAAGGGCGATCGGATCGCGTGACAATCCGTGCAACCGCCCGCGCCGAGAGCTTGTGAGGCCGGTCGCACGTCATGGCCCAGCTGCCAGCGGTACGGCGCGGCGGCGGGCGTATCGGCGGCGACCGTCAAGGTTCCGTCCGCATTGAGGGCATACTCGTTGCCGGAACACACATACACCGGCGCGCCGTCGACCTCTCCGCTCGAAGCCAGCGCCAGCAAGGCGGCGGCAATCTGAAGGTCGGTCAAGGGGGTATAGGGTTCTTTGACGGGCGGTTCCGCTTCAAGGGGTTCGCCGGTCGCTTCAGGCGGCGCGAGGGTTTCGCTGTTCTCGCTTGCCACAGCGGCGTCTGCGGCGGATTCAGCGGCGGTTGCGTCCGCATCGGCGCTCTCGGATGGAGCCTGCGCTGCGTTGTCTGTTTCCGGGGCCGGCAGATCCTTCGCGGGGGCGTCTTGCGGAACGGACGTCGTTATGGCCTGCGTGACCAATGCGGAGATCCGATCCAGGGGCAAGGGCTTGACGGCGTCGCCTTTTTTCACGCCCCAGAATGCGGGCCAGACAGCGTACATCGGCATGATGGAGCCGTCGCTTTGGCGCTCGAAAACCGGGGCCTGAATATATGGCAGGTCGGTGTCCCAATGGGCGCGGCCGTGGATGCCGAAGCGGTTGGCGCGCGAGGTGCGCACGGCGTGCGTCTCGTCGCCGGGTTGCGGGCCGGAATGGCACGCGGTGCAACTCAATTTCTCGAAATGAAGGGGGGGGAAACCCTTGTGTTTCGGATGCGGGGCGCGCGGCTTGACGATGGCGGAGTCGCCTCCGGTTCCGTAGTGGCAGCCGCGGCACGAATACATGTCGCCGCCGGGGGCTTTTTCGCGCCCGGTGACAATTTGATGGTCTAGTTTGTTGCGGTGGCAATCGGTGCAGGTCATGCCCGCCGCCATGTGCACGTCTTTTTGGGCGTTCCAGCGGGCTTCCGCGGGATCGCCGGCCAGGCTCGCCGAGTGACAGAAATAGCAACGTTCCGCCGGAACTTGGCGTCTCACGTCGAAGAACACCCGATTTTTTGCGTCGAACTTTTCCTTGCGATAGGCGACCGTCGGGGCTGCTGTCCAGGCGTTGTCGAGGTTTGGGGAGACGTAGCGATCATAGGTGTCGGGCAAGCGCGAAGCCATGTTGTCGACAGTGCCGAGCCAACTCGCTGCTGTGGCGGCCCAACGGAAATTCTCGCGCGCGCATTGGATCGCGTATTCGCTCTGGTTTTGCTCCCGGTCCACGTTGTGGCATGCCAAGCAGTTGATGTCGAGCGTGCCGGAAATTTCCCATCGCGCGTTCCGGTCGGGCGGCGCGCCGGGGGCGGCTTCGTAGACCGCGCCGCCAGGCATGTGCCGGGCAAAACGCTTGGTGAATTCCCACGCAGTCAGGCCGACGTCCGCGGGCGCCAGACCCTTTTCCGGGCCGTTCACGAAGGGCAATTGCGTGCCCGTGGCTTCGTCCACCAACACCCACGGCTCGCCGCGATAGGGATCATAGCGGCGCGCTTGCGCGGCGGCTTCGGGGCTAAAGTGGAATCCGCCGCTGATCGTCTTGTAGTTGTGGCAGTCGCCGCAGGTGTTCTGGAGCGAGAAGGGCTGCGGGGCGTTATCGGTCGGAAGAATCGGATCGCCTTCGTCGTCGTACAGCGGGATGTGGTGAACCGCAGGCGAACGGGAGCCGTCCATGTCTGCGTGTTTGCGCGGGGGCGCCGCGTGTGCGGCACAGGCAACCATCATCCCCGCGATCCCTATCGCTATCAGCGTTTTGTTTGCGTTCACGCCTGGAATTCCTCGGGAAGAAACGGCAAGCGCGTGCCCGCTTCGACGGCCGCGTTGGCCTTCAGCACGCACACGGCGGTTTCGTAGCCGATATCGGCGGGGCAATTGAGCGGCACGCCCGTGCGCACCGCATCGAAAAAATTCTCCAGGTGAGGCTGATGCGCCGGCTTGTTCAGTTGCAGCGTCAAATCCCATGAGCCAAGCCGCTTGGTGACGCGGACATCCACAAACGTGTCCTTGGTGGGCGCGGCGGCTACGGCGGTTTCGTCCGGTTTCGAGAGCAGTCCGGCGGCGACGAGTTTGTTCCAGGGATCGTCCGGCGCGTGCACTTCTTTGAGGAAATGGTTGCCGCGCATGGGGACTTCCGAGATGACCAGCGTGCCGTTGACGCCCATGAAGGTTTCGTAAAAGCCGCCGTTGCTGGAGGTCGTTAGAACTTGGTAGAACGCGCGCGACACGCCCTCGGGGGTGTCATACTCGTAAATGGCCAAGACGTTGTCGAACCACTCGTGCTGCGTGTAGTAGTCGATGCCGCCGCTGGCCACGACCGACCGCGGGGGAGCGCCGAAAACCCAATTGAAAATGTCGATCTGGTGCGATCCGAGATCGACCACCGGTCCGCCGCCGTATTTGCGGTACCAGCGCCAATTGCGGAAATGGTGCATCGAGTCGTACCCGTATTTCGCCAAGGTTGCCGGGTCTATCTCGTAGCGCTTGGGCCAGCCGAGGTCTTCGCTTTTGGCGCGGTTCCATTGCGCGTTCGCATGGGTGATGCGATCGAGCAGCCGATGCTCTCGCACCAAGGATCCGATGGCGTTCAAGTAGCGCGGATTGCTGCGGCGTTGGTGGCCGATTTGGAGGAGTTTGCCGGTTTCGCGCTGGGCCAGCAGCATCCGTTTGGCGCCTTCGATGGTGTTGGCCATCTCTTTTTCGCAGTAGACGTGCAAACCGGCCTTGAGACACGCGATCGTGTGTTCGGCGTGCATGAAGTCCGGCGTCGCGACAATGACGGCGTCAAGGTCCTTTTCGTTGGTCAGCAGTTCGCGGTAGTCGACGTAGAGGTTGTGCTCGTGGCCGTACTTGCGCAAGGTGCCCGAGGCGCGCCGTTGGCTATACTCCCAAATGTCGCATATGGCTTTGACGCGGATGCCGGGAATGCGCAGGATGGACTCCATCAAGATCATGCCTTCCGCGCCTAGGCCGATCATGGCGATATTGAGGTCGTTCGAGGAAGGGGCCACGGCTGGGGCAAGCGATTCGGACGCCGGGGCCGCAGCGGCGGATTCCGCTTCTTCCTGGGCCATGGCGGCAGCGCCCATCAAAAGCCCCGCGCCGCCCGCCGCCGTCGCGACGAGAAAGTCCCGCCGGCTGGGTTTTCGCGAAGGTTTGGCGCTCCCCGAATGGACATTTTTCGCGCTTGTTTCGTTGCGTGCGTCCTTCATGCGATTCTCCTCAGCTCAACAGCAACGTCCACTCCGACGTGCGCAGAGGCGCAATCCGCCGGACGGACAGGCAAACCAGCGTCTTTGCTATGCTACAACAACTCTGCGATTTGGACAGCGTTAAAGGCCGCGCCCTTCAGCAAGTTGTCTGAGACGATCCACATCGCCAGGCCGCGCGGGTGCGAGAGGTCTTCGCGGATGCGCCCGACGAAGGTGTCGCCGCTGCCGACGCAGTTGATTGCCAACGGGTAAATCTGGTTGGCGGGATCGTCCTGCACGACGACGCCCGGCGCTTGCGACAACAACTGGCGCGCCTCGGCGGCCGTCAGTTTCTTCGCGGTCTCGATGGTGACCGATTCGCTATGTCCCGAATGCACCGGCACGCGCACGGTCGTCGCCGTGACGCGGATGTTCGGATCGCCCATGATCTTCTTGGTCTCGTTGACCATCTTCATTTCTTCGTTGGTATAGCCGTTGTCTTCGAAAGCATTGGCTTGCGGAATCTGCGGAATGCAGTTGAACGCGATGGGGTGCGGGAACACGGCGCATTCGGGCGTCTTGCCGTCGAGCACGGCGCGCGTCTGGTTGTACAGATCGTCCAACGCTTTGATGCCTGCTCCGGAGACCGCTTGGTACGTGTCCACAATAACGCGCTCGATCGTGGCCGCGTCATGCAGCGGTTTCAGCACCACCACCATCTGGATGGTCGAGCAGTTCGGGTTGGCGATAATGCCCTTGTGCTTGGGAATGTCGTATGCGTTGACCTCCGGCACCACCAGGGGCACTTCCGGATCCATGCGCCACGCGCTGGAATTGTCGACGACCACGCAGCCGTCCTTCGCCGCGAACGGCGCGAACTTCTTACTCGTCGAACCGCCCGCGCTGAACAGGGCGATGTCCACACCCTTGAACGAGGTCTCGGTCAACTCCTCAACGGTCACTGTTTCGCCGCGGAACTTCAGGGTCTTACCCTTGGAACGGGCCGACGCTAAGCACTTGAGCTCTTTGACGGGGAAATTGCGCTCCTCAAGAACCTGCAGCATCTTGCTGCCGACCAACCCCGTGGCGCCCACTACCGCAACAACTTTCGGCGTCATGATATCGTGCTCCCTTGTTACGCGCCTTGCCAGCCATGGCACTCGACGAGACGGCCTGGGCGAAGCGCCTGTGCGGACCCGTCTCTATTCTGGACAGAGGCGGCAGTATACCGGATTTTGACGCGAGAATCGAATTTTCTTCGCATGGATTCTTGCTTGAGGCGACCGATTCCTTTTCGGATCATGGGTCTCTATGGCTCCGATGTCTACGCGCGCGCAGGCCCATGCGGGCGCGGCGGCGCAAGAAGTCCTCGCAAAACACTTGGTTGTCTATGTAAAATAGTATTACATATTTATATACAATATATAAACGTTCATACTATATTGATCATTAAATTTATATTTATAATAATAGATAAACCTATATATAGTGTTTTGGATTCATCCGCGCGCCCGGAGGATGAAGCGGCGGGAGGCTTGGTTTTTGCGCGGCATCGTTGCCTTTCTTTACTGGACTGGCGGCTTGCCGTATCATCCCCTTCGCCGGTGGGCGGCCTGAAGCCGGATGCGGGAACGGGTGGAGACGTTGGCTGATGGAAATCGATATCCGGAGGGGGGAAAGCGACGTTGAGACGGCCCTGCGTTCGCGTGCTGCCGTTGCGTGGGATGCGGCGCTGACGGTTGGATTGGCCCTGTTGGCGTTGATTGTGTTTGCGCCGGCGATGCGGAATGGATTCGTCGGTTACGATGACGAAATCTATCTCACCGCAAACTCTCACGTGCAGGCCGGGCTGACATGGGACAATGTTCGATGGGCCTTCACAACCTTTCACGGAAGCAATTGGCATCCTCTGACGTGGCTGTCCCACATGGGGGGGTGGTCGTTGTTTGGGAGTGCGGCGTTTGGTCATCACCTGATCAATGTGCTGCTCCATGCTTTCAACGCGGCGCTGGTGTTTCTCGCGTTGCGCGCTCTGACCCGAGACCGGTGGCCGAGCGCATTTGCGGCGGCTGTTTTTGCGACGCATCCGTTGCATGTTGAATCGGTCGCCTGGGCGGCGGAGCGCAAGGACGTTTTAAGCGCTTTTTTTGTCCTGTGGACGTTGCTTGCCTACGCGCGTTTCGTTCGGACGAAGCGCCGCCTCGCATATGGAGGCGTGGTTTTTTCCTACGCGTTTGCGTTGCTTGCAAAGCCGATGGCGGTTACGTTGCCGTTTGTATTGCTCTTGATGGACTACTGGCCTTTGGGGCGACGATCGGAGATGGAACGGACGCCTATTTCCAGGCTTTTTTGGGAAAAAGCGCCTTTGTTCGTTGCGGCATTGGCCTCGTGCATCGTGACGCTTATCGCCCAAGCGCATGGCCATGCGATTGCGCGTCTAGACGAAATCCCCTTGGGGGCGCGCGTCGCCAATGCGTTGGTCTCTTACTGGAAATACATTGGCAAAACCTTTTGGCCGATGGATCTCGCCGTCATGTATCCACACCCAAGCCATGCGATCGGCTGGATCGAAGGCGGGGCGGCGGGTCTTGCCCTGTTGCTCGTGAGCGTTATCGCGGCGAAGGCAGGCCGGAAGCGCGGCTACCTAATCGTCGGTTGGCTGTGGTTTGTGGGAATGCTCGTTCCTGTGATCGGCATCGTGCAGGTTGGCAGTCAAGCCATGGCCGATCGATACATGTATCTCCCATTGACGGGCCTGACCATCATGGCGGCATGGGGGCTTCGCGATGGCTTTGGGAGACGGAAGCAGGCCCCGGTTGTCTTTGCCTACGCGGCGGCGGCGGCGTTGGTCGCCCTGTCGGCCGTCACGCAGGCGAACCTGCGGCATTGGCGCGATGGCAGGACCCTCTTTTCGCACGCTGCGGCGGTCACGCGCGACAATGCCATCGCGCACTACAATCTGGGAACGCTGGAACTGCGCGAAGGCCATGTGGCGGCCGCGGAGCGCCACTTGCTCGAGGCCGTCAGGATCAATCCGGGCTATGCCGACGCCCATGCCAACTTGGGGGCGTTGCGCTTAGGCCGCGGCGACTATGCCGGCGCGCGCGATCACCTCGAGCAGGCCCTCCGCTGCGAGCCGCGGGATGCCGTCGTCTTGACCAATCTGGCGATCGTATGCCTTCAGACAGGGCTGCCCACCGAGGCTGCCCGCCATATCGAACAGGCGTTAACCGTCGATCCGGAATATCCGGCGGCTATGACGCTGGGCAAGAGCCTGGGTCTCGTCGTTCCGCCAAGGATCGGCGCTGCGCAGTAAGCTCTTTCGCGGCTGCTTTCCGTCCCGCTTTTCCGTTGTCTCCTGCGCGACGGGAGAAATGCGGCTAAAATCCCTGAGTCTTGTTCGCAATTGCGATGCGACGACGCCTGGACATTCGCAGGGCAGGCGTCCTATTGTGTAGTGATCTGTGTCGACGGCGGACAATGAGCAGCGATTTGTCTTGGTCGGCGCGTTTATGAACGTGGCTCGCGCCGCAAGCGCACACGCTTGGAGGCGCGCGTTTCTCGCGGCGCCGTGCAGCCCGGGGAGAAATGCGGAAAAGCGAATGTCATGATGATGTTGGCAGGCGCCATGTTTTTTCTCTTCGGCGCGACGCAGATATGGACCGAGAGCAGTTCGGTGAATGTTTTTCCCGACACGGTTCCGCAGGGAAGCGCAAAGGCTTCCGTTCGGTTGTACGCGTCCCAGGGAGAGGCGGAATCGTTTCAACTCTGTTTACGCGCCGACGCGAAAGGTTTTCGCGGACGGGATATTCCCGCGCGTCCGCTCGACAAACAGATCGGCCCGCCGCGCATCCATGCAGTGGGATATGTCTCCCTGGACAAGGCTCAACAGCGTCAGTGGCCTGATCCCTTGCTGCCCGTAGAACCCTTTGACGTTCCTCCGAGACAGACGCGCGTGTTTTGGGTGACGTATGCCGTGCCTCGGGATGCGAAGCCGGGGCTGCATACGGGAAAAGTGGACGTTGTCTCGGATGCAGGGCCTCGGTTATCCGTGGACGTGACCATAGAGGTGTTTGCTTTCGCGCAACCGGAGGTCGCTTCTTTTCGAACGTTGTTTCCCCTTGACCGTCACGCCTTCGAACGCGCGTATGGGATCGAAGGCGTGGCGCTCGAACCGTGGAAGGCCGTGTACGATGCGCTGGCGGGCTACAAGGTGTCATCGTCGTTGTGGGACGGCGGCGGACTGGTCCGGCTGATAGACGGCAAGGTCGACGCGTCGGCGTTCCAGGAACACCTCGACTATGCGATGTCGCGCGCGAACATGGCGGTGATCGATCTCGGGGGCGGCCGCGGCGGCATGGCTCCGTTGGAGGCGACCGTCGGAGAGGGAGGCTTGCAGCCATACCTGGAGGGCATGCATGCGTGGCTTGATGCCAAGGGATGGCTTGACCGCGCCTGCGTAAGCGTCGTGGATTTTCCCGCGCGGGATCGCTGGCCACAGACGCGCGACGTGTTGTTCCGCGTGAAGCGAGCCGATCCCGCCATGCCCCGGCTGGCCATCGGGCA
>ERZ795030.3941-NODE-3941-length-15100-cov-4.541575_pt1 | contig 15100 bp, 15 predicted proteins | sample MGYA00375122_ERZ795030 | MGnify/ENA primary metagenome ERZ795030 (study PRJEB30165, sample SAMN05720146) | activated sludge metagenome | isolation source: anaerobic digester from wastewater treatment plant | place: Japan | collected 2015-04-20 ...
GGATCGGGACGTTCGATTGCCTGAAGCCGGTGAGCGTACCCGGTTTGCTTGACCCTCTGGGTATAATTCATCTAACCAATTTGGAAATGATCCCATGTACGAAATTCTCTCAAAGACAAAACTGAATAATGATGTCGAGGAAATGGTGATCCGGGCGCCTTATGTGGCGCGTCGGTGTGAACCGGGCCAATTCATCATTCTCCGCGTGGATGACGAAGGTGAGCGAATCCCCCTTACGATCGCCGAATATGATTCGCAAAAGGGCACGGTATCGATCATCTACCAGGTGGTTGGATTCACTACCCGGAAACTTAGCGAAAAGAAAGCGGGGGAATTCATCGCGGATTTCGTGGGCCCTCTTGGGAAGCCCACCCGGCTTCACGCCCACAAACGTGTGATCGGGATCGGCGGGGGTGTCGGCGCGGCGCCTCTTTATCCCCAGTTGAGGAAACTGAGTGAAATGGGAACCGAGGTGGATCTTATTCTCGGCGCGCGTAACAAGGACCTGATTATCCTCGAAGAGAAATTCAGGACATTTTGCAAAAATATCTATATCACGACGGATGACGGAAGTTACGGTATGAAAGGTCTTGTGACGGACAAGTTGAAGGAGCTTGTTGAGGGCGGCAACCAATATGACGAAGTGATCGCGATTGGGCCGCTTGTCATGATGAAATTCGTAAGCCTTTTGACCAAACAATACAATTTAAAAACCAGCGTTTCCCTCAACCCGATCATGATTGATGGTACCGGAATGTGTGGCGGATGCCGTGTGACCATCGCGGGTGAGACAAAGTTTGCCTGCGTGGATGGGCCCGATTTTGACGGCCACCAGGTAGATTATGATGAGTTACTGCGCCGACAAGGGATGTACAAGACCGAGGAGAACCACGCCTGCAGGATCGGTCTGGGAAAAGTGTAAAAATGGCGCCAAACATGAATCCTAAAAAGGTGCCGATCCCCGAGCAAAGCCCCGCAGAACGCGTCAAGAATTTCAATGAAGTCGCTTTAGGTTATACCCCCGAGCAGGCCCAGGAAGAGGCGTCCCGCTGTCTCCAGTGCAAAGCCCGCCCCTGTGTTGAAGGTTGTCCGGTCAATGTCAGAATTCCGGAGTTTGTCAAAAAAGTCGCGGAAGGTGATTTTGACGGAGCTTACCGGATCCTCGTTAGCGAAAATTGTCTCCCGGCGATCTGCGGCCGCGTATGTCCCCAGGAAACCCAGTGTGAGGCGCGTTGCGTTCGAGGGAAAAAAGGGGAGTCGGTGGCGATTGGAAGGCTCGAGCGGTTTGTGGCGGATTACGCGATGGAGAAAATGTCCGCGGACGCTCCCCGAATTGAGCGAAACGGGATCAAAGTCGCGGTCGCGGGCGGAGGGCCCGCGGGGCTTACGTGCGCGGGAGAACTCGCGCGTCTCGGGTACGAGGTTACCGTTTTTGAAGCGCTTCACGCGCTTGGCGGGGTTTTAATGTACGGAATTCCGGAGTTCCGGCTTCCCAAAAAGTTGGTCAAAAAAGAGATCGCGGGCGCTTTGAAACTCGGGGTCAAGATTGAAAAAAACGTGATTATCGGGAAATCGATCACCGTGGATGAGCTTTTTCAGGAAGGATTCCAGGCTGTTTTCATCGGTTGCGGCGCGGGACTTCCTTCTTTCATGAAAATTGAAGGCGAGAACCTGAACGGCGTTTATTCCGCGAATGAATTTCTGACTCGCGCGAACCTGATGAAGGCTTATGATTTCCCGAATTCGCCGACTCCGGTGAAAGTTGGGAAACGGGTTGCCGTGGTCGGCGGAGGGAATGTCGCCATGGACGCGGCGCGAACCGCGAGACGGCTTGGGGCTGAGGAAGTTTATATCGTCTATCGGCGAAGTGAGAAAGAATTGCCGGCAAGGCTTGAGGAGATCCACCACGCGAAAGAAGAGGGGATTATTTTTAAATTTTTAACGGCGCCGGTAAAGGTACTTGGAGAGAGCGGGTGGGTGACGGGGATGGAGTGTGTCGAGATGGAACTTGGCGAGCCTGACGCGTCCGGCCGCCGGCGGCCGGTGGCTAAAAAAGGCAGTCACTTTGTTTTTCCGGTTGAGACAGTGATCGTGGCGATTGGGGGAACGCCGAATCCTCTCATTCGCCAGACGACGCCGGGTCTTGAGACCCAGAAGTGGGGCGGCATCGTTGTCGATGAAGCGACCATGAAGACCGCCAAAGACGGGGTCTATGCCGGCGGCGATATCGTGACCGGCGCGGCTACGGTGATTTTGGCGATGGGAGCCGGGAAAAAAGCGGCTCGAGCGATTCACGAGAATTTTCAAAAGAAAGCCTCCGGATAGGGAAGAATTTTTTTTGCTTGATAAATGATACTAAAGTAGTATCATTAAACATGATATAGCTGATTTTATTTTCCATCCCTTTGCCTCGTGAGGGGACGGAAACGCGTCTGAAACCCCTCTGGAGTTGTCGGGAGAACAAGGCTGATGAAGCTGATTACGCGAAATACGGACTACGCGGTGCGCGCTCTTTGTTATCTCGCGCGGCAGGATCAGAAATCCGTGCCAGTTTCGGAGATGGTGACGGCGTTGAAAATTCCGAGGCCGTTTCTGAGGAAGCTTTTGCAAACGCTTAGCACGGAGGGCATACTCGATTCTTTTAAGGGGCAGGCGGGCGGTTTCGCCCTTGCCAAAACCCCCTCCAAGATCCGGTTGACTGATTTGATTCGTATTTTTCAGGGGACGGTTGAACTGAACGAGTGTGTTTTTAGAAAAAAGATTTGTCCGAACCGAAGTACCTGTAAATTAAAACGCGAAATTGACGCGATTGAGAAATATGTTCTTAAACGACTTTCCGGCGTGACTGTTGCTTCATTGTTGGGCCAGGCGGAACATGGGGAAGTTGAACGGGGTTAACTGGTTTGTGGAGCTTGTGTCGGGAAGTATAATGGCTCCGGCTTTGAGATACATGTTTAATCCAATTCCTTTATGACACAACATCCATATCAATACATTTACGGGCCTGTTGCTTCCTGGCGGCTGGGGCGTTCCCTTGGGATTGATCCTCTCTCAACCGACCAGAAGACCTGTTCGTTTGACTGCGTCTATTGCCAGACCGGACGAACAAAAGTTTTAACTCTTGAGAGGAAGATATTTGTTCCGACGGAGGCGTTGCTTGAAGAAGTCCGGAGAGTTCCTGCGGAGCCGCTGGATGTCGTTACCTTCGCCGGGAATGGTGAACCAACCCTTGCTTTAAACCTGGGCGATATGATTCGGGGGATACGGACGGTGCGTTCCGAGAGGATCGTTGTCATTACGAACGGTTCTTTGATCTGGCGACCGGATGTCCGTGAAGATTTGGCCCTGGCGGATTTTGTCATGGTAAAACTTGACGCGGGCTCATCCGACTCCCTGGAGGCGGTCAATCATCCGGCGGAAGGGATCGGTTTTGAGGAAATTTGCGAGGGACTTCGGGTGTTCAGGAAAAATTATCACGGGAAACTCGCTTTGCAGATCATGTTTGTCTCGTCTAACAAGGATCTGGTCGCGGATATTGTGAGCCTGGCTCAAACGATTCGTCCCGATGAGATCGAGGTAAACACTCCTTTGCGGGTGTGCGCCGTCAAACCGTTAACGGCTGAAGAAATGGTTCCGATTACGGATCTTTTCCGAAAAACTTTCACCCGGATCCCCGTCAAAAGCGTTTATGAAGAAGAACGAAAAAAGAGCCAGCCGTACTGTCGGCAGTCCACCGATCGTCGCAGGGGCCAAGAACTACCCTGAAGGGGTGGTCCGCCTGAGCGATGACCGGTGATGGTTTAAAGCCAAAGGTGGCCATAAAGCCATAGAGTTCGTTGCAACTCAGGTTAAAAAAAAGTAAAATGCCATAATTCCGGAGTTAATCATGAATCAATCCCACAATAAATCTTCAGCTGAGGAGCTTCTTCAGGAAATCGCGGTCCTGAAAGAGGAACGTCATGCCGTCATCATCGCGCACAATTATCAACCTCCCGAAATTCAGGATCTCGCGGATCACGTCGGAGACTCGCTCGAACTGAGTCGGCTCGCGGCCAAAACGGATGCCCGGGTCATTGTTTTTTGTGGCGTGAAATTTATGGCTGAAACCGCGGCCATTCTGTCTCCTGACAAAACGGTTCTTTTGCCCGCGCGCGAGGCCGGATGCACGCTGGCGGACTGCGCGACAGCCGGGCGGATTCGGGAAATGAAACAAAAATATCCCGGCGCCCTGGTGGTGACTTACGTGAACAGTTCGGCGGAGGTGAAGGCGGAAAGCGACATCTGTTGCACGTCCGCTAACGCGGTGGATGTCGTGAAGTCGGTGGATCCTTCGAAACAGATTATTTTCGCGCCGGATTACAATCTTGGTCACTATGTGTCCAAAGTGACAAATCGGCGAATGATCCTCTGGGATGGGTGCTGTCCGACGCACGCGACTCTTTCGACATCGGGTGTCGAGAAGGCCCGGGAGAAGTGGCCGAAGGCGATTTTTATGATGCATCCCGAATGTAAGCCCGCCGCGCTTGAGCTGGCGGATTATGTCGGCAGTACATCCGCGATGATTCGTTACGCTAAACAGCAGCCCGACGGAACGGAATTCATTGTCGGCACTGAAGGCGGGCTTTTGCACAAGTTGGAAAAAGAAAATCCCGGCAAGGTCTTTCACGTTGCCAGCGATTTTTTGGTCTGCCCGATGATGAAAATGATCTCGCTTGGGGATGTCCGCGATTCGCTTGAGAAAATGCAATCCGTGATTTCCGTGCCTGAAACAATTCGCGTGAAAGCCAGGGCGGCCGTGGAAGCGATGTTGCTCTAACGGGAACGCCGGTCAAATCTGCAGGATAATTTTTGAGAGGAAATATCATGAAAAAAGCGATCCATGAAGGTTTTGAAGCAATTCAGAAAAAAGGGAGCCGGGTTGTGGCGGAAGGAAAGCACATGCTTCCGGCCGCTGGTTTGATGGTCGCGACGGGGGTGATTTCTTCCATTCAGGATCGTTCTCGTCCGTTTGTGACGGTCATCAATTCCTACACGACGCATATCCCCGGACATGTTCATTTGAACATTCTCGGCGAAAAAGTGGTTCAGGCCCTCAAGGTCAAAGGGTACAACGTCTGGTACGCGAATATCGGCGCCGCGATTTGTGACGGGATCGCGATGGGGCATTTCGGGATGAAATATTCGTTGCCCTCAAGGGAACTGATCGCTGACCAGATAGAATCGATTATCGGGGCGCATCCTTGTGACGCCTGGATCGGGATTGGTAACTGCGACAAGATTATTCCCGCCATGCTGAACTCGATGGTGCGTCTTAATATCCCTTCAGTCTACGTAAGCGGCGGCCCGATGCTCGCGGGGCGCAACAAATCAGATCTTATAACGGTATTTGAAGGGGTCGGACAAGAAGCGGCCGGAAAGATTTCGGCGGGCCAACTGACCGAGATGGCCAATACTGCCTGCCGAACCTGCGGAAGTTGCGCGGGAATGTTTACCGCGAACTCCATGAATTGTCTCGCGGAGGTGATTGGTCTCGCGCTCCCCGGGAACGGCTCCATTCCTGCCGCGGCGTGGACGGACACAAAGACTCTTTCCTGGGCGGTAAATCCCGAGCGGATCGCGCTTGTGGAAAAAGCGGCGGATGTCCTAGATAACATGCTCAAGAAAAAAATCCGGCCGCGGGATATCGTGACCAAAAAATCGATCGATAACGCGTTCATCTTGGATTTGGCCATGGGGGGATCCTCGAATACGGTGCTCCACACGCTGGCGTTGGCTTGTGAGGCTGGGATCGATTATCCATTGGAGCGGATTAACCGGCTTGCCAAAAGAACTCCTAATCTTTGCAAAGTGTCACCTTCAAGGCCGGACATTCACATGGAGGATGTCCATCGCGTGGGCGGGATTGCGGCGATTCTTAAAGCGGTTGTCGAAGATGGCCGCGCGCCTCTTAATCTTGATGTCAAGACTTGCACCGGTACGTTGCGGGATATGGTGGAAAAAGCTCCTTCGGCGGACGGAGACGTTATCAGGATCGGGGATCGCACGTTTTCCAAAGAAAGCGGGCTTGCCATCCTGTACGGAAACATTGCTCCGCAGGGCGCTGTGGTCAAAACGGCCGGTGTCGAGAAGGACATGATGAAGTTTACGGGACGCGCGAAGTGTTACGATTCGCAGGATGAAGCGCTCGAAGCCATCTTGAAGGGTAAGGTCGTGGATGGTGATGTCGTGGTGATCCGTTATGAGGGGCCGAGAGGAGGCCCGGGGATGATGGAAATGTTATCTCCGACTTCCGCGATCAAGGGACGTGGACTACGCGCCGCTTTGATCACGGATGGCCGATTCTCGGGAGGGACGCGGGGACTTTGTATCGGACATATTTCCCCTGAAGCCGCCGCGGGAGGACCGATCGCGATTATCAAGAACGGCGACGTGATTGAAATCGACGCCGTGAAACGCACGATGGAACTTCTTGTTCCGGCTAAAGAAATTAAATCACGGTTCCGGAAGTTGAAACCTTTCAAAAGTAAAGTGACCGGTGGGTGGCTTGGCCGTTATTCCCTGCATGTGTTGAGCGCGCATACCGGCGCCGTGATGGACAATAGCGCTTTATTTGAAAACAAAAAACAGAAATGAGGTTGTTATGATCAGTGAGAAAATGGCGAAAGCGATTAACGAGCAAATCAATAAAGAAATCTACTCGGCTTACCTTTATGTCGGCATGGCCGCCTATGCCGGAGGTCTGGGGCTGGGAGGAATTGCCAATTGGTTTCAATCGCAGGCTAAAGAGGAACTCGGGCACGCTCAAAAGTTCATGCATTACCTGAGCGAACAGGGGAGTGATCTGGTCCTTAAGGCGATCGCGGCGCCTGATCAAAAGTTCACTTCGGTGGCCGCCGCTTTTGATAAAACTCTGGAACACGAAAAAGAAGTGACCGCTTCCATTCGTGACTTGGTAACGCTCGCCAAAAAGGAAGCCGACTACGCGACGGAGATTTTTCTTCAGTGGTTTGTGACCGAGCAAATTGAAGAGGAGGCCAGCGTCTCCGATATTATTCAGAAGCTCGCGATCGGTGGGAAAATGGGGAATTCTCTCCTGATGCTCGACAAGACGCTGGGGCTCCGGAAATAAATCGGAAAAATTAAACGAATGAAGGCGATACGGATAGCGGACGACGTTTGGTGGGTGGGGGCCATTGATTGGAATGCCCGGCATTTTCACGGACATACCTACACGACAAAGCGCGGTACGACCTATAACGCGTACCTGATCGTTGATGAAAAAATAACGCTGGTAGACGCGGTGTACGGGCCGTTCACGGATGAGATGATTCAGCGGATCCGGACGGTCATTCCAGTGGAAAAGATTGACACGATCATTGCCAATCACATTGAGCCGGACCATTCGGGCGCGTATCCGGAACTTCTTAAACTTTGTCCGAACGCGAAGCTCTACGGAAGCGCCCGCGCGGGACAAGGGCTGGAGCGCTATTATCACCAAAAGTTCGATTTCGCGCCGGTAAAGACTGGTGACAAATTATCACTTGGGAAGAAGACGCTCCGTTTTATCGAAATCCCGATGATCCACTGGCCGGACAGCATGATGACTTACCTGGAGGAAGATCAGATCCTTTTTTCAAACGACGCCTTTGGACAGCATTACGCGACGAACGAGCGATTTGACGATGAGGTCCCGTGGGAAATCTTGATGGAAGAGGCGGCCAAATATTACGCGAACATCCTCTGGCCGTTCAGTCATTTGATCGCGAAAAAGCTAGTCGAGCTCGCGGAGATGAATCTTCCGATCCGCATGATCGCGACCTCGCACGGAGTCAGCTGGCGGAAAGAGCCGCGGAAAATAATTACCGCTTATGAGCGGTGGGCGGCGAACGTGACGGATCCCAAGATCGTGATTGTTTATGAGACGATGTGGGGATCGACCGCGAAAATGGCCCGAAAAATCGCGGAAGGCGTTGCTACCTCGGGAGTCAAGTGTGAAATCCACGACATTGCCGCGACGGATCGGACGGAAGTGATTTATGACATGTTTAGCGCGAAAGGCTACATCGTAGGATCTTCCAATCATGACAGCGGCATGCTCCCCAACATGGTGTCGTTCATGGAATTTCTGAAAGGTCTGCATCCCAAAAACAGGATTGGCTGTGCTTTTGGTTCCTACGGATGGTCGGGTATCGCGATCAAGAAACTTGAAGAGACGCTGAAGGAATCCGGGGTGGAGATCGTTCAGCCAGCGCTGTCTGTTGTCTACGCTCCGGACGAGGCCCAGCTCGCGGCTTGCCACGAGTTCGGGCGAAAAATCGCAGAGTTTGTGAAGGCTGTGTAGTTACATGAAAACTTTCGATGCTATTGAAAAACGGCACAGTACCCGGGAATATAAGGACCAGCCGGTTCCGAAGGAAATGCTGGAGGCGTTAGTGGACGCGGGCCGACGCGCTCCGAGCGCCCGGGCGGTTGAACCTTGGGAGTTTGTGGTTGTAACGGATCGCGGAAGGCTCGATATTCTTGCTTCTCTTGTTAGCACGGGGGCCTTCCTCAAACAAGCCACGGCCTGTATCGTTGTGCTCTGTGAAGATGTGAAGTATTTTCTTGAGGATGGGGCCGCGGCCACCCAGAATATTCTTCTCGCGGCGACTGACCTGGGGCTTGGAACCTGCTGGATCGCGGGAGATAAAAAAGAATATGCCCCCGACGCGCTGAAGCTCCTTGATGTTCCCCCGGGGTATAAATTGGTCAGTCTCGTGGCGGTCGGATGGCCGGCTAAATCTTCGCATCAGCACAAAAAAAGAAAATTGAAAGAAGTGATTCATTGGGAAAGATTTGTCGAGCGCCCACGCAATAAGGACCCCCGGATTGAAAGGGTTCTTGAAGCGAACAGTAAGTTGTTTCCCCCGAAATAGCACCGCGGTTTTCGTCTGTTTGTTAAGACGAATAAAATTGATCCGGCCGAAAGTGTCAGCGTAGTCATGGAATTATCGGCATCTTGTTGTAACCGTTTTCGATTCAACGAAACACAGTAACAAAAAACAAGTTGCGTTACGGGATATGCCCAAAGGGGAGCCAGGCTGTCAATGGCGTAAAGATTTGAGCTTTTTGAAATTACTGACGAACCCCTGCGTTTTGTTAAATAACGAGGCGCGGGGTTTTGTCATTTTAAGGGCGAACTGAAGATGCTTTCTGAGTTAAGCGTAAAAGGGAAAACAATCGATTTGATCGTCATTGGCGCCGGTCCGGCGGGCCTTATGGCGGCCATCTCGGCGGCTTCAAAAGGTGCTCGCGTATTGATCCTCGAGGGGGAAGCGAGTTCCGGGAAAAAGTTACTCGTCACGGGAGGCGGGCACTGCAATATTACGAACCGCGCGGTGAGCGAACGGGATTTTTATTCGGATGATCCGCGAACTGTTCGCAATGTATTGCGGGCGCTTCCTGTTTCGAAGACGGTTGATTTTTTCAGGGAGTGGGGCCTTTCGCTTATGACAGAAGAGGATGGAAAAATGTTCCCTCGGGACCGGAAGGCCGCGAGCGTTCTTGGGACGCTCCTCGGCGCCGCGCGGGAACGGAAAGTAAATCTTTTGACGAGGAGCGAAGTTTTAGCGCTTCATTGCCGGCACGGGATTTTTTCGACTGAGGGAAAGGGATTTTCGTTTTCCTCAAAAGCCGTGATTGTCGCTACCGGCGGATTATCGTATCCCGCGACCGGAAGTCGAGGCGCGGGTTATAAGATTGCCGAATCTTTTGGGCATTCAATCGTGGCCCCTTCACCGGCGCTTGTTCCCTTCGAAACGGCGGATGCTGATTGGCGTGGCCTCGCGGGGATAACTTTGGAGACCGCGCTTGGATTATTCCGCCGCGGACAGTGGTTTGCCGAATCTCGAGGGCCTCTTCTTTTCACGCATCAGGGGTTTAGCGGCCCGGCGGTTATGAATCTCGCTTCCCCCTGGGCCCGATTCGGTGGCCAGGGAGCGCTGACGATTTGTGCCAATTTTTTACCACAAATCAGTGAAAAATCTTTGCGGGAACGTTTGCGGGAAAAGACAGTCGCGAAACCGGCCATGACAATCAAAAAATTTCTTTCTCACGATATCCCGGAAAGACTTGCCGGAGTTCTCTTGAAAAAGGCAAATATTGTTTCGGAAAAACAACTGGCGAATTTTTCAAAAAAAGAAAGGGAACTGCTTTTTCGGATGGTTCGTTCCTGCGTTCTTCCCGTGAAAGGGCCGCTTGGGTATGACAGGGCGGAGGTCACGGCGGGCGGGATTCCCCTGAAAGAGGTGAACCCAAAGACGCTTGAATCAAACATTGCGCCCGGGCTTTTTTTTGCCGGAGAGGTTTTGGATGTGGATGGCCGGATCGGTGGATTTAATTTGCAATGGGCCTGGTCGAGCGGGTATGTGGCCGGGTGCGCCGCCGCGAAAAAATTGGGGCAACCGATAAGGTCCCGACTTTGAATTATGATGGAAAATGGGCCGTTTTCGGGGGCATCAAACGTTGAAGGTTAAGACTTTGCCGGTAACGGTCGAAATTTATCGGGACATTCCGAAACATCTGCCATAAAATATTGATCCAAAATGAGGAAAATTATGCGCCTATTCTTTTTTACGTGTCTCATGAGCGTTTTTTTCGCGGTATCGGGGAGTGCCGAGGAATTGCCTCCGCTTCCCAGGGGGCCCATGATTTTGACGAGCGCGACACAAGCGATGCAAAACGCGGATTTTTGGATCCGGCGAATTGAAGGCGCGGAGAGGGTCGTTAAAACGCGCGAGGAGATAGAAAAATTCAACGAATATATCCGTAGCCTCGTCAGAGAGAATGTGGATATTTTCCGACTGGATTTTCGCCGACCGGGCAAACAGATTGCCGACCAGCTTCAGCTTGAGTTTAACACGCTCAGAAACCGGAAACTATTCGGGGTCGATAATCAATATGTCCAAAAAAGTTTTTTTGACGACCAGATCAAGCCTCTCGTCCAGATTGACAAGGTCCCTTCCACGATCCGGATGAAATGGGGAGCCGCGGTCCGGACCACGTCCGTTCGGGCGCTCCCGACCATGGTGAAATTACTCGAAGACAAGGGGGATGTGGAGTTCGACCAGCTTCAGTTCACGCTCATCAAACTCTGGACGCCCGTCGGCATTTATCACAGCTCCAGTAACGGACAATGGCTTTACATCCAGGCGCCGTACGTGCGGGGATGGGTCAAGGCGAAGGATATCGCCGTTTTCCCGTCTCGTGATGACCTTAAAAAATACGCGGCTTCCGATAAATTTTTTGTGGTCACGGGCGAAAGTGCCAGTGTTTTTAAAGATCCCGCCAGAACCACGTTGCTTCAGCGGGCGTCCATGGGGACGGTGATTCCCAGAGCGCCCATTCCATCGTCCCAACTGGCGGCTGGATCCAGTGAACCTTACACGGTTTGGATGCCTTACCGTAAAAGTGACGGAAGCGCGGGAGTTGCGAAGGCTTACATCAGCAGGAAAAGCGATGTTCAGAGAAATTATCCCGTGTATTCCCAGGCCAATATCCTGCGCCAGGCGTTCAAGTTGCTTGGATTTCGGTACGGATGGGGTGGTCAGTATAATGGGCGCGACTGTTCGGGGTTCGTGCATGATGTTTTTTTGAGTTTCGGAATTGCTTTCCCGCGAGACTCCAAACAACAGTCCCTCGTTGGAATTCAACTCGGATTTTTCGAACCCTTCGAAGAGGATATCCAGAAGGAAAAGGCCCTTGGTTCTTTGCGGCCGGGGTTGGCTCTTCTAAAAATGCCGAAGCATCAAATGATTTATCTGGGGCAAATCGGAAAACAGCACTATGTGATTCATTCCACGTGGGCCGAACGCACGGGACAGGACCCCAGGAAAGATGAAAAAAACCGGATTAATCAAGTGGTCGTCTCTGACCTTAATCTGAACGGAAATTCCTACATTGGGTCACTGTTCGACAGGATTGTCTCCATCAATGAGATCGAATAAATCATTTCTCCCAAGCTGGGCTCGCGGGACGTTGTGCCTGTGGTTCGCGCTCGTTTGTGTTCTGGGATTCCCGAAAGATACGTGGGCCGAAAAATTTGAATCCGCTGAGTATGGTTTTGCCATCGAGGCGCCGGAAGGATGGCAGGCGCGGCCCGCGGTTTATGAGGGAGTGGTCGCGACTTTCTGGAAAGAAGGAAGTTTGGCGACTTTTCATGTGATCGAGCGCGACCTGGGTGAGGCAAAAACCGTGGCTGATCTTGAGTGGAAAGATCTTTTTGCCCCAAAATTTGATGAAATTCTCATTCGCCAGGAATCGGAGACCATGGTTGGCGGAGAGAAGGCAAGGTATTGCATCTATAAAATCAGGCCGGGTTTGTTCAAACAACAAATGGAAGGGAAGCATGATTTTAAATACATGAATTACATCGTCATTCATGAAAACAGGCTCTATTCCATTACGTTTAAAGGGCTGGAATCTTCGTTCGGCCAGGATTATTCCGGATTTCTTGAATCGGTGCGAACGATTCGCTTTTTAGACTCACAAAAGCCGTGACGGCTCCCAACGGAAAGTTAGAGGTTACGTCATGAACTTTCAAGAACTGGTTGGAGAAGTCCAAAAGATAAAGTTCAGGGAAATTCGCTCCCGCACGGAAACGTATTTTGAAGCCGTCATTCCCAAACAGGATTTAGGCTCTCTTGAAACGATCCTCCAGGAACATTTTGGAAAACCTCTGAAACCCGCGGGTGTTTTCGCGGAAGGAGAGGCTAAACGGTATTCAAAGCCCTACGGCGGAGTTCGGCATGAGCAGACCATGTACCTCCGGAAGCTTGAACGCAGTTTCGAATATGCCTTTTTATGGCCTTGGGGTTGTGGCACTCTGCTTACCATCAAGGTGATCCAGGGCGAGGCTCCCAAAGGTTCTCCCAGAGAACTTGATTTCCGGGCCATTTGGCAATCTTTGTGGAATAAATAATTTTTTCTTCCCGCCCGCGGTTGAATTCCAGTGACTTCACAGTAGAATAACGCCTATGAAATACGCTATCGGTGTTGATATCGGGGGAACCAAGATTGGTGTGGTTCTTGGAAATAGAAATGGGGCACTTCTTGTCCGACGCGAAATTTCGACCCTTCTTAATCAAGGCGCCCGGGGTTGTCTAAACCAACTTGTTCATACGATTGAAGGCATAATAAGGGAAAGAGGGATGACCTCTCGAGATCTTCTTGGGATCGGCGTGGGGGCACCCGGCGCTGTAAACTCGCGAAAGGGTATTCTGCCTCGTTCTCCTAATCTGCCCGGGTGGGCCAATATTCCGTTGCGTGGCATTCTGGCAAGGCGATTCAAGCTTCCGGTATACCTTGCCAATGACGCGAACGCCGCCGCCCTTGGAGAACTGATGTTTGGCGCGGGGAAAAGTGCCCGGCATTTCATTTACATCACGGTCAGTACTGGGGTGGGAAGTGGAATTGTGATAGATGGGAAACTTTATGAAGGCGCGGGTTTTGTTGCCGGAGAATTCGGGCATGTCAGCATTGTTCCTGATGGACTAAAGTGCCACTGCGGCCGACGGGGTTGTCTCGAGGCATACGCTTCTGGCACGGCCATTGCACGTTTTTATGGCAAATCAGGAAAGAAAAAAGTTGAGGGCGCGAAAGGGGTCGGGATTGCGGCCCGGTTGGGTGACAAAACCGCGATCAAGAGTTACAGGAAAGCGGCTTATTATCTTGGAATCGGAATCGCGGGTCTCATGAATGTTTTGAATCCGGAAGTGATCGTGATTGGCGGGGGAGTTTTGAAATCAGCCCCCGCGATATACTGGAAAGAAATGATTCAAAGCGCGAAAAGTCACGCGTGGCCCGAAGCGTTTTGCAGCACCCGAGTTCTTAAGTCCACGATTCTCGACCGGTCTGGCGATCTTGGTGCGTTGGCGCTGGTATTCAGAAACAGCGCGCCCGGCAGGACTTGAACCTGCAACCCTCTGCTCCGAAGGCAGATGCTCTATCCAATTGAGCTACGGGCGCATTTTAAATTTTCAGATCTTCATCGAAATGGGATCTTCTAAGTGGCCACCAGAAATTATTGAGGAAAATTGCCATTTGCTGACGTCTGGAATGGAGATCGTATCCTGAAACTTCACCTTAAAGCAAGAAAGAATTTTTGTGAGTTTTTTAAAAACAGATACACGGTTATTTCGGGGCTTATTTTTTTTATTTGCGGGTGTGCCACAACGACGGAGCGGGGGATTGACGTGGAGGCGGCGCGTCAAAGTTCATCGAATTATGATGAGCACGCCGTGGGAGCGAAAATTCATCAGGAGATCCTCTCGCGGTTTTATCCTTACACGGATCCCAAAGTCGTGAAGTATGTGAGCCATGTTGGGACGAATCTGGCAACCCACGCCAGCCGGAAAGACCTCCGTTATCAATATACCATTCTCTATGACGAGAAGATTTACGCGACATCATCTCCCGGCGGATATATTTATGTGACGACCGGAATGCTCAATTTCTTGCAAAATGAGGCGGAGCTTGCCGCTATTCTCGCGCATGAAATCGGAAGGCTTCAATACAAGGACCCTCGGTTTACGCAAACCGATGATGTGGTGAATGTTGCCACGCAGGCGGGTTCCCAGATCGCGCCGATGTTTGGTCCCATCGGATCGCTTGCCGCTCTTGGGCTTGTCTTGCTCAAGGCGTATGTTGACAGTACCCAGTTGACTCCCGATGAATTGCTTATCGAAAGTGACCGGCGGGCGATGGACTATTTGCTTCGGTCGGGTTATGATCCCCAGTCGCTGATGGATACCCTCGAATATTTTTTACGGGCGGGAGAGAAATCTATACCGTTATTTTATGACTATTATCAATCACGGCCGATTACGGAATCGAGGGTTTTGGCCGTCCGTAAAGGATTTCAAAAGCTTCCACTTTCTGATAAAGAGCTCAAAACTCGACCGCTCGAATACCAAGAGGTCACAAAAGGGGTGAGAGAGATTTACAAGGATAGATACTAACGAAACTAATGCGGCTAGAGGGAGTTGAACCCCCACCCCTTTCGGGACAAGATCCTAAGTCTTGCGCGTCTGCCAGTTTCGCCATAGCCGCATAAAATTTCGTA
>ERZ795030.3954-NODE-3954-length-15066-cov-4.975951_pt1 | contig 15066 bp, 17 predicted proteins | sample MGYA00375122_ERZ795030 | MGnify/ENA primary metagenome ERZ795030 (study PRJEB30165, sample SAMN05720146) | activated sludge metagenome | isolation source: anaerobic digester from wastewater treatment plant | place: Japan | collected 2015-04-20 ...
ATTCTTACTCCTCTGCAATAGCCCGAATTTTCTCTATAACAGTAGAAATCGTAGCTGCGCTTAACACTTCTCCATTCACAAGAACAAATGGAGCCTTTCCATTTTGTGCATTGCCGCATTTTTCAAGACAGGATACACCGTCTATTTCAATATCTACAGAATTTTTAAGATCTTCGGGAAGGGAGTCTTCCAGCATCATTATTTCTGATGCACCCATAACAAAACATGCTGTTCCTGTACAAATGGAAACCTTTACCTTCTTCATAATACCTCCAAACGACTCCGCTTTTTGCGGCTATATATATTGAATTTTTACCTCTTTCAGATATTTCTCCTGTAGGAGGTTTGCTGTCTTTTTAATTATATTCCGCCGTATTTCAAGTTCTACCGGCATATTGGGATCCTGATGCGCTTCATTTATCTTTGTACCGACAACAAACAGTATTCTATCACTGTCTAAAAATAATTCCACTACCCGTACCGCAGCGTTTACCTTTGCACTGTCACTGTATTTTCCCTGTTCAAGTATTTCTGCAACAGAACCCATTGTAATAATGCCTTCTGTTACAAGATCGGCTCCTTCCATAACAGACTCCGGAGGAATTTTCGGATCTAAATTTTTTAAGCACACCGATATCTTTTTTCCGGTTTCTCTCGCCAGTATATTCGCAGTTGTTCCGCCCGAGACTATTTTTTTTCCACTAAAAGAAGCAAATAGACGCGATAAGTCCGCATCGCGCTCAGGATACAGCGGAGGCCCCGTAAGTACAAGCAAGTCCCGGGGTTTTCGCGAATAAATTATTCCGCAGGTAATGTCATCCTTTGCCTTGAAGGAATCAATCTGCAGAGCCTGATTCACCACAGCTTTTGCAAGATCACGTGCACTTATTTCGGGATTTTTTTCAATTTTTTCCAAAATATAATTTTGGACATTGTTATAGCCCCAGCCGAAGGGATAATGAACAGATCCCATTCCCGCCTGAGTAACTCCGTCGGAGAAAAAAACCAGACGGTCTCCGGGAAGCGCCTCATACTGCGAATACTGAACGACCGCTTCCTTTTTCGGCGCTGTTTTCTTATTTTTCCTCTCGATTACTGTAAATTCTTTAATAGGCTCAACAAAGGTCTGTTTCCGAATCAAAATATAAGGAGGATTATCATACTCAATAACCCGAACTGTCGAATTAGGCTCAATATCAACAAGGGTAAAGGTAGCGTAGCTGATACCGCGCTCTTTACAGACAGGGAGGGTATTCATAATTATCTGAGCAGCTTTTTTAATGGGAATATCTGATGCAATGAATTTTGTTGCCATCGTTGCAGTAAGGGTAGCCAGCACACCTGCCTTTATTCCAGACCCCAGCCCGTCCGAAAGCGCGGTAATAACACGGCCGTCGGCAGGATTTTTCTGCGACAAAAATACATCGCCCTCTGCACCCTGCTTATGCTTTCTAAGCTGGGCATGAGCAACTTCTATAAAAGTGTCCTTTGAACCGGCAAAGGGAGGAAGTTCACCCATTATTCATCATCTCCCTCATCCTCAGAAAAGGAATCAATAATTGAGTTTAAGATGGATTCCGATTCCGCTGCATTTTCTCCGAGCAAAAAGGCAATCCTCTGCACAACAGACAAATTTTTATCTATAACCTTTTTTGCCTGGGTAACGATTCTATGCTTTTGTATTTGAGGCGCTGTTACATCTTCAATTACTGCACCTGCAGCTTCTTCTTTTTCAATCGCAAATACCGATACATGAAATATTTTTTTACCTGCTCTAACTTCCCTCTCAATTACATCGGGTCCGTTCACTGCCAGAACATCAGCAAAAAAGCGGTAAAAGGGAACAATTTTTGTTAAGTCCGCGCCCTCAAGACCGGGTTTTACATCGTACATCTCTACAATGTCAGAACCCATGAGAGAAGCAAAGTTGCTGTTACATTCAACAATTTTTAAACCGCTGTCTGCTATGACAACACCGCCGGGGATTGCACGTATAAGTCCGTTTGCTTTTTTTTGGGCAAGCTTTCTCATGTACGACACGCACATAGTTTTTTCGGCCCGGTTGTCAAGCATTGCCTCGGCAAAAAGACGGCAGGTATCGTAACCGCAGCTTGCACAGTTAAGTTCGTCGGCGCGAGTGTATTTTCCAACAGAGCGCAGCGCAAAACGAATTTCGTCTTCGCTGTGTTTCTTTTTTACTTGCTGTATTACCGGCAAAGTTCCTGTTAAATCACTGACAGAAGATAAAACCTGCTCATCAAGAGTATCATCTGCTGTTTCTGCATATTCACCAATACGCACATTTCTCATTGCAAGCGATGAAGAACTGCCGGTTCCCGGCCCATTAACACAGCCGCCTTCGCAGGCAAGAACTTCTAAGAAAAGAGGTTCTTTTAAGTCTTCATTTTTTAAACCTTCAAGTGCGCTGCGTATTTCTTCTATTCCTGTTATTGCCATAGTTCTTACATGTGAGAGGGGGTTGTATTTTTTACACGACTCTATCATTCCGCCGCCCACGGGATAATAAGCGCCTTTTCCAGCTCTGAACGGAATAAAATCATGTTGTTCCGTGTTTACTTTTAGAGATCCGGGAGTAATTCCTTCTCTATTAAGCCATTTTCTAAGATCATTAAAGGTTAGAGCTGCATCGATGGTTTTCCAAACATCTGCCTCTCTTTTTTTTGCAATGCACGGACCAATAAATACAATGCCGGTATCATCCCCGAACGTTGCTTTAATAAAACGGGAATGAGCTAACAAAGGAGAAGAGCGGTCTGTAATATACTGGGTATAATCGCTCATAAAATGCTTAATAAATTCAACACATGAAGGACACGCGCTCGATATAAACAGTTTTTGTCCGTCTTTATTTTTAGCAGCCCCTGAAAGATCCTTTGCAATTTGAGCAGAAACAAGATCCGCACCAATCGCAGTCTCTGAAACACCATGGAAACCCAGTTGTTTTAAAGCATAAATAAGCTGATCTTTGGTATAATCCGGAAACTCGGAGGCAAATGAAGGAGCTAAAGAAGCAATGACGCGGGGTTTAAGAGAAAAAAGCTGCTTTGTACGGGCCAGATCATCACGAACGTGTTTTGCCTTCGCCGGGCAATGAATAACACAGCGGCCGCACATGATGCATAATTCAGGTATTACCATGGCATGCCCGTCTTCTACACGTATAGCCTTAACCGGACACTGCCTGATGCATTTGTAGCAGTCCTGACATTCAGTCTGCTCTGTATAAATTGGATACAGAAAATTCATTCGGTCACCCCCAATTCATGTTTAAGCAGATCTTCCAGACCCTCAGGGCTTACAGCAGAAAAGAGGGTCTCATTAATTCGTATATTCGGACCTTTGCGGCACTCGCCCTCGCAAAGACATCCCTTTATTGCAACTTCGGCATCCAAATTGTGCTTCTGAATAAAAGAGCTGATGATTCCGGCATTCACAGAATTTCCCCTGCTGAAGCAGGAACTGCCCATACAGACTGTTATTGTAGTCATCATTCCTCCTTATTCAATACCTTTATTCATTTATAATCTATATATTTTTATCGAATTAGTCAATATCAGTCCTGTTTATTGTAAAAAAATATAGCATGATATAAAAAAAGCTGGAAAATTAGCCGTCTATGCCATATAATTATTTTATGAATTATATACCAGAATTTAATGAATATTATGATGAATTGTATCCTATTACAGAAGACTTAAAATGTTTTTTTGATAACCTTATTTCACAATACTCTTCTCCCGTCAAATTTCTGCGCATCGGCTGCGGCACGGGCTCCCTTGAACACTATTTATCTAAATTAGGCCATGATGTTACCGGCATTGAAGATTTTCAAGAAATGCTTGACTCTGCAAACAGACGCCGAAAATTTCCCAACATGGCTATACGGTATTTTTACATGTCAAGTCTGGAAATGTCGCGCTTTCTGGGGAAAGGTTTTTATAATGTTATAACTATTAAAGACAACAGAATCATTTTTATACATGATCCTACTTTAATGAGGAAATTTTTTTACGACTGTAAAAACCTGCTTGCTCCGGATGGAAAAATTGTAATCCAGATGAATAATTTTAAATTATTTACACCAAATCCCTCTGCAAAACTACCGCTTCTGGAATCAATGAGGGCTAAATTATTTTCTCAGTTGTGGCAAAGAGAAGAAGGACAATACACAATCGACATGAATCTGGAAACAAGCACAGGCCGAATACTTTCACTTCTTAAAGACACAAAAGTTTTGCCTCTGACCAGGGATCAAATTCAAGAATTAGCACTTGAAGCAGGGTTTTCATCCATTGAGTATTATGCCAACTACAGGATGGAAAAATTTACAGAGGATAGTGAAAATATTATTGCTGTTATCTCTTAAAATTTCAGTATCTGTGCAAAACTATTTTTGAACATCAATAATACGCCATTTTCCTTCATGCTGCGTAAGCTGATGTGACCTTATTTCAAGAAGGCGTCCGTCTTCTCCAAGAATCTTTATATATTCTGCGAGCGGGTTTACCTCTGTAACTCTAAACGGCGTGCCGTCATAGAATAGTCTTAAACCTTCCTGAGGAAGTTTTTTTCGTGCTTCGGTATAACAGTCAAATTCATACGAAAGACAGCAAAGAAGGCGTCCGCACTGTCCCGAAATCTTCATGGAATTAAGCGACAAATTCTGATCCTTAGCCATCCGAATAGAGACAGGACGCAAGCGGTCGGAAACAGCATGACAGCAATATGCCCTGCCGCAAACACCAAGCCCGCCTGTAATTCTTGACTCATCACGCACGCCGATCTGACGCAGCTCAATACGCATTTTAAATACAGAGACAAGATCTTTTACGAGTTCCCTAAAATCGACCCTGTTTTCGGAACTGAAAAAGAACAGAACTTTTTGCTCTTCAAGAAGATAATGGGTAGCTATCAGCTTCATGTCGAGTTTATGAAAAATAACTTTTTCCTTAAAAATCTTAAAAGCTGCAGCTTCTTTTTCTTTTAATTGTTCCGCTCTTTCTAAATCTGACTGTCCAGCTTTACGGTCAATCACAAGAACGTCTGAAGGTTTAATACCAATAGGCTTGATAGACTTTCCCATGACTAATGCAATATCTTTTCCATATCTGGTTGGAATTATTACATAGTCGCCGGCCTGGATTTCCATTGAATCCTGAGTCGTCGCATATACACCTTCACTTGAATATTCAAGTTTTAACCGGTACAAGGGATCAGGGAAAACATAGGAAGAGGGATCCTCATGAGATCCGTCATCTATAAAGTCGTCCTCTAAATTATACAAACTGTCATTATCCTGCAGATTGTCTATATCATTCTCAAAAACTTCGCTCATACATTCCTCATTAAGAAAATAGGTCTACTAGTAATCCGGTAATTTCGTCAACTTTTGCCATCATGCGTATTTGATCCACTTGATTGAACAAAATATCAGAAGCCAGCCGGTCCAGCTCCTGATTTACAACCTGTACAATGGAGAACTTTTTTTTTGTAAAAGTTCCCGCCCGTGTTTTTTTGCGGATGCCTTCCTGCTCTTCAATCTCATATGATTGACTTACCACAAAACGCAGAAAATTTCCTACTGCCTTTTTGTATAAAACAAAGGAATCGGCAAAGGGTTTTTGTTTTAAAACATCACCCGCAGAATACACAGAATCTATTAACACTTGAACAGCTTCATCAAACGGCAGTCCGGAAACTTCATCCGGCAAACCTTCAAGCTGAACATCTTCATTTTCTTTTTCTTCTAAAAGAGCCGAAAATAAACTTTTCCTGACAGATCCTTGTCATTAGAATCTTCTTTTTTTTTGGCCTTATTCGCCCCGCTCAATATGGGAGAAGTAAGTCCTAAGTGCAAGGCTGACTGCAGAGGATCAACACCGTTCATACTATTGTCCGGAAGAAGATGAAAAAACCCGTTTTTGAATAGAAGTCATAGTCAGCCAGCTGTTTTTTGCTTCTTCGAATTCTTTTTCATCAGAAATTGATACGCACATTCCGTGTAGTACCACGCCTTCTTCTATCTTAACCTTTCTGGAAACAACATCGCCTACTACAGCGGCAGTTGAAAATAAGGTTATACTATCTTGCGCCACAACATTGCCAATTACAATGCCGCCTACTATCACCGCAGAAGCAAGTATATTACCTCTAATCCGGGCATGTTCTCCTATAATTACCCTTCCGGTTGTTTCCAGGTCGCCGGCAATATCACCGTCGATTCTAACAAAACCGGCAACGCGCAGATTACCTGCGACAGCAGAACCCGGACCAATAAGTGTATTTATATTAATGTCGTCTGAAGAAAGAGCCATTATTCCACCGCTACTTGGCAAGCTTTACATAAACGTATTTTGCAGGATCAACTACACCATCACCAATATGCACCTCATAATGAAGATGTGCCGCCGTTGAAGTTCCTGTATTTCCTACATTTCCAATGACATCACCTTGAGATACGAACTGACCCTTGCCGACACGAGTAGAACTCATGTGTGCATACCGTGTATAAAATCCGTGCTTATGCTTAATTACTACATAATTTCCAAAATCTGTACTATAAGCTACTGTTACTACCTGACCGTTTGCAGTAGCAATGATCGGATCTCCCGAGCGCCATGTCGAAAAGTCCAACCCCTTATGTATATACCATTGCCCCGTTATTGGATGTTTATTTTGCCCGAAAGCCATAGAAATATGCCCGATGCCGCCTTTTAAAGGCCAAACACTGGGAATATCGGCAAAGAGCGTTCCCTGAAGCTCAAGCATTTTTGCAATCTGCTCCAGCGGCTGAATTGAAGATTCCAAATATGAGGCAAGATCTTTTATTTCTGCTGTTTCCTGTAATGAACCGTGAGACAATTCCTGAAGATCAAATAAAGAAGCAAGATCGCTGCCGGAACCGGTATTTGCAGACTTTGAAACACTTTGATCAACACCAAGAATTGAAAAGGATTGAGACAAAGTTGACTGAAAACGCTTCGCAGTCTGTATTAAATTGCTGCTTTCATCACGAAGTTCATCCAAACTTGCCTGTGTTTTTCTGTTTTCTTCACGAAGCCGCGATATTTCCGAATTGGTTCCGATTGCCTGCTTATTAAAGTACACAAATGAAACCGCAATTCCGGTTACTAAAATAAAACCTGAAATAAGAGCGAATACATTTGTTTGAAAATTGATAACCTTCTTCTGAGAATGAGGAACAATCATTATTGTGAGCTTTCTGTCACCGGCTCTGAATATTTTTAAGAAACCTCTGCCAATAAAAGCAAAAAAGCTGCTTAAGGCATGAAGTATTGAGAATACTATGTTTTTTTCAACTCTCTTGTATCGCCGCGTTTGTGCCAAAAGCTTACCTCGGGAACGTTTTTAGACAATTTTTGGTATTATACCACTACTAAAATAATCTGTCAAACTCAACAGGACAATTAAAAGCTGTTTTAAGTTGACGATTAAACTGTACTGTGTTATTCTTATCGGTAGGAACACACTAAGTTTTAAGTACAATTTTGTTCCACAAAGACGGTTCCCGTCTTTTGTTACCTTTTTTGGAAGAAAGCCATGCAGTTTTTTGATACTCACGCCCACATAGGGTTGATTTATGATGACCCTATTGAACAGCTTCGTGTTATACAGGAAGCAAAACAAGCACACGTTTCTCGTATTGTGAGCATTTGCAATAGTTTACATGACTTTACACAGGTATACGCAAATCTCAAGTCGGTTCCGGGTGTTTACCACGCAGTTGGTGTAGCTCCGTCCGAAGTTACGAATCCTGGAAAAGATTGGATTCAAACCATCGAAAACGGACTAAAACTACCGAATGTTATAGCGCTCGGAGAGACCGGCTTAGATTATTTCCGCAAATTCGGAGATAAACGCTCTCAAATTGAGTTATTTATTACTCAATTAGAAATAGCTCAAAAGATGAATGTTCCGGTAATAATTCATAACCGCGATGCAGGTAAAGATGTCCTCGACATCTTAAGCGAACGCATACCGGATGCAGGCGCTGTACTGCATTGTTATTCTGAAGATGCAGATTATGCAAAAAAAGCACTCGGACTCAACATTTATTTTTCCTTTGCTGGGAATTTAACATACCGCAACGCAAGAAATTTACATGAAACAGTTCTGAATGTTCCCCTCGACAGAATTCTCGTCGAATCTGAAAGCCCTTTCATGGTTCCGGCCGAATTCAGAGGAAATCGTAATATGCCGTCATATACACCGTCAACGGTCCGCTTTTTATCGGACCTGCTGGATATTGAACTTGAAGAAATAAGCGCCCAGCTATGGAAAAACAGCTGTAAATTTTTCCGGCTGCCTGAATAAGATTTATCCATGAGCATATATTACCATCCCGCATCAATAGGGGATCTTCTCATTCCCGGCAACCTGTTCCTTGCACCGGTTGCCGGTTACTCAGACAGATCCTTCAGATCTGTCTGCATTAAAGGCGGAGCATCTCTATGCTATACGGAAATGGTATCTTCAGAGGCCTTGTACAGAGGATCCGGTAAAACCCAGCAGCTTCTTTTACGCGCAGAAAATGAAAAGCTTTTTGCAGTCCAGCTGTTTGGAGGAGACCCTCACGCAATGCAGGAAGCTGCAGGTATTGTAATCCGCGATCACAAACCATCTCTTATAGATATTAATGCCGGATGCCCTGTCCCGAAGATAATTAAGTCGGGCGCAGGCTCTGCATTAACTAAAGATCCGGAACACTTATACACCATAACCCGGGCTGTGGTACAAGCTGCTGGAGAAACTCCTGTGACAGTAAAAATCCGCTCGGGCTGGGATGCCCAGAATTTAACATGGAAAGAAGCAGCGCTTGCCGCCTATGAAGCGGGGGCAAAAGCAGTAACCATACATGCCAGGACAAGAGCTCAAGGCTACGAAGGAAAGGCTGACTGGACGATTCTTGCGGAATTGGTGAAAGTATTAAAAAACAAAATACCTGTTTTTGGTTCAGGAGACGTATTCAGTCCGGAAGATGCAAAAAGTATGTTTGAACAAACAGACTGCTGCGCAGTTATGTTCGCACGCGGAGCCATGGGGAACCCTTTTATTTTCCGGCAGACAATAGAATTATTAACAACAGGAACATACAAAGAAATTGACCCCGCAGAAAGAATACGCGCCGGGATGGAAGAATTAGAGCTTTTAATAGAAGATACAGGTGAATTATCTGCATGCAGAGAGATGCGGAAGCGTTTCTGCGGATACTCAAAGGGTCTTCTTGGAGGCCCCTCCTTACGAAGCGCTATTGTTAAGGCAGAAAAGGCTTCTGATTATAAAGGTATTTTTTCTCCTTATTTATTGTAAAAATATCTTATTCATCTTACAATATGCCTATGGCATTTTTTAGTGCAGTAATACAAATTTTAAAAAACATCTTCTCTCCTAAAAACTCAGAAACTCATTTTAAAGGTGAATTAAAGCATTTTGAAAATGAATTAAAGAATATTCAGCCCCAGTTGTATAAAAACGGCTTTCTTACCCCCAATATTGCAGAACTTTTTCATATTCTTTATACGGAATCAAAAGTTCTTTTTAACCTTTTCTCAGAAACTATAGCCGGAGACGATAACCAGAAATCAAATAAATACACCGACATGCTCATTACTACAGGTTTTTTTGCAGAGAGCAGAGATTTGTGGAACAGTCTAAACTATGATTCACGAAAAAGAGAGCTCGAGCAAACAGGAGAGGATCACAAAATTTATGAAGAACAGCATAAGAGGCTTGAGAAAATACTGCACCTGCTTGAGAACGAGGACTTTAAAAGAATTGAGAAGGTAATCCGGGAAATAGACCGCCTTGTGGATATTTGCAGATTCAATTATGTTTCAATACTGCACCAGTTTGATCCCTCTTTTTCAGCTGATAACCCTTCTTACACTCCGGAATTTCGTCCTGTTTTGTTAACGGATGTTGAACATACCCTGATGGACATCTATTATGTATCAGCCTCGCTCGATATTAAGGTTCCCGAAGCACGTGCAATAACTGCACTTGCAGAGCTTCGCAAAGGGAGTTCTTTATCCGAAGAAGAGAATCAAAAACTCATTCAGTCAATAAAAAAAATAAATGCAGTTTTTAGAAACATACTGACACAATCCACCCTGCAGAAGATGATTTTTCTGTCAAAAAATACCATGGAATTTCAGCTTCAGACAGCACAATATACCAGAAAATTAATTCAGCCGTTCAAAGAACGAATACGAAAGCAGTTTGATGCAGATACAAAGAGGATCAGATCGGAATTTCAGGATTTAAAAATCACCAAAGAGCTTATGGAACTTTTCGGAACCAGAGAGCTTATAACACTTCGCGGGTATAATCATGAAAACAATGAGTATCTTCAACAGAACTCTACAGAGTCTTTTCAATTCATAACCCCTGTTCAAATACTTAACACCTTTGTACGAATATATATAACCGATCAGATTTTGTCGCTTCTCAATGATATTGTTGTTGAAGGTTTTTTTAATAATCCGCTGTATAAAACAGAATTCGCAGCTTCTGTTTTTGCCTGCAGCGAGTGTAAAAATAGAATTGCAGAATTTGAAAAAACTTTTGAAAAAAACGGAGAAAATGATATTCAGCTTATTAAAAGTTATACCACCGAAGGCCAGCAGAATACCGATTTAATAAAAAAAATGACACAGATGATTGAAAATGCAAATTCCCAGGCAAGAACGCTTATTGAGTCGCAAACTAATTATTTTAATGATCTCTATATAAAAATTGCGGCCTTAATATCTGAATCCAAAAAATCCTCTGCAGCAGACATTTCAAACATAAAAATCCTCATAACATCAACAAGAAATAAAGATAATGCAGATTTATTAGAAAAACAGTATCCCCAATGGAGGATTTTCCTTGATATTATGCAAAATTATGTTATAATAGCTGATGTTGAGAAGAAAAATACATGAAACAAACTTCTAGAAAAAGCAAAAAAACTCTGCATGACAGTGCTATTGAATCGTATGAAAAGCAGTTGTATGATTATAAACAGCTCCTGGAAATATCCAAAAGCTTATCTTCTGTTCTTGAGTACTCAACTCTAATAGAATCGATTCTGTATGTCTGCATGTGCCAGATGCGTGTTTTAGGAGCAGGTGTCTTTGTTCTCAAAACCTTCGATTCCGACTTTTTTACCCTCGATTCAAACTACAATGGTCTCGAACCTTTAGATACAATTTCCTACAATATTCCAATAACCCATCCTATAGTTTCATTTCTTGCTGAACACAATGTAAGCTACACACTCGACGAATTTGAAAAAGCTTTCGGCGGTGAAGATCTTTTAGAGCAGATTGCATCTTTAAATCCATCTCTCATTGTGCCGCTTAAGCAGAAAAACCACCTTAACGGTATTCTTCTGCTGGGAGAAAGAATTGATTTAGGAGAAGGTGTTTCGTACAACGAGTATGACCGCCAGCAGATGATGAATATTGCATCCCTTTCTGCTATTGCCATTAACAATGCGTCTCTCATCGAAATGACAACTACAGATATGATGACTCACCTTAAACTTAAGCATTACTTCTATACAGTTCTTGCAGAGAAGATGGAATTTTCTCAAATGAATGGGCTCCCAATAGCAGTTATGATGCTCGACATAGACTTTTTTAAGAAATTCAACGATACCTACGGTCACGCCTGCGGAGATTATGTTCTTCAACAGGTAGCTAAAACAATTTTTGACGGTATTCGCGGACAGGATATGGCAGGGCGCTACGGCGGTGAAGAATTTGTTGTTATGCTTTACAACACAGAGGCATCGGCCGCTATGCTTGTTGCAGAACGGATCCGTAACGAAATAGAGAAAAAGACCTTATCCTATGAAAATAATACAATGCATGTAACAATTTCTATCGGTGTTGCAGTGTGCCAGCCCGACACACCGATGACTGCAAAAGAATTGGTAGAATTTGCCGACCAGGCTTTGTATCAGTCTAAACGGAACGGAAGAAACAGAGTTACGCTGGCAGCTACCCCTTCTACATCTGCAGAGGAGTAATATGGGGTTTTTAAAGACAATCCGGAAACCATTCCGCTATTCATTTAACAGTGTTTCCTTTTATATCATTGGTGTAAATATTCTCATTTACCTGCTCACCTCAATAAACCCTAATTTGTATAATTATCTTTCTCTCAATGTTATTAATGTTGTTAGAAATTCTATGTACTGGCAGTTTCTAACCTACATGTTTGTACACGGCGGCTTGTCGCATCTGGTGTTTAACATGCTGGGACTCTTATTTTTCGGACTGACCCTGGAAAGAGCAATCGGGAGCAAGGAGTTTCTTCTTCTTTATTTGGTTTCCGGCTTCCTCTGCGGGGTTTTTTCCTTTGCAGTCTACTATTTTTCCGGTAATTATGGAGTCTTCTTACTCGGGGCTTCCGGTGCAATTTATGCCGTACTGCTCGCATATGCAGTTGTTTTTCCCCGTTCACAAATTTTTATTTGGGGAATTCTTCCCATCCCGGCTCCTATTCTCATAGGCATTTATGCAGGTATTGAAATTTTCAATCAATTTTTAAGTGTGAGATCCGGGGTAGCTCACATGACTCACCTTGCAGGTTTTGCCTGCGCCTGGCTTTATATTCGAATACGTATGGGCATAAGCCCGTGGAAAGTATGGAAAGACGCCTTCCGATAATCTTCCCTTTATTGCTCTTCTCTTTTGTTCTTGCAGGACAGACACCGCTCCCGCAAACAGAGGGAGCCGAAAACCTCCTTAGAATTGAAGTCTGGTCACTCCTTGAAACGGAACCGGGCAGAGAAATTGAACCGTCAGACATTTATTATGAGCATTCTGTTAATGAACTGAAAAAACTTGCTCCCTTTATTCTTGAAGGCATGATTTTCGGCTGGGATTTTTCATACACCCCTTCTGACAGTCAAAGAAACGTTCAGGAATATTTTGAATTTACTCCTAAAAGCACGCTTCCAAAAAACGACGGCCGTCTTTCATTCAAAGATCCGCGCATAGAAAACGAGCGGTTTTATGTATGGCTTGAATACGCCAGATCGCCTGTCATGCTTGCACAAAAAAAGGCATGGGATTCGGTTGTTTACCCGAAAATCAGCGGAACAGGGAGAGGAAGGGTTTCTGACGGAACAGCGGGTATTATAACAGCCTATGAGCAGGCGCTCAAACAGGCAGTACGCTCCTATGCTCAGGGAATTGAAAAAAATAAGCCCAAAGAAATACAGGGCTCTGTTCTACTTATTAAAACTCCGCGACTATATATTGATTCGGGCTTTTATACTGCCGACCTTGATTTTTTTCTACAAGTGGGTAAAATAATACCGTATGCTTTATATTAATATAAAGTATATCGGAGGCAGTATGAAAAAAAGTTTGGTTTGTTTTCTGATTGGATTCTTCATAATCGGCGGTTTGTGGGCTCAAAAACAGCAGCAGGTAGAGGTTATTCAGGAAAAAGATAAACTTGTTTCTATGACAATCGAGTTTATTCCATCTCTTGATGAAGCACGATTTATTTATTCCTGCCCTGCCGGTACCTTTGAACAGGGAAATGCAATGATTGCCATAAAAGAACGGGCGGAGAAATTTACTAAAGAACGGGGATATTTTTTTTATACATATATAGAAAAAGCTGTTACAAAATATGACAATGTAAATAAGGTTGCCTATTACACAGCGTTTATCAAATTCTTAAACTAGCGCATAAACATGGAGCTTTAAATGGATATTCAAACACTCATTAAAAATTTACACCCCCTGGAAATCAGGGTGCTGCGTTCATATAAACCAGCTGTTGAACTTACCTCTGAAAAATTGCAGAAGGAACTTTCCTATAAGGAAGGCCATGCTAATCAGGCTTTTTCATGGCTTTCTGGCAAAGAACTTGCAGTTGTTGTAAGAAAGGAACCTCATACCTTCTATGAAATTACCGAGCTTGGTAAAACATTTGCCGAACAGGGTACTGTTGAGCAAAGAATTATCAGTTTTTTAAAAACATCAGGACCCGCTTTTCTTCCGCAGATTGCACAGGCTCTTTCTATTGATAACAAAGATGTAGGCAGTGCATTCGGCAACCTTTCGAAAGAAGGAATTCTTGCAATGGATGCAGAAAAAAAAGCGTCTCACACAGGAAAGGAAAATACAAGCCGTATTGTAATAATTGATGCACTGTTAAAAAAAGCACTTTCTTCTCCTGACGGCATGCTCAATCACTCAGATTTAAACGCACAGGAGATTGAAGCCATAAGCACCCTGGCAAAAAAAAGAGGAGCTGCAGATGCAGCCTTCCGTATTGTAGAAAGAGAAACTGTTGTCTACGCATTAACAAAAGAAGCTCTTGAAGTTGAAAAGGCTCTTGAAACGGCAGGTATTACCGGAGACGAAATAGGAAGTCTTACGTCTAAAATGCTTGCTACAGGCGAATGGAAAAATGCTTCGTTTAGAGGCTACAACATAAGCGTTCCTCCTGCACGCATAATTCCCGGAAGAACTAATCCGTATGTTTCATTTCTTGAAAGCGTTAAAGATAAATTATGTTCTCTCGGATTTGAAGAGTTTGACGGTCCTCTTGTTGAAACTGAATTCTGGAACTCCGATGCGCTCTTTATGCCGCAGTTCCACGCAGCCCGCGACATTCACGATGCCTATTCTGTAAAAAACCCGACCCATGCAAAATCTATAGAGGAACCCTACCTTTCAAATGTAGCTGCAGCTCACATGAACGGCGGAAATACAGGAAGCCGGGGCTGGAATTATCAGTTTGATAAAGATTTTACCCGCCGCTTAATTCTGCGCAGCCAGGGCACTGTACTTTCTGCACATCAGCTGGCAAAGGCTAAAATACCCGGTAAATACTTTGGTATTGCACGCTGTTTCCGTTACGACAAGGTTGATGCAACCCACCTGTCTGACTTTTATCAGACTGAAGGCATAGTACTCGGCGATGAGGTAAACTTGAAAACCCTTCTGGGCTTTTTAGAAATGTTTGCCGTTGAAATTGCGGGAGCAACAGATGTTAAATATGTTCCCGGCT
>ERZ795030.3959-NODE-3959-length-15050-cov-8.775525_pt1 | contig 15050 bp, 8 predicted proteins | sample MGYA00375122_ERZ795030 | MGnify/ENA primary metagenome ERZ795030 (study PRJEB30165, sample SAMN05720146) | activated sludge metagenome | isolation source: anaerobic digester from wastewater treatment plant | place: Japan | collected 2015-04-20 ...
TTTATATATTTTCTTTTCTTTATCCCAAGTAGTTTTATTAGTGTATAAATAAGTAGTACCATTACCATTTTTAACTTCGATTAGTTTAGCCATATAAATCACCTCTATACGTGTATAATTCTTATAGGGAATTTAGGTAGATGATTATGGAGGCTCTTTGAGTCTCTTTTTTTGTTTATTATTGAAAAATTTAGATATTTATGGTAAAATTTAGACATGAATGACTAAAAATGTGATTAATGTCAAAAAAAAGGGAGGTTTAGTTGTGAATTTAGATGAAATAAAAAAGATTGCTATTAACTATTTGGAAGAAAAAAGAATAGAAGGCGATTATTTGGAATATAAAAAATCACATCACATGAAAGATAAAATACTTAAAACATTATGCTCTTTCAGCAATAATTTAATGAATAGAAATATGTGTATGTTATTTATTGGCGTTGAAGAGCATAGTGAACCCGAATTAAAAGGAACGCCTATTAGACCTATTTTAGGTTATGATGAATGTGAACTGGAAACAGTAGAAAAATCTATTAAATCTTTATTGAGTTATATCAAGCCAAAAATTAATTTTGATATGACTAATGCAAAAATAGATAATAGATATTTCGTTATTGTTGCATTCACATTAAATAATAATGGTCCTTATGAAGTATTAGAGAAAGCTGAAAAAGATAAGACAATTAGATTAAAACGTGGTAGATATGTTAGAGTAGAAAGAGAGTCACGTTTAGCAACTGTGAAAGAAGAATATGAATTATTAAGAAAGTTTTCTAATTATCATTTCACGGAAGAATTATCTAAAAATGCAACTCTTGATGATTTAGAAGTTGATTATATAAGGGAATACTTAAATCAAATATCTAATCGCAATAATACTAGCATTTTATCAAAACAAAAAATGGCTCAAAATATGGAATTGATTGATCCAACTACAAATATGGTAAAAAACTTTGCTATTTTGATGTTTGCAAGAAATCCAGAAAAGTTTATACCATATTCATATGTAGAATTGATATACAAGAGTAGTTATGGAGAATCCATAATGACATCTAAAGAATATCGTGGACCAATTTGGAAACAAGTAAAAAACGTAATGGATGATATTAAAAATAAATATTTAAAATCAGTAACATTACGTATTGAAGATAAACTGGAAAGTGAAACAATATATAATTATCCTTATTCTACAGTAGAAGAATTAGTAACTAATGCTATTGTTCACAAAAATTATGAAAATCCAAGGACTATTCAAATTTATGTATATGAAAATTCAATTGTAATAACAAATTATAATAGACCAATTCCCCCAATAACTATTAATGATTTAAATACAAAAGAATCATTTCCAAATAGAATGTATGAAAATCCATCAATTAGAGAAATGTTTAAGTCTCTAGATTTAATAGAATCATTTGGATCAGGCATTGGAAAAGCCAAAAGAGCAATGATTGAAAATGGAAGCGAAATGTTCCATTTTGATGAATATGATGAAAATATAGATATAACATCAGTAACTATACCAATTAACGAAAAATTTGTTAAATATGCAAGTAAACTAAAATATTTAAACATTGAAAGAACAAATTTAGACATTGAAAGTCAAAATTTAGACATTGGAAATCAAAATTTAGACATTAAGATTAATAGTAAAGATATTATTGGTATAATTAATGAATCAAAATTTACTCCAACAATCAAAAAAACTTTAATAAAAATATATACTAAATATTTTAATTCCATCTTTGGTCGTGGAGATATAGTAGAGTACTTAAATTGTTCTAATGGATCTGGAACTAATTACATTAATTACTTAATTGAATTAAAAATTATTATTTCAGTTAGTGGTAAGGGCAAAGGAAAATATAAATTTGTCTAATAAAAACATTGTAAATCAATTATTATATAACTGATAGTAGTTGAAGCATTATTTACATGAATAAATAATATCAATTATACCATTATTATTTAAGTGGAATAGTTTGTGAATAAAATCAAAAGAGTATATAGAAAAAAATTCAAATGTACTCAAACAAGACTGTAATAATATTAGTGATTTGTATTGCTACTATAAGTATGATAAACTAAACTTCAAAGTGAACTGTAGTTTGATATTTTATCAATAGCATTAATTAAATGAGAAGCTGTTTATGATTAAATGTTATTTGATGAGGGGAAACATAATTGTTTAGCATTTGTTATTGCCCAACAATTTTTTAATAAATCAAGTATTATTTAGATAATTAAAGAGTATATTATGGTTTTTAAATGTTTTATAGGGAGAGTATATATATTTCAATTGACAAGAGACCAAAGTTTTACTGTTGTTTGTAATATTAGAATGCCAATAGATAATGATAAGGAAAAAGTAGGAACAGGTATTTTTATTTGTAATGATGATAAAGCTTAATTAATTGATTGGCGTATCCCTTTATTATGCAAAAAATGAAAAATATTTCAAAAAGTAAAAATAAAACAACTCGTATTCTTCCGTAGGATTTAGTCGTTTAAAGATAAGGCTATAGAGTTGGATATCAACATAAAAATAGGAGTTTAAATAACAAGTTAACTACCATCAGAGCTACAAAAAACTGCTTGTAGAGGTTTGCTACTTCAATTAACACAGAATTGTAGTGATTTGCAACTGATAGTTGCGAAAGTTCAAGGTACACTTGGTTGTATGCAACTGCTATTTTCACTATAATATAACCATAGAATGTCATAAGGCAGTCTAAAAATAAGGAGGAAAGAATTATGATCTTAGCAGACAAAATCATCGAACTACGTAAACAAAACAATTGGTCGCAGGAGGAACTAGCTGAAAAACTAGGAGTAAGCAGACAGGCAATTTCTAAATGGGAAAGTGCACAAAGCATACCTGATCTAGAACGAATTCTTGCGATGAGCCATCTTTTTGGAGTTAGTACAGACTATCTTATAAAAGATGAGATTGAATCTAGAGTTATTCAAGAAGAGAAAGAAGAATCTGGAAGTCCTCTTCGCAGGTTAAGTATGGAAGAAGCAAATGCATTTCTTAAAGTTAAATTGCAAAGTGCAAAATCGATTGCTTTTGGGGTTTGGCTTTGTATTATGGCGGCTATTCCACCGATTCTATTTGCAATTTGGAATGAACAGGCTTTTGCTGAGCCACTTGGTATCATTATTTCTGCATTCATTGTTGCTGGTGCAGTTACTATTTTTCTATTAAATGGATTTAAGTTAAAACCTTTTCAATGGATGGAGAAAGAACCGTTTGAAACAGCATACGGTATTGACGGTATGGTCAAAGAACGACTTCAGAATTTTATGCCGAAATTCATGGTTCGTATTGTTGTTGGCGTTGTGCTTTGCATTATTGCAATAGCAACCTTTGTAGCCTCAGATTTTTTACCACAACTTATTCAAATTGAACAAAATGTCATAGTAGCTATTGGCTTGGCAATCGTAGCGATTGCTGTTTATCTATTTGTTAGTGGAAGTACTGTTCGAGGAGCTTTTTTAAGGTTGTTACAGGAGGATGATTATCACCCTGACAAGAAGGTGTTGAATAAAAAGATTGAGCCAATTGCGGGTGTCTATTGGATTGTTACAACTGCCATTTACCTAGCTTACAGTTTTATTACGATGAAATGGGAGTATAGTTGGATTGTTTGGCCAGTTGCAGGAATACTTTTTGGTGCTTTATATATCATACTAGAATTGATTTACGGAAAAAAAACAAACAAGTAAATGATGATAATCATTTTTAAAACTCTGAAAGGTTTTGAAATACCCAGTCTCATTAAAGAACTGGGTTTTTTTAATCTGTATTATTCTTTTTTCATTTTTGTGTTATAATCATTATTAGAGGTTTTAACTATGAAAAAGTTCGCATTTACAATCTTTCTTACCCTTTTGATAATCGCCATTTGTGGATGTCGAAAAGTAGAAGCACCAACAGTGATAGGTTTAGAAATCAAATCTTACCCCGTACAATTGGAATACGTTCTTGGAGAAGAATTAGACTTAACAGGTTTAGAAGTATATCAGTTACTATCCGATCATTCTAAAGTTCTTTTCACGGATTATAGTGTTTCTTATAATCCCTTGGTTTTAGGTCAAAACGAAATTAAAATCTATTACCTAGATTTTAGTTGTTCTTTTTACATCAATATCGTAGAACCAATAAATATTGTTGGACTAGAAATCAAAACTCTACCGGTTAAACTGGAATATTTTCTTGGGGATGACCTAGATTTAACAGGACTTATAGTTTATCAAGTATTCTCAGATGGTTCTAAAATTGAGTTTACAAATTATGAAATATCTTATGAACCTTTGATTTTAGGAGAAAATGAAATTAACGTCAATTACTTAGATTTTAATTGTTCCTTTTCGATCAAGGTTATCGAAAAAGTAAAACATTTATTATATGATTATCCCGATTATTCAAACTATACTATTCAATCAATTCATGTCGATGATTATATAAAAAAGATAGAGAATGTAAAATATGGAGGCCCACGAACCAAAAATACTCTCATTGTCTATAATGAGAGGAATCGATTCCAAACCAATCGATATGGTTATGAAGTAGCTATTAATGAATTTGGTATGATTATTGGCAAAGGTATCAATGTGGAAGTACCAAAAGGTGGTTTTGTTCTTTCGGCTCACGGTGATAGAGTGCCTGAATTAAAAGCATTATCAATTGGGGAATTTGTTTTGTACAACCACGATTTGTTTATTTATCAAAAACAAGAGATTGTTGATACCAATGAACTATTCTTATCCTTTCATAAGCTCATTGAAAATCTGGAATTGATTGAAGATATTGATGTTTATAATCGATGTGTGGATGAAATCAATAGTTTGCGAGATGCGTCAATGACACCTCAAGAATTATTACAACAATATCAAGACATGTACCAAAGATATCAAGTGATTGTTGATATATATGATCATAATCATGAATATAGTGTTTGTGAATTTAATGTAAATAGTATGGATTATCTTGATATAGAAGCTAATTATTCTTTATCTATCACTTATGAAGGTACTTTACATATTGGTGGTTTCAGAAATGTTGATATGCTTGTTTATTATGATGCTACTTGCTACCGGGAACGAAATTCTTATGGTTATGAAGTTGCTGTTGATAAAAATGGTATTGTCATTCAAAAGGATGTGCTTGTTAGTCTACCTCAAGGAGGTTATATTTTAAGTGGTCATTCTGCGGCGGCAACTTTCATTATTGATTATATTCAATTAAGGGATAAAATTGAAATTAAGGATGGTAAAGTATCGATTTATCGAGATAAGGATATGATTTTATATCGAAATATTGTTGATTTAAGAAACCAGATTGTTCTTGAAATCAATCAAGCAATTACTAAACAAATCCCTCATGACTATGATTATATTAGTAAATTGTTAAATAAAGTAGATCAAGCTCTTACTAACGATTTGTCATTTCAAAAGGATTTATTGAGCTATCAAACTAATGACAAAGTATATGGCTTTATTGATGAATGCTTAACCTTCATTAAAGCTTTATTGATTGATAGTAAAGTATATAATGCTAGAGGAATGTGGTATTATCCATTTGGTGGTAGTATTCATTATGATGATACTTCACTAGAAGGAGTAAAAACAACGCTAACAAAACTTCAAACGATGGGAATTAATGAAGTCATTATCGATCTTTTTTACGGAGATTATATTTTGTATGATTCAAAGATTTATAAAAAATATGCACCACTGGATACCTATGATTATGGGGAATATGGTCATGATTATTTACGATGTTTTATCAGTGAAGCTCATAAGTTAAATATTTGCGTGAATGCTTTTACTCAGACTTTTGCTGAGAAGATTTCTAGTTTGAAAGAAGAACACCCAGAGTATTTTCAAATTGACTTTAGTGGAGGAAAATCAATGGGTTCGATTTATTACTATGATATTTGTAATGATCATGTACAGAAGATGTTACTCAATTGGTATGAAGAGATATTACTAAAATATGATTTTGATAAAGTAGAGTATGATATCATCCGTTATTCGGTTTCCAATTTGCCTAATTATAGCGATGTTGAAGTGATTAGTGATCCCTCAAAGATTATTGATCCAGGGTATACGACTTATAGCATGAACAAGTTCATGCAAGAATATGGCTATCAGGGAAACCTAAAAGAACTTATTGTGAACTCTAAAGAGGTAAGAACAAATTGGCTAACATTCAAACGCGATAACCTAAACCACTTCGTTAGGGATTGTACCGCTTTAATGAAATCAATCAAACCAGAGATTATCGTAACAGCTGCTGTTCTTTCTAACCGCGAACAAGCTTCAAGAGGCTATTTGCAAGATTATTTATATTGGATAGAAAACGGCTATATTGATGAAGTGGAACCGATGTTATATACTGATAGTACGACTTTACTCCGTAGTAAGATGGATCCTTACTTTGTCATTAATCCTGAATATCCAGTTCGGCTGGGTTTATCTGTGAAACTAACCAAACAAGACAATTTTATCGATATGGAACAGATAAAAATTGCTGAAGCGAAAGATGGATATGTTCTATATTGTTCTAGATATTATTTAGTCGATCCTCTGTTTACCAAACCGATGAGCAGAAATCATCATTATCGGTTTGTTTCTTGTCTTAGTAGTAAAGAAGAAATTAACAAGGCGATTATCGATAATCTCATTGATGTTGTGACTAATTTTTATACGCAAGTAAACCATAAAGATTATCAAAAATTACTAGAAGTCCTTCAAACCTATCATGTTGAAGAGTGTGTTAAGGAAATTAATACTTTAGATGAAGTTCTTATGAAAAGCTACTTATTAGAACAATTTAATAATAAAATGAAATAACAATTCAAAATAGTATTCTGTTTTGAATAAAAACTTCTTCCTAATTTTAAAGTTATCCAAACAAAATCAAGACTATTATATTAAAGAAAGATAGTCTTTTTTTACGTTTTATTGTTTTAAATGGCTTTTTATTGTATAATAAAAATGGTAATGTTACCGATATTACTATGATTAGAGGTGAAAAAACAGATAAATATAATGAGTTTTTAAATAGAAGCAAGGAAGAATTAAGTTAAAAATATATCTAACCTATCAATTTTATATCCGACAAATCACAACAAAAAATCAATAAAAGCAATGATTAAGACGTCCTCTCAATAACAATAAAAAAACTATTTTCTTTAAAAAAATGTAATTCAAGGGATAGAAAGAGGTAAATTATGAAAAATCATAAAAAGGTATCACCAAAAGAAAGTAAAACATTGAAAATACTAGAGACTAAATATGTTTCGATTATTTCAATAATCCTTACGATGGTCTTTATCTTTTTAAACAGTGCTCATTTACATTATAAATGGATTAAATATCAAGAAACTGCCTCTTCTGAAGCGATTCAATTAGCAAAAGCAATGGAGTCACTACTACCTACAGAATATATCGTAGAATTGAAAGGTAGTGATGAAGATCGAAATACCCCAGAATATGAGGAGATAAAAGAGAATTTAATCCGTCTAGTTACGATTACTGATTCCACTCGTTTTGCTTATCTAATAAAAGAAAAAGAAGAAATTCTTTTACTTGTTAGTTCGGAACCACTAGATTCCAAGGAATATTCTACACTAGAAAATATCTGTGCCGGAGAAGTAGATTCTATTAAAAAGGTATTTACTTCTGGGGAAACTATCATTACTTCACCCAAAAAAAGCTATTTAGGAAATTGGATTAGTGTTTTAGTCCCTGTTTTTGATGAAAGTACCAATCAAGTAATCGCTGTTTTTGGAATTACTTATCCAACCAGAGATTGGAATCTTAACGCTTGGAAAAAAATGATTCCTGAGTTCATCGGTGTATTTTTTATCTTACTATTGTATATTTCTTTCTTATATATTTTGACTCAACACTATCGTTTGACTGAATTAAATAAGAAAATGGCTATTGATCAAGCATTATATCGTGGTGTTTTCGAACAAGCGCCGATTGGAATAGCCATTATGCAAGATAAATTACATGCCACTAATAAAGGTGTTACGGGTATGAGTATTAATCCAGCCTATGAAAAAATAGTCGGTCGTTCGAAGAAAGAACTAGAAAAACTTACTTGGGTAGATATGACTTATCCTGATGATTTAGAGGAAGATATTAAGAAGTTCGAACAATTTAAAAAAGGTGAAATTAGTCGTTATACGGTGGAAAAACGATATATTAAACCAGATGGTTCCATCGTTTGGGCTAATATGAATATATCTGCTTTACTGGGATTAGATGATGATAACTCAATACATTTGTGTTTGATTGAGGATATATCATCAAGAAAACACGCAGAAGAAACATTGAAAGAAACGGAGCGTCGTGAGAATCTTATTATTAATCATCTTCCAGGATTAGCTTATCGTTGTAAAAATGATGAAGATGGAACTATGTTGATAGTCTCTGATGGTTGTTATGAGTTAACAGGTTATAAACCAGAAAATTTCATCAATAATCGCGATTTATCCTTTAGTGATATTATTTCATCACCTTATCGTAAAAAGTTATTAAAGATTTGGGATGAAGCGATTCGCAATAAACTTCCTTATCAATATGAATATGAAATTACCACAGCAACTAATCAAAAAAAATGGGTTGTTGAATTGGGAGAACCCCTTTATGATGAAGATGGTACTGTGGAAGCATTAGAAGGAATTATTCTAGATATTACCGCCCGTAAGAAATTTGAGAGTAATCTTCAATATATTAATGAGCATGATCGTCTAACTGGTCTATATAATAGCCAACATTTAGAAAAAGTACTAAAAAAAGATATTAAGAAAGGTATATCAGAAAAGAAAGCTATTATTGGTATTAATTTAAGTACGGTTCAACTATTAGCAGCAAATTATGGCTTTCAATACACACAAAATTTAATTAAAAAAGCAGCAGAAGTATTAAGCAAGTATGCTGATAATAAAAAAACTTTGTTTACAACCCATGAAAACCGCTTTATTTTCTATATAAAAGGGTATCTTGATAAAGAAGAAATCTTCAACTTTTCTAAGAAAATAGGAGAAGCTTTAGAGGACTTATTTGTTATGGAAAGAATTACAGGTGAAATAGCAATTCTTGAAATTGACTATGAACCTAATGTAGATTTGGATTTAATCTTTAAGAGATTGTTAATTGCCGCAGAAAAGTCGCAAAACGTTTTTGAAAAGAGCTTTAAAATTTGTTTCTATGATGAAAAATTAGAAGAAGGAGTTAATAGGGAACGTCAAATTAGAGAAGAATTAACAGAAATTGCTATAAATAATACTGCCGGCAAATTATACTTAGAGTATCAACCAGTTTTGGATTTAAAAACGAACTCTATTTGTTCTTTTGAAGCATTGGCGAGAATAAAAACAGAAGAATTAGGATATGTGCCTCCACTGGAATTTATTCCGGTTGCAGAAAAGACAAAATTAATTATCGACATTGGTGAAGAAATCGTTAGAATAGCTTTGCGATTCCTAAAAAAACTAAACGAAGAAATTGATGAAAACATGACGGTAAGCATAAACGTATCAACAATTCAATTATTGATACCGGATTTTTCTAAGCGGTTATTCGAGTTAATTGAAGACGCTAAAGTTCGTCCAGAAAATGTTGGGATTGAAATAACCGAATCATTCTTCATTGCTGATTATGATGATATCAATCGCATTATCAATGGACTTAGGAAAAAAGGATTAGAAGTATTGATTGATGACTTTGGAACTGGTTATTCTTCTCTAGCAAGAGAAAAAGAATTGAATGTTGACTGCTTGAAAATTGATAAATACTTCATTGATAAGCTATTTAAAGGAACTTTTAAAAAAGCAATTACCAGTGATATTATTTCCATAGCTCATAAACTTGGACATTATGCAGTTGCTGAAGGGGTAGAACACGAAGAGCAATTACAATATTTAAAAGAGCATAATTGTGATAGAGCGCAAGGATATTTCATTAGTAAACCGCTCAATGAAGAATTAGCACTAAAATTTCCTCGAAACTATAAAAACAAATAATGAAAACCTTGAAGAAATAGAAAGGTGATTAACTATTATGAGAAAAAAGAATAAATATATGTCAACTCGTAAAGTAATTTTATTGACATTTATAATTTCATTATTTGTGGCAATTGTTGCCAGTGGAATTGTTATTTTTGCTAATTGGATTTCATTGTCCAAAAAGACAATAAATCAAGTGACAACTGATACTAGTGAAAACTTATACAATCAAGTTTATGATTTTATGCAAGTTTCCTATAAGATTGCAGGAATCAATCATAGAATTATCGAAAATGGAATGCTAGACTTATCAAATGAACATCAACGAGACCGCTTTTTTACAAATGTTTTTGCATCGCAAAGTAAAGGAATTTATAGCTTTGGTTATGCTACTGTAGCGGGAGAGTATTATGCAACAAGAAAGAATGGACAAGGCGCTATTGAACTTATTATTTGTGATGCCTCAACAGGTTGGCATATCAAGTATTACTCGACCAATGTTGATGGTACCAGAAAAGAATTCATTTCCGATGATGGAAATTATGATCCGCGAACCCAATTATGGTACATTGCTGTTGTAGAGGAGGGAAAACCTACTTATTCTCCAGTTTATAACCATTTTGCCATAGATGATTTAATGGTTTCAATAGGATGGCCTGTATATAATCATGAAAACAAATTAGAAGGAGTCATTAGCGTTCATTTGTTATTAGGTGACTTCAATAAATATCTAAAAGGTGCTGTTGAAGGTCACCAAGGAACGGCATTAATTATCGAAAAAGATTCTCATGAACTAATCGCAAATTCACTGGATGCTCCTAATTTTGCGATTCTTTCTGACAATAGCTTACAAAGATATGAGGCAAATAACATTGATAATGAGGATGTTCAAAAAATTTATCAACAATATCTGACAAATGATAGTAGACAACAAGTGTTTAAAGGAGATAGCGACAATTTCTTTTTAAGCACAAAGGAAATCAACTTACAGGGTATTGATTGGATGATTATTGTCGCTATTCCTGAATCTGTTTTTATGAAAAACGTTTATTCGAGCATGTTGTTGTCAGGAATTATCGCCGCTGTGCTTTTGATTCTTTTGGTAATTGGTTATAACTTTTTCATGACAAATAGACTAAAACCGATAAAGACATTATTGAAGAGTGCAGAAAGATTTTCTCAAGTGAATTTTAAAGAACGAATCGATATCGTTAGAAATGATGAAATTGGATTGATTTCCCAAAAGTTCAACAAATTAGCGGACGAATTAGAAGCTTTTGTTAGCAAATTGGACGAAACTGTAAAACAAAGAACAGAAGAATTACAAAGGGCAAACAGTACGTTAGAAGAAAGTAAAGAAGCATTGCAATTAATTTTAGATTCTGCAGCAGAGGGGATTTATGGAGTGGATTTGAATGGTAATTGTACATTCTGTAATCTTAGTTGTTTGAAGTTGTTGGGATATAAAAATCAAAAAGAATTATTAGGAAAGAATATCCATCAATTGATTCACCATAGTTATCGAAACGGCACAAAAATGCCGAAAACGGAATGTAAGATTGTTGAAACCTTTACTACAATGAAAGGTACGCATGTCGATGATGAGGTATTTTGGCGAGCAGATGGTGTACCAATTGAGGTTGAATACTATTCATACCCTCAAATCAAAAACGAAGAATTAATCGGCGTTGTCGTTACCTTTAACGATATCAGTAAGAGAAGACAAAAAGAAGCAGCAATTGAATATTTAAACTGTTATGATCCATTAACTAACTTTCAAAATCGTACTTGTTTTGAAAAAAACAGAAAGACGATGGATAGTGAAGAAAATCTTCCTTTATCGATTATTTTTGCCGACATCAATGGATTAAAAATGACCAATGATATCTTTGGGCATGCTGCTGGTGACCAGTTGATTAAAGAATCGGCCGCTATCTTGAAGCAATCTTGTCGTGAACATGATTTGATAGCTCGTATTGGTGGTGATGAATTTATTATTTTATTACCAAAAACAACAAGAGAAAATGCAAACAAGATAATGGAAAGGGTCAAAGAGGAATTTAAAACAGCGCATGTTGAAGCGATTAAATGCAGTATTTCTCTTGGTTGTGCGACCAAAGAAACGATAGAGCAATCATTTGATGAAGTGATGGCAAACGCGGAGAATGCCATGTACAAAGAAAAAGCCTTAAGTCGTAAAGCAACAAATAAAAATATTATCGATACGATTATTGAAACTCTACATCGACGTAATCCAAAAGAAAAACGCCATTCCATAGATGTTAGTAATCTTTGTGTTAAAGTCGGCTCGGCAATGAAATTATCAGAAGTAGAAATAAGCAAACTAAAAAGAGCAGCTTATTTACATGATATTGGTAAGATTGTTCTCGATGAAAAAATTTTAAAAAAGGATTATTTCACAGAGGAAGAACGAGAAAAGATACGATTACACTCTGCAGTGGGATACCGAATCCTGAATTTATTTGATGATACACTAGATTTGGCTGAATATGTTTATGGACATCATGAACGATGGGATGGGTCTGGTTATCCAAGAGGATTGAAGGGAGAACAAATTCCATTGATTTCTCGGATCATTACTGCTGTTGAAACCTATGATCGTGTTTTAAATAGAGGACAACTAACACTAGAAGAACGAAAGAAGGAAGCAAGAAAAGTGATTAAAGAAGGCGGTGGAACTCAGTTTGATCCACAGGTTGCTGAAATTCTTGTTAGCATTGTCGATCAAGAAAGTATGAGTGATTAGGTAGAGAATAAAAAAAATTGATTAAACGAGAATTCGTTGCCAAAAAATAAACTAAAAAGCTAAAGTACATTAAAAATCAATGTACTTTTTTTTGCGCTTTTTATTTGATTGTAATATAATAGTAACAAATATATAAAAAGGATTAAAATAAACTAGGGTATAGGGAGAGAATCCATTTCTAATTAACTTAGAGGGATGGCCATCATTTTATCGGGATTAATTTTAATCCTAATCATCAAGGGAGCAAAGAAAAAAGATAGGAGGAGGAATCAAATGAATATTGATATTGATATCAGCAAAGTAACTTTAGAGACAGAAAGACTAATCCTTCGTCCTTGGTTGTTAAGTGATTTAGATGATTTTTATGAATATGCAAAAGTCGATGGGGTTGGTCAAATGGCTGGTTGGTCTCCTCATAAGAACATAGAAGAATCTGCTCAGATTCTAAAAATGTTTATCAAAGAAAAAAAAGTGTTTGCCATTGTCTTGAAGGAAACGGGTAAAGTAATTGGTTCACTGGGTATTGAAGAAGTAAGAGAAAAATCGATGTTAGCTAGTCCATTAAAAGGACGTGAACTAGGGTATGTGCTAAACAAAGATTTTTGGGGTAGAGGACTTATGCCTGAAGCAGTAAAGAAGGTCATCGACTATTGTTTTACCGATTTAGATTGTGATTTTTTACTATGTGGCTATTTTCAGTGGAACCATCAAAGTCAAAGAGTATGCGAAAAAGCGGGATTTCAGTTCTATAAACAAATTAAATTTGCTACCAGATTTGCAACGCTTGAAAAAACCAATCTAAATATTATCTATCATCCTAAGAAAGAAATCAAAAAATGATATGTTCAGATAGTTTTTTATACCAATTCGTGGTGAATAGATAAGTTATTTCTAGCTAGCCAAATACTCGTTTGGTTTCTTTTCAGAAAAAAAAGAGCAATTAAAAATTGGCATATAGAATATGCCAAATATTTTAGTCGCTTTTTTTCTTTTTGCGGAATGGGTTTAATTCGTAATCTTTTTCAAGATTTACATAAATCTTTTCGATGGCAATATTTAAATCTTTCTCGTTTTTCAAAAAGGCAACACTCATCTTGACAATTTTTTCTTCAAACAATACCAAGCTTAAATATAATAAAAAGATAATTAGAGTAAGGAAGAACCATAATTCAAACATTCCTGTTTTTCCAAAAAGAATAATGGGGAATAAAGAACCTATCCAAATAACGCCAAGCCAAATATTGAGAAAAAAACGTAAGCGAGGATTGTTTTTACCAACCCAAATAACAAAAGGGTTGATACTTAGGAAAACAGAGATAGCATAAAAAACAGTAAGCAGAGTATGAATAAAATGCCAAAAAGGGTAAATCTTCGAAAGAGAAGGAATAATCGCGGTAGCAGTTAAGAAGATTGCAGAAAGGCTATTATAAATATAAGGGTGTTTTGCTTTGTATTCCTCAACGTGAAATAAAACTAAAATAGCGATTTGAATGGCAAACCCTGTAACCATTGCCCAAACGATAAAAACCCAACGATAAGTAAAATAATTTCCTATTTTACTTAGAGTATATTTAAAAGGATTTTCCAAAGTCCCATAGATAATAGTTAAGGCGAAAGAAAATAGCAATAAAGACATGACCAAAATCCTTCTCCGGCGTTGTTTTATTAAATCTTTTTGTAAGGAAAACAAATTTTTTTCGATAAGTTCTTCCTTGATTTTTTCTTTGTCAATAATTATTTTTTCCATAAAAACCTCCAGATAAGGGTGTGTTTTTATTATACAGAATATAAACGGATTAGTAAATAGGAGAAAAAATTTAAAAAAAATTAAAAGAGTGTGTCATCAACACCTAGGAAAGCCAACCGCTAATTTCTTTTTCTTCTCCAGAAATAAAATTGCTTTTTTTTGCTTAATGTGGTAAAATACTAGTCATAAAACAGAGGATATGACTAATGGCTAATGATAAAATAAGAGGCGATTAACATTATCCTTTACTTAGAACCTTTGGAAAATAGTTTATCAATAGATGATTCAATTCCACTTTTTTAAGGAGAGGTTTATGAATTTAAAGAAAATTCCACCAGCATTAAAAATTTTTGCTAGTTTTATCGTAGTGATATTAATTGGATTTTTGTTGTTCTTATTACCCATATCAACAAAAACAGGCGTGAGGATGAAAGCAATGGATGCCTTATTTACCTCTTTTTCGGCTGTATGTGTAACAGGGATGACAACCTTCCCTAATATAGGTGCT
>ERZ795030.3962-NODE-3962-length-15044-cov-62.271065_pt1 | contig 15044 bp, 10 predicted proteins | sample MGYA00375122_ERZ795030 | MGnify/ENA primary metagenome ERZ795030 (study PRJEB30165, sample SAMN05720146) | activated sludge metagenome | isolation source: anaerobic digester from wastewater treatment plant | place: Japan | collected 2015-04-20 ...
CGGGAACGTCGACCTTCCGGGTTGGTAATGTCTGCCGCTTCATTTCTATCACCTACCTTTTCCCTTTTTGGTTCTCTTCCATGCTTGGTTGGTAAAGCCCGGAGAGTCACTTTCTGATTGAGCGCCTTAGTCTAAAAGAGAGCAATACCTGCTTACCCATAGCAATGTCCTGTCAGGCAGGCCCTGAGCGCTCGCGACCATTCCTCTCCCACGCCTCCCGCAAGATCCTCGAATCAAATGCGGGCATTGTGCGGGAGGCGAATCCGTAGCACAATGAAGGGCCTTAACGGCCAGACAGCATCGCTTCATTCTTTCATCGGGTTCCCGGCCACTTCACACCCTCGCTATCGTCCTGCTGCCTCTGCGAGGCTCTGTTGGAGTTCGGAAATCAGGATGACCAAGGAGCTCTACGCCAACTTTTTCTCCCCAAATCAGTTGAATCCGTTGAGAAAAGAAAAGCGGTATGGTGGCTGTCTATGCTGGGGGCTGCCTCATTTCTGGTTCAGGCATCAACCTTGGGGGAGCATGTCCTCAGAAAGCTATAGTGCGACAAAGCTCTGGCAGAATTAGCTTGACAGATTTATGGCCGCTGGAGGGTTTTGATATTTAACATGGAAAAATGGGTGAAAATCCCTTTACCAAAGGGATGATACGCCGAACGAGGAACCGCGTGAAAAGATACTTGCTGATTTTGGTGGTTGCGCTGTGCTCCCTGTTGGGGGCTGAAATCCTGGTGCCGATGGACCAGACCCAGGGCAACCACCTGAAAGCCTACGGAGTCGCCTTCGAAGCGCTTAAAGAGCAGTATGTGGTGAAATGGCTGCTCAATTACCGGGGCGGAAGTTTCCTGATGCCGGAATCCGAAGGCCTGGCCGCGCTCTGCAACATCCGCGGAGTGCGTTTCGAGCTGGTATCCTCCGCCCAAGTGGCCGCCATCATGGCCGAAATCCAGGATGCGAACATGGAGGCGCTGGTTCTGGAAAAAGAGCCGAAAATCGCCATCTACATCCCGCCCAACGCCTTGCCTTGGGACGACGCGGTGACCCTGGCCCTGAACTACGCCGAAATCGATTATGACCGTTTCTGGGACGATGAGGTGCTGGATGGCAAGCTGGTGGATTATGACTGGCTGCATCTGCATCATGAGGATTTCACGGGGCAGTTCGGCAAGTTTTACGGTTCCTACCGCCACATGCCCTGGTATCAAAACGACGTCCAGGTGAACGAGGCAATGGCCGCGAGGCACGGCTACGCCAAGGTTTGGCAGCTTAAGCACGCGGTGGCGCAAAAAATCCGCGAGTTTGTGGAGAATGGCGGATTCCTCTTTGCCATGTGTGCCGCCACGGATACCTTCGACATCGCGATGGCGGCTTACGGAACGGACATTGTGGACAGCCTCATCGACGGCGACGGAATCGACCCCCAATACCAAAGCAAGCTGGATTTCAGCCGCTGCTTTGCCTTCGAAAACTTCAAGCTAAAGACCAATCCTTTCGAATACGAATTTTCCGATATCGACGCCAGCGACTATTCCCGGCTGCGCGGGGCGGAAGCGGACTATTTCCAACTATTCGATTTTTCAGCCAAATACGATCCCGTGCCCACCATGCTCACCCAGTGCCACGTGAACGTTATCGACGGCTTTCTGGGGCAAACCACCTCCTTTTTCAAGGACAAGGTGAAGAAAAGCGTGATCATCCTGGCCGAGGTGCCGGGCCAGAATGAGGTTAAATACATCCACGGCAACATCGGCAAAGGCACCTTCACCTTCTACGGCGGACACGATCCCGAGGATTACCAGCACAAGGTCGGCGATCCCGAAACCATCCTCGACCTTCATAAAAACTCGCCCGGATACAGGCTGATCCTGAACAACATCCTCTTTCCGGCCGCCGAGAAGAAAGAACTGAAAACCTAAGGAAGGGCAGTGACAAGATTCTATCCGAACATCCGCAAAACCCAGCTCAAGGTGGGCCTCTTCACGATTCTAACCCTGGCTATTCTGTTGTTCTGCTACCTGTGGTTGAGCAACCGCATCTCGACCCGCGCCCAGACGGACCTGCGCATCAGCTTTGACGAGGTGATGGGCCTGGAGGTGGGGGACCAGGTGACTTTCAGGGGCATGGAAGTGGGCCGGGTGAAAAAGATTGAGGCACGGGACCGGGATATTCTGGTGACGGCGCGGATAAACAGCGACGTCCGCCTCAAAGAGGGCTCCCGCTTCCTGATTTCAGACAGCAGCCTGATGGGGGGCACCCTGCTCAACATCACTCCAGGAGAGGGACCGGGCCTTTTGAACACCAAGCAGGTTCTCGAGGGTGATTCACCCCAGGGGATAATGGGCGTCATCGGTGAAGCCACTTTGGCCATTGAAGAGATAAAAACCCTTTTTGCCAGTCTGCGTGGGGAAGACGGATTGATCGGCAAATCGAACCTGGTGCTCGACAATGCCCAGCAAGCGGCGACGTCGGTGGACAGGCTGGCTTTGGAGGCCAAAGGCGATTTGGAAGCCGCGTTGGGGCAAATCGAAAGGCTCACCGGCGAGGTGCGGAATGTTGTCCAGGTCAGTTCAGCCGATTTGGAAGGCGCTCTCGGCAAGGCGCCGGAAGCCATGGCCAGGGTAAACTCCGCCCTGGACAGTCTGAAAATCCTGTCGGGCAGGCTGGACGCGACTTTGCACACCCTGAACAGCGGACAGGGCACGGCCGGAAAGCTGCTGCGCGACGACGGCCTTTACCGCCAGTTCCAAAGCTCAGTGGCCAGTCTGGATTCGCTAGTGGCGGACGTTCGTGCCAACCCCAGGAAATACCTTAAATTCAGCATATTCTAAGGATGCCGATGAAACTGAGATACATTCTCCTGCTCTTGCTGCTGCTGGCGGCGGGAGCCTCCCCCGCCTATTACTTCGGGCAAAACAAGGTCAACCTTGTCCCCGAGGAGTGGTCCACCCTGCAGACCATGCACTTCGACATCTATTATCCCCGGGGCGAAGATGAATTCGGCCGGGTGGTGGCACTGATGGCGGAGGAGACCTACTACACGCTGAAGGACCAGCTCACTTTTCCCATCGGTTCCCGCATCCCGGTGATGTTCTACAGCAGCAAGACAAATTTTCAAAGCACAAACATCATCTATCCCCTGCTCACGGAAGGGGTTGGCGGCTTCACCGAAAGCCTGCGCAACCGGGTGGCAATACCTTTCGACGGAAGCTATTCCGACCTGGAGGAACTGCTGGCCCACGAGCTTACCCACGCTTACACCAACGCCTTGGAAGACGGGGTCGCTAACGCGCTCAGGTCCATGCGCCCCACCTCTTTTCCCTTCTGGTTTTCGGAAGGTTTGCCGGAATACCTCTCCATCGGCGGCGAGAGCGATTACAACAACATGTTCATCCTGGACATGGTGGTGAACGACAAGCTGCCCCCTCTGCAAAACCTGGGCGGATACTACGCCTACCGGCTGGGGGAAAGCTTTCTAGCCTACCTCGCCAGGAGCTATGGCAAAGACAAGGTGACGGAATATTATTACACCCTGCGTTCTTCAAACGGTCTGGACAACGCCACCAAGAAGGTTTTCGGTCTGGAGTTCGATGACCTTGAATCCCGCTGGCGCTACCAGCTCAAACGTGATTTTTACCCCCTGGTGGAAAGCCAGGGCATCCCTGTGGTGAACTTGGAAAAACGCAGCGACAGCAAGAAAAAGGGCGCTTATTTCAACCTGATGCCCCGCTTTTCGCCTGATGGCAGCCGCTATGTCTGGTTCAGCAGCGCCGAATCTCGCTACAGCGTTTGGATGGGCAGCCTCCACGGCCTGAGCGAGCCGCGCCGAATCCTGAAAGGCGAAGCCACCGGGAAAATAGAGGAATTTCACTACTTCCGCTCCAACCTGAGCTGGTTCCCGGACAACCGCCGCGTGGCCTTTGCCGCCAAAACCGCCAATGGCGACCGTATCCACATCCTGGACGTTGACAGACGCAAGATCGTGCGCACCATTGCCCCCGCCGGGATGAGCGCCATCTATGAACTGGACGTGGCTCCGGACGGCCGCAGCCTGGTTTTCGCCGGACAGCAGGGGATGCGCTGTGACCTTTTTCTGATGGATATGGAGAGCGAAAACCTCACACGCATCACTGATGACCTCTACAACGACCTCCAGCCCCGCTTCACCCCGGACGGGCAGAGCGTGGTCTTCGCCTCGGAACGCAGCCGCGATCCGGAAAGCAGGCGCCGGGGCCTTTTTGCCAACCTCAACCGGAACATCTTCAGCCTTGACCTTGCCGGCGGAGAACTGACCCAACACACCTTTGAAAAAAAAGACTGCAGCTTCCCCCAGGTGGACGCCAAAGGCCAAAACCTTTACTATATCAACTCCGATGGCGGCGTGAGCAATATCTTCGCGCTGGACCTGAAGGGCGGAGGCAGGGCAAAAGTGACGAGCGTCCTCTCCGGAGTCTATTCCGCTGACCTTTCCCCCGACAGCCGCCATCTGTTGCTGGCCAACTATTTCGACGGCGCCTGGGATATCTATTTCAAGGATAGAAGCTTGGATACGCTTTGTTTCTCCGCCTATCCAGAACCCCGGACCGTCGCGCTGGAAGACAGCCTGCTGGCTGGCATCGACCTGGGCGAATTGGACCGCTACGGCAAACGGGAAGCGGTGAAGCCCCGCCGGGTCAATCCCGCCGCCGGTTTCGCCACCAGGGACCCTTTCCTAACTGAATTTCCCACTTTCGAATACACCGCCGAGGACTCTCTGCTGCTGCAGCGGGACTTCAGCTACGATGACCGTCCCCAAACTAAGGACAACCCGCCAGTGGTAAAGCCATACCGGGCAAGGTTTTCCCTGGACAGCCTCTGGGGCGGACTGGCCTATTCGCCCGCGGTGGGTACCATTGGCTATGTGGAACTGAGCATGAGCGATATGATGGGCGACCACGGCATCGGCATCAACGCCGGAGTGTCCGGAAAGCTGGAGGAATCAAACCTCGCGCTCACCTATCTCTATCTGAGGCAGCGGATGGATTACGGAATCGGCGTCTTCAACCTCAACGATGAGTACTTTTTCAGAGAGGTCGTGCCGGGACCCAACAACGACATCTGGTATCGCTACCGGGAACGCCAGAGCGGCGGCTACTTTCTGCTGCGCTATCCTTTCAGCCGATTTTTGAGATTGGAATTCGACCAAATGGTTTACCAGCGCGGCAGCTACCTCTACCAGCTTGGCGACAGCCTCGAAGTGGAACTGGCCAGCGACCTCGACCTCGTTTATTCACCCGGTTTCAGACTGGTGCACGACAACGCCCTCTACGGTTCCACAGGCCCTTTGCTTGGCTGGCGGCTCTATTACGACCTGAACACCACCATCAACGACGGCAAGATCGACTATGTGACCAACTATCTGGACTGGCGCAGCTACACCCTCTTCAGCAAGCGCTATTCCATTGCCCTCAGAGGTATCGCCGGAATCAGCACGGGGCCGAATCACCAGCGCTTTTCCCTGGGCGGATATTACGGCATCCGGGCTTACGGGGACAACCTGAGCGGCTCCAAAAAGGCGGTGTTGACGGCCGAACTCCGCTTTCCTTTCTTCGAATACATAGATATGGCCTTTCCCCTGCCCCTGACCATCCCCAACATCCGGGGCAGCATTTTCGCAGAACTGGGCACGGTGTTTGACGATTTTGACAACTTCCAGCCTTTTGACGGCAGCAAGCTGAAGGACCTCAAGCTTGGCTACGGCTTCGGTCCGCGCCTGGACCTGGGCTATGTTATCCTGGCTTTGGACGTTACCTGGCTCACAGACCTGGAAACCAACTCCAAGCCCACCTTCTACATCAGCCTCAGCGAAGACTTTTAACATCAAACATAAATAGGAGATAACAATGAAGATCGACCTGCTGCGCAAACCGGCGGAGTATATGGACACAGTGATCATCATGCACGGAAACAAAGGTGATTTCCAGAACATTGAGTATTTGCCCGAACACATCAAGAATGCCGTGGGCATCGTCATCAAGCAGGATGAATTCACTTTCAGCTACAAAAACCTGAAGAGCTTTCCCCTGGTGCACGCCCGCCACCGCAGCAACATAATCCTTTGCGGCGTGGGCAATACCCAGGACCTCGACTGCGCCAGGTTGCGCGAACTTTTCGCCCTCTGTATCCGGGCCGCCCTCAAAATCGACGCTCGCGAGGCCTTTCTCTATCCAGGTTTCAGCAATCCCGTGGGTGAGGTGAATTTCGGCCATATCTTGGCTGAAACCGCGCTACTGACAGCTTACAAGTTCGACAAATATCTCAGCGAAAGCAAGGGCCATAGCCTGAAAGCGGTGCATCTGGCCGTGAATCCCAAAACAACCCGCCACATCAACCGCGGCATCCTGGAAGGACGCATCTTCGCGGAATCAACTAACATGGCCCGCGACCTGGTGAACGAGCCCGCCAACGTTATTTATCCCGATTCCCTGGCCGAAATCGCCAAGAAAGCGGCCCTTAAATACGGCTTTTCCATCGAGGTTTTCGGGCAGGACAAGCTGAAACGCCTGAAAATGGAGGCCCTTATAGCCGTGGGCAAAGGTTCGAAGCAGGAACCGAGGCTGATTCTGATGTCCTGGAACGGCAACCCAGAACCCAAAGCCAAAACCATCGGCCTCATCGGTAAAGGGCTCACTTACGACAGCGGCGGCTACTGCATCAAAACACCCCAGGGCATGGTGAATATGAAGAGCGACATGGCCGGCGCCGCAGCAGTGATCGGCACCTTCGCCGCCATCGCCACCCTCAAGCTCAAGGTGAACGTGCTGGGCGTGATCGCCGCCTGTGAAAACATGGTCTCCGGCGCTGCCTACCATGCCGGCGATATCATCCGCAGCATGAGCGGCAAAACCATCGAAGTGATCAACACGGACGCGGAAGGGCGCCTCACCCTGATCGACGCCATCCACTATGCCATCAGCCGCGAACACGTTAGCCAAGTTATTGACATCGCCACCCTTACCGGAGCGGCTGTCGGCGCCTTGGGCAACCAGATTTCCGCGGTGCTGACCAACAACGAAAAGATGCTGGGGAAGCTGCGGCTCGCCTCTGACTTCACCGGCGAAATGATCTGGCAACTGCCCACCCACGAACCATATCTGGACCTTATAAAGAGCGAGGTCGCCGACCTCAAGAACAGCAGTGGCCCTATGGCCGGAACGATCACAGCCGGGCTCTTCATCCGCGAATTTGTGGACGGCAAACCCTGGCTGCACATTGACATCGCAGGCACAGCCCATAAAGACAAGGAAAGCGGTATCAATTCCTACGGCGCCACCGGAGTCGGCGTGCGCCTGCTCACCCAGCTTTTGCGTGAAATGGAATGAAACGCATTACCCTGCTGGCCTTGCTGATGCTGGCCATTTTCGGCTGTAAAAAGGCCGCTGAAAACCAACGTCCGCTGGTGATGGCGAGCATCCGGCCCTACGAACTTCTGCTGGCTGACCTGCTTGGGCCGGAATTCGAGGTTCGCTGCCTCATTCCGGCTAACGCGTCTCCCCACACCTTCAGTCCCGGTCCCCGGGACATCAGGGCTTTACGTGAAGCCAGGCTGGCCTTTTCCAACGGACTGGGCCTGGAAACCGATCTTGAAAAGGCTTTCACCGCGCTGGGTGACACCCACCTCCGGGCGGAGGAACTGCTGAAAGGCGTGGTTCCCGAAAGCGGAAATCCCCACATCTGGCTTTCGCCGCTGCTGATGGAAAAACTCACCCTACGCCTCAGCGAACGCCTGCAAAAGATGTTCCCCGAGCGCGGCGAGGAAATCGCCAACCGCGCCCTGGACCTGGTGGCCCGTCTGGCCGCTCTGGATGAGAGAATCAGCCGCGAACGGGAAGCTCTCGGCCCAACTCCGCTGATCAGCTTTCACGACAGCTTTCACTATTTCAGCGCAACTTATGGCATCGATGACCTGGGCAGCGTGCAAAGCTCTCCCGGCCGTGAACCCACTCCCCGTGAACTGACCCGGCTGGGTGAGTTGATCCGCGCTCACGGAGTTAAGGCGATTTGCGTGGAACCCCAGATGGATAGAAAGTCCGCTGATGTTTTGGCCCGGGAATTCAACCTTCGCGTGATCGAACTTGATCCCTTGGGCTTCAGTATCCAGGCTCAAACGCTGCCTGACCTTATCAGCGAGAACTGGGAGCGGATGAAGCAGGCCTGGCAGACCGAATCCCTGCCGTGATCAGGATTTCAGGGCTTTCCCACAGCTACGGCGGCATTCCCGTCCTCGAGGACATCAACCTGGAACTGGCCGACGGCGAATTTGTCGCCGTCATCGGCCCCAACGGCGCGGGAAAATCCACCCTGGTCAAGCTCATCCTCGGCCTTTTACCTTTGCAGAGCGGCTCCATCGAAATTGACGGCCAGCCGCATCTGGAATGGCTTAAAGCCCACCCCCTGGGCTATCTGCCCCAGCATGAGGAATTCGACCGGAAATTTCCCGCCACCACCCTCGACCTCGTTCTGCTGGGTTTGGCTGGCGAACTGGGGGTGGGGAAAAGATTCCGAGCTTCCCACAAGGACCGGGCGCGGCAGGCTTTGGCTAAAACCAAAATCGGGAACCTGGCGAAAAAGCAGATCGGAAGCCTCTCCGGCGGAGAGCTTCAACGCGTTTACCTGGCCCGGGCGCTCGTATCCGACAGTGATTACCTGATCCTGGACGAGCCGGAGGCCTCTGTGGACCTGCCCGGCGTTCAGAGCTTCTTTTCTCTCCTGAAGGACCTCAACGAGGCAGGTAAAACCATTATCACCATCTCCCACGACCTTCACACCCTCACCGAATACTGCAGTTTCCTAGTTTGCCTCAACCGCCGTCTCCACTGCCACACCCAGACCGATCTGGTGAACGCCGAAATCATCCAAAAAACCTTCGGCGATACAGTTCGCATCATCGAAAAGCACTACTGATGTTTTCATTTTTGGTTCATGCCCTGTTCGCCGCGCTGCTCTCCTCGGTTTGCCTGGCGCTCTTTTCGCCCTTTGTGACCCTGCGCCGGGTGTCCTATCTGGGCGAAGCGCTTTCCCATATCGCCTTTGCCGGGATTGCGCTGGCGCTCTTGCTGGGGCTGAACCTGCAATTCACCACTCTCATCTTTGTGATCGCCGTGGCCCTGGCCATCACTTGGCTGGCCCGACGCCGCCAGCTTCAGGAAGCGAACACCATCACCATTTTCCTCAGCGTCTCCATGGCCCTGGGAATCATCCTGATTTCCCTCCGCCGCGGCTACAGCTTCGATCTGGCCAGCTATCTCTTCGGCAATGTTCTGCTGGCCTCGTCAGCGGACCTTTGGATGCTGGGAATCCTCATGACGGTGAATATCGGCTTCATCGCTTTCTTTTACAAAGAGCTTTTTTACCTTTCCTACAATCCCGACCTGGCCGCGTTTTACCGCCTGCCGGTGCGGATGGTGGACCGCCTATTCATGATCCTTCTGGCCGCCAATATCGTGATAACCCTGCGCGCGGCCGGCATCATCCTGGTGAGTGCCCAGCTCATCCTGCCCGCCGCCACAGCCTTCAATCTGGTGAAACGCCTCGACCACGCCGTGGTGGCCTGCGCCTTTATTGCCATTCTCGCCGCGACGGGCGGTTTCGCGCTCTCCTGGTGGCTCAATCTGCCCACCAGCGCCAACATCGTCCTCCTCGAATTCCTGCTCTACCTGTTCAGCCTGCTTTTCCGTCCCCGCTCCGCGTGACTTGGAAATCTATTCCTCCTTTGCCCCATCCCACTCACATCCCATTCACTTCCCGCTGAGTTCCCGCTTGCCAAACGGGAACTCAACGGGAGGCAAGTGAGGGGCAAATGGGATGGGGTAAAGGAGGAATAGATTGGGAGTAAAGAAGTTACAAACTATATCCCGGAGATGAATTTCACCAGGAAGTCGGGCTGGTAGGTCAGTTTGGCTTGGCGAAGGCCTTTCAGGCCCATGTCCTGTTCTCGGTTAATCCAGGTGTATTTTCCCTTCAGGTGGCGGGCTGTTTCCCAGTTGATGAGTTGGGCGCTGCCTTTCATGTCGGGGTCGTATTTCTCGAAGTGGATGGTGATCATGTCCGGGTTGACAGGTGAAAAAATAGAGTAGGCTGAAATCTTGTTATGGTGGCAGATAATGATGCCGTCCACAGGCAGCTCGTTCCACATGGCCAGGGTGTTCTGGATGGCTTGGAACTCCGTTTTCAGATAGGCTCCGTCAACGTTGCGTTCGCGTTTCCACTTTTCAGTGAAGCGCAGCAAAACATCGTGTTTTTCCGGGGTCACTGGCAACACGTGGTAATCTGGATAAGAGCGCGCGAACTGGGATACGAGGTTTTTCTTCTTTGCCATTTTTTTGCCGCTGAGGTTTACCAGTTTTTCCACTGCATAGGCGTAATCGGCCCAGTCTCGGTCTTCCTGGAGAGTGAAGAAGTTCTCCAGGTCGGGATTGGTCTGCGGCCAGTTTTCCGGGATGAGGATGAGTTTTGCTTGAGGGTCTGTGGTGCGGAAAGCGTCCAGCAGTTCACGCAAGTCGGAAGAGGCAAGGCCGGGCCCCACGGGGAAGAAAAGATAGGCGTGTTTGGGGCTGTAAAGCACCAAATGGTCGCGCCAGAGGGTGAATTGGTTGTCGTAAATCTTGCCCCAGACGAGCAGGTTGACCACCGCGTAATCGCAGTTCTGGCGCGGCCAGCGGTCAAGATACTGGCGCAGCAAGGGCACATCGACGGTGGTAAGTGTTTTCAGTTCAGGCAGATCCAAATGCTCCTCACTCCATTTTAAGCAGCATGGGCGTGTAATCCTGCATCCGGGCAAAACCCAGCCGTTCGTAGAAATCCTCGTGGCCGGGTTCGGAAATCAGACCGATCCACTGGATGCCCTTGGCACGGAGGAATTCGACCAGCTTGGCCACGATTCTGCCGCCAATGCCCTGTCCGCGGAATTCGCTGTAAACCACCACGTCCTGGATGTAAGCATCGCTGCAGCCGTCGCTGATGGCGCGGCCCATGCCGACCAGCTTTCCGTTCAAACGGGCGGTCACGAAACAAAAGCTGTTGGCCACAATCCCTTGCACCATGGTTAGATATTGGGGGTTATCGTCCGTCTGCCACCAGCCAGGATGGCGGTAGAGGGCCAAAATCTCGGCCGGATCGGCCTCTTTGACTATTCTTAACTCTATTTCCTCTTTCATGTCTTTCCTTCAGGGCAAATCTTACCATTATCAATATAACACCAATACCAATCTGTGGTAGATGCGTTTTTGTCAAGCCGCTTGCGACAAGGCGGGGGAAAGTTTTCGACAGGCACGGATCACATAAAGAGCGGATAAACAGTGCGCTTATGCTGGACATGATCGAGGCTAAGTGTGCCAAAATCAAAGGCGTTGGGTCACATGAACGTCACCCTGGCTGGATTTCGTCCGGCTGTGTCACATCGAGTGCGGCGACCCTGGCAAAGGGATCTGGCGATGGTTTGAGGCATTTAGCTTGACAGCCTGAGGGTAAGAAAAAAAATGACACAACCATGTGCATCTCTAGCTCAGTTGGTAGAGCAACTGACTCTTAATCAGTGGGTCGGGGGTTCGAATCCCCCGAGATGTACCATATCTTCAGCGGCTTGCCAAGAATATCTCGGCCCGGATTTCTGGCAGGCCGCTTTTTTTGGCTGAACCATCGCGAAACCTTTCACTCGAACCCTGAATTTCCCCGATCCGCAATCCGTAGTTTGGTCATGCTGAAAGTGTATAACGGAACTGTTCTATTAAATAAGGTCAGAGGGATGATTTCAGAAAGAGAGGCTTAACATTTTTTGCTTTACAGAATTTCCTTTGGAGGCAAAGTGGGTTTTAGGTATGGAATGCTTAGTTCAGCCAAGTTATCAGTAAGGAATATGGATGTATGACTTCAAACAATGTCCAAGGCTCTGTTACGGATTCGGTCAGGGGAAACGATAGCTATATCTTTTACCTGAGATAGAGCGGCAGCTATGATGGCGCTTTCTACACCTTTCTTGAGACAGCGAAAACCCTTACCGCCTTACCCGGTAGAATAAACAAAGGAAGAAAAAGATGCGTATTCTTTTGCTGATCCTGGTGGTCATACTGCCTTGTATCGTGTTGGCTACCACAATAACCGTGAAGCAGGACGGAACGGGGGATTACACTCTTATCCAGGCAGCCATTGAAGCTGCCAATAATGGCGATACGGTGCTTGTGCATCCCGGCACATATGTGGAGAATATCAATTACATTGGCAAATCCATCAGCGTATGCAGCTTGGAAGCCATAGCTGGTGACAGCACTTACATTAGCCGGACCATAATTAACGGTAACCGAAACGGCCCTTGTGTTGCTTTTCTTAATGCCGAGCAAAACGCTAGCTTGCGGGGCTTTACCTTAACCAATGGTACAGGATACATTGCAAACGATGAGCATACAAGAGGAGGGGGAGTACTAATTAGAAACACGTATATGACCGGGAGTTCAATATCTCTTACAAATTGCGAGATAACCGGTAATTACGCCGGACTCGGTGCAGGTATTAGTAGCACGAATGCGTCATTGTGCTTGAGTGGCTTAAACATCCACCACAATTACAGCCTTGCACAAGGTGGAGGAATACATATTGTAGGAGCCAGTACTATCGTGCCAAACATCGTTTTTGATCCAGTGAACAGATGCTCCGTTTATGAGAACTATGGAGCTGCTCCGGTAGATGTGTCCATTGTTGATATTCCAGCCAATTTAACAATATACTTGGGTAAAGCAAGCATCAATCCACCCTCAACCTTCTATATCGGCAGGCATAACAATATACCCAGTCTGCAGCAGTACCATGATACGGTGATTGCAGAGCAAGCCCATCGCAATGAGATAAACCGCGACTTTTACGTTAGCCCCAATGGGGATGATAATAATAGCGGTATCAGCCCGGATGAACCAATGCGCTCCATAACCAGGGCTATGCATCTTATAGCTTCCGATAGCCTTGAGGTAAAAACTATCCATTTACTGCCGGGCGTATATGAGGAAGGCGAAAGTGCGCAGCTATACCCCATCCCGATCAAGTCCTACACCAATCTCATCGGAGCAGGATCAGATTTAGTTACGTTAACATCATCAGTAATATGCACAATAGGTTATCCAAGATTTATCAATGCCCGAAAAGCCAGGCACAACACGATTAGCGGTTTCACTATGACAGAAAGTGTCCCCAGTAACAGACACCCATATGCAAACCCATCAACCCAAGATCAATTGTATTTAAATGATGTGGTCATAACAGATATCCAAACTTGTGAGCGTGGAGCATTTAGAATAAATATCCCAAGAAACGTTGAAATCAATAAACTGGTCATCAAGTATATCACAACCCCATATATAGTTGTAGATTTTAATGAGGTCCATGATTCAAAGGTCAGCAATTCTACCTTCACGAATATCCATTGCACTTATGTATCCGATGACTCTATTTTCACAGGTCCTGCCGTAATGAGCTTCAGGGTTGTAGATTCGTTTACTTTTGAGAACAACGAAGTTAGCAACTTGAGTGTGCAAAACGACCAAGATACCTTTTGTATCTCTTTGTGGAATCCATGGGGTACTGAGGAAGTGAATGTTAGAGTGAGCAATTGCCTGTTCGACAACATCAAAACCAACGAAGACCGTGCGATATTGTTTGGTAGTAACGACTACAGCAACGTAGAAATCTCAAACTGCACATTATATAACAATTATGGCTCTGATGCAGCAGTAGGCTTGATAGGTGATGTAAGCATGCGGAATAATATATTTTACAATCCCGACGCAGAGCACGAAATCGTAATGTATGCACCTTCGCAGTTTCAATCCGCGTGTAATCTGGATGTGGACTACAGTTACATTCGCGGTGGCGAAGTAAGCATTAACAATACATCAAGTTACAATAGCTTAAACTATGGGGAACACAATCTATGTACAGGGCCATTATTCGCAGGTACCGATACCGGCATGGAAAACTATCTTCGCCTTGCGCCAGGCTCTCCCTGCATTAATGCCGGCACTCCCGATGCCGCGGGATCGAGTTTATTGCCCTATGACTTGGCAGGAAACTGGCGCATCTGGGATGGCAGGATAGATATGGGCTGCTATGAATTCGGCTCCGAGCCCTGGGTTGCCATTGACGATCCGGTGCTTTCTGTTCCTGATCAGCTTGTGCTGATGCAAAACTACCCCAATCCTTTCAACCCCAGCACAACAATCTCCTACATACTCCCCGAGGCTTCAGAGATCACCCTTTCGGTTTATAACCTGAAGGGTCAGTTGGTGAGGACTTTGGTGGAAGGGCTCAAACCTTCAGGACTCCATCAAGTTGTGTGGGATGGCAAAGACAAGCTCAACAGGCAGGCAGCCTCAGGGGTGTACTTCATCCGCCTTCAATCCGGAAAGACATCAAAAACCCGTAAAATGCTTTTGATGAAATAGGGGCATTGGCGGTCCCGGGATGTTCAACTGCCTCAGAGAGTTGCCTCACTTTCAAACCGGGTGGGCGAGCCCGGAGGACCACAGAGCCGCGGGGATTGCATTCTTTCACCCGCAAGGGGCTTTCCGTCTTGTTTATCCCCTTGTACGAGGGGCTTACGCTCCCTCGCTATCGTTATGGCGCCCTACGGGCTCGAACAACCGGATTACCCACTTGATCTGAAAGAGAGTTTGATTTGTATGAGAGCTATAAAACGCCTGACCGCCACAAGATCCTGCCAGCCAGGCCCTGAGCGCCTTCTTCCATCCCCCTCCCACGCCTCCCGCGAGATTCTCGCATCAAATGCGGGCATCATACGGGAGGCGCGACCGAAACCCTATAAAGGGCCTTAAGGACCAAACTACATCGCTTTTCCTGCCAGGCCACACGCCGGAAGGCGGAAACAACCTTCGGCTTAACCTGCCCTGTCCCAAAGAGAGTTTTCTTTGATTGGCAGGGGTAAAGAACAAAGGCCATTAGCCAGCTTGAGGGCTGGGGCAGATATTTCCCTTGACTGATTTGGTGCCGCGCAGAAAATATGCC
>ERZ795030.3963-NODE-3963-length-15042-cov-7.426970_pt1 | contig 15042 bp, 18 predicted proteins | sample MGYA00375122_ERZ795030 | MGnify/ENA primary metagenome ERZ795030 (study PRJEB30165, sample SAMN05720146) | activated sludge metagenome | isolation source: anaerobic digester from wastewater treatment plant | place: Japan | collected 2015-04-20 ...
GATATAATGCTCAAAAGTCAGCCCTTGAAAATTATATTCAAGCTATGCAGAATGTTGATGATTACCAAGGTACAATTGATAAACTTCAAACTCAAATCAATGTTTTAGGTACTTCTTTTGAGGATATTAAAAACGATACAAGCGATACAAACGATAACTTAAATAAGCAAAAAGATATTGTCCGAGAAATGCAAGATGATATGAAGGATGCTCAAGAGAAAATTAATGACCTTGTTGATTTAACTGTCGATATGTTAAAGAAACAAAAAGAACTTGAAAAAGATAATCTTAAAGAACAGTTAGATGGATTTAAGAAAATTATTGACAAGAGAAAAGAATTAATTGATCTTGAAAAAGAACAACACGATTTTGAAAATGACATAGCAGAGAAAAATAAATCTGTATCAGAAATTCAACAAAATATTGATAATCTATCTCTTGATAATTCTTTAGAAGCAAATAAGAAAAGATCAGAATTAAATGAAAAGTTAGCAGACGAAAAGAAAAAATTAGATGATTTCTTATATGATAATGAAGTTAAAAAAAGAAAACAGGCATTAGATACAGAAGAAGAATTATATGAAGAAAAAATTAATAATCAAACTAAGATGATTGAAGAATATCTTAGTAAAGATGCTATACTTAGACAAGATGCTATTAATTTAATAAATAGTCAATCACAACAATTTTACAATGATTTATATAACTACACACAAACATATACTGAAATGTCTGAATATGAATTCAATAAATTATGGAACTCTGCTTATAATGCATTAAGAAGTTATGGCAACGGACAAATTGATGTATTAAATATTTTAGCATATCTTGATGGTCAATTAGCAGCAACAGAATATCAACTTAAGCAGATTGATGTACAAGTAAATGCAATAAAAAATAGTGCTGATAGTGCATCTGCAAGTCTTGGAAGCATGGCTGATGTTGCAGTACAAAAACTTAGTAATGTAAATCAAACACTTGCAAGCTTTAGAGATAAAATGAGTGGCGAGATAGAAACATACAATAATAATAAATCTTGGTCACTTGCTGTAAGACCTGATTTAGAATATCTAAGTAAATTGCCTAAGTATCATACTGGTGGACTTGTAGGTGGTACGTCACAAGGAAGTGAAATACTGGCAAAATTATTAACTGGAGAAGTAGTTAGTACACAAAGTCAAGCTGAAAATTTTGTATCAAAAACATTACCTAATCTATTTCAAGGCGCAATTAAACTTAGTAACAATATACAACAAAGCCCTAATGTCAGTATTAATATCAATGTTGAAGGAAATGCAGATGATACAACAATTAATAAGTTAAAATCAACTATACAAAATGTAGTAAAAGATACCTTTAGCGAAATTAACGGAAGTAAACGTAGATTTGGTGGAACTCTAAATGCAATAAAATATTAATAATTAAATAACCATGCTTATAGAGATATAGGCATGGTTATTTTTATAAGAAAGATGGTGAGTAAATGAGATTAGAGTGTGATTTTATTTTTGATGGATTACCATCTAGTGAATATGGATTACAAATATTATCATTAGGAACAGCACCTGATACAGAAACTTTAATACCAAATAAAGAATATATAAAAGTAAAAGCACCAAATGATACAAGATATAGAATTTTAAACGTATCAGAAGATGAACCTTTGACATTTAAATTACAATTGTTCTCTACTGAATGTACTACCGAAGATGAGTTTTTAGCTTCTAATAGAATTAAAGTAATTACTGATTGGATGTTTAATCAAACTGATTATAAAAAACTACAAATAATTAATTCAGAAATATCACATTTATATTTTAATTGTATTTTAAAAAATGCAACAAAACTTATGGTAGCACAGAATGTTTTTGGTATTGAATGCACTGTTGAATGTGATAGTGCCGGAGCATGGGAATTTGAAAAAACAAATAAATATGATTTTACTACAAACGGAAACGGTACAATATTTTTTAATAATATATCGTCAGATATAAAAGGATTAAGACCAATTTTAACAATTGAAATGTTTGAAGATGGAAATTTTAACATGACAAGCTTAACGACTGGTCAGCAAATTACAATTAATAATTTGAATATGACTGAAAAAATAACAATGGATTGTGATAATCAGATAATTTCAAGCAACTTAGATAAATACATATTTGATGATTTTAATGGCGAATTCTTATGTATGAAAAAAGGTTTAAACAATATTTCTGTAAGTGGAAAATGTAAAATAACAATGATATATCAAAATCAAGTAAAGGTGGGAAGTTAATGTTATTTAATTTTAAATATGATAAAAATACCAAAAGACCTAAAATGAAATTGTGTTATATGAATAAAAAAGTCATTGGTTATATGAACAATTTATTTAACCTTAAAATCTCCCCTACTTTTCTTGATATTTCTCCTATGAGTTTTACAATGAACCCGGATAATAAGCATTTTGATATCATTAAAAAACATTTATTGATTCATGTAGATGGCATGGGGTATTTTGTAGTAAAACAAGTATCACGTAGCAATAATGGATTAGAAGATGAAATCAGCGTTTCATGTGAAAGTTACGAATCAACATTAAGTGATGTTACTGTATCATTTGAAAATAAAACTTATATGATTTATGATGCGATAGAACCTGAAAAAACATTATTAGGAATGATAAGTAATGCTTGTAGATGGACTATAAATCATGTAGATGCTTCATTAATGGCTAGTGGAATGGGCAGGACATTTGATGATCTTGATAATATATCAATATATAATTTACTTATGACAAATATGAGTAATGCCTATAAATGTTATTTTATATTTGATACTGAGAATAAAACTATAAGTGCTTATTCAAGAGATTCAAATGACATTAAAACCAACATTGCATTTACATTTGATAATTTGCTTAAAAATGTCGAAATCAATCAAAATAAAGATGATATAGCTACAAAAATGTATGTATCGGGTGCAGATGGAGTAAGTATAAATAATGTAAATCCTATTGGTGATTCATGTTTGTATGATTTTACATATTATATGAATAATGATTATGGAATGTCTGGTGAATTAATTAATGCATTAACGGCATGGAATACAAAAGTAGAAAACGCAAAAGTTAATTATTCAGAATTAGTATTACAAAGACAAACCTTATCAGCAGGAATACAAACAAAACAATCTGAATTATCAGTTTTACAATCTGAGTACAAAACAATACAAGAAGCAAGAACGGCTGTAGTATCAAGCACTATGAGTGACGAAGATAAACAAGAAAGATTAGGTACATTATATTCACAAGAACAAACAGTAAATACAAATATCATTGCAAAACAATCTGAAATTAATACACTACAAATTACATATGATAATGTGAAAACTTCTTTAAAAGCAATTTCAGACAGCCTTGCTTTTAATAATACAGATAACTTTACTGTATCTGAACAAGAAGAATTACAAAACTTTATGATAAGTGGTGCAGATTATATTAATGAAGTTTTCATATACACATCAGAAACAACAGAATCACAAAAAATAGATATATCAAAACAATTAATGGATGAAGCTGAAAAAACATTTGAAAAATTATCAAATCCATGCTATGAATTTTCAATAGATATTATCAATTATTTGTATATGCCTGAATTTGAAAAGTTTGTAAATGATACTAATTTAGGTGTTTTAATGAATGTAAAAATTAATTCAAATACATGGGTGCAACCTAGATTATTAAAAATTGAATTAGACTATGATAATTTAGACAGTACAAAATTTGTGTTTAGTGATACATTAAGACTGATTGACGATATTCATGTGTTTGAAGATACTTATAACGCAGTTACTAAAACATCAAATAAAGTAGCTGTAACTGCTGCGTCATGGGATGAACCTAAGAAGAATGGATTTTATGATACTGTAAAAAGCTATATGACTGAAAGCCTATCATTAGCACAGCAAGAAATTATGAATAGTGAAAATCAAGAAGTTATGATTGGCTCTTATGGAATAATATGTCGTAAATTTAATTCTGAAACAGGAACTTATAAACCACATGAAATGAGAATAAATAATAATGTAATATGTTTTTCTCCTGATAATTTTCAACATGTAAAAACAGCATTAGGATATTTAAAATTTGGTGGTAATGATTATTATGGTTTAAATGCTGAAATATTAATTGGTAATTTATTAATTGGTAATGAATTGTTAATAAGTAATTCAAGTAACACATTTTCTGTTAATGGCAATGGTGCTACACTTATAAATGCTGATATGTCAATTGAAAATGAAATAAATAAAATATTACTCTCCCCTACTAATGGTTTAAAAATTCAAAAGAAAGATTCGACAACTTCAATTTGGGAAGATAAATTTTACACTGATACTGATGGTAATATAAAAGCAAAAGGTATTACACTTGAAGAAAGTAATGTCGGTGGGTGGGAAACTACATCTGTTGCATTTGTTTCTCCAACTGGTGACGATTTTATTAATTGTAATGGGTATGGTAAGCTTTCTTTATTCTCATGGACTCCATCTACTGCTACATTTGATGGAAATATTTATGCAAATAATTTATTATCAAATAATCAACCTGACAGTCAAAACATCTTTGTTAATGGTACAATGGGTGGTGATTGGCTTACAAATTCTAGTGTTGGGTATGGTAAACTCACTGATTTATGCGTAAATACATTAAGGGCTGGACTAGTAACAACAAATTATCTTGAAGCTAATTATGCAACAATAGGAAACCTTGATGCAGCCCTAGGAAGAATCGAAACACTTGAAACTAATAGTATTACAGCAAATGCCCTTGCGACAAACACAGCTTTAGTATATGGTGGCAAATTATATGTTGGTTCAACTTCAGACAGTAGTTTAATCCAGTCGATTTTAATTAACATAGACAATAGGACAGCAAGGCAATTATTGCTTGAAAGCACTAATGGTATTATGCTGAGAGGTAAAGAAAATGGCATTGTTATTGATAGTGGCACAAGACCAGACGGCACAGAAAACCCAACACAAATAAATAAATTAACAGTAACAGGTAAATCTCAATTTAATGGTGATATAATTGGAAACACCATATTAGCAGGAAATACATACCTAAATGGAAATGTTAGAGTAGTAGAAAACGGTATTGAATACAATGGTGTAACACAAAGTGTAGTTGTTGATGGTACAACGTTAGATATTAAAAATGGAATTATAATAAATGTTACATAGGTTCGTGCGGAAAGCCCACTCCTTTAGGGGTGGGATGGATAACTAAAGTAATTAATAATGGTTCATAAGAAAACATAATTATTCCCTCTTTCTTTTTTTTATATAATTATTATAAAACATTATGTTTTAAAAGTAAAACATTTTGTTTTAAAAACTATAAAAAAAGTTTTGAAAATAAAACATAAAAAGTATTGACATTTTAAAATATATGTGGTATTATATAGTTAAGAAAAAAGGATAACTAATCCTACATAAAAATATAATTAAATTATTGGAGGAGAATTTTTATGCATAAAAGAATTTTTGCAAGTTTATTATTGACAGTTTTTGCTTTAGGTTTTGCCGGATGTACTGAAGATGAGTCTAGTAGTTCTAAGACAGAAAAAAAAGAAACAAAATCAAGCGTGTCGGTAACAGAAATAGCAGATACAAATAATGAGATGGAAAATATAAAAACCACACAACCTAATCCATGCAATATTGTAAAAGAAGTAGACGATGGTAATGACTATTCTATTGGGTTGTTATTGACAGACTGGAATACTTCAATTAGTGATATTCCAGAAATTGATCCATCACTAGATTATGTATCAGAGATAAATAAAACAACAAGGCATCTTGACAAAACAAAAGGGAACATACTTATTACAGATGAATCTGGTAAAATGATATATAAAGAACATATTATATCAAACACAATTTCTTTATATTCAAATGAAGAAGAAAAAAGTAAAATAACTCAAAAAATCATATCAGAGTATGATTTGCCATCAGAATATACCACACAAGAATACCCAATAGAAATAAATTTTCAGTTTGGATATGTAGAAAAATATGATGGAGATGTGTCTATTAGTCTTCGCAATAATAGTACAGTTATCGTGGTTGCAAATACAAAATAATAAAATTAAATAATACAAAACAAAAGCACTTAGATTAATTCCTAGGTGCTTTTTTGTATGTTATGAAAGGAATATTATGGACGAAATTAAAGTTTTAAATATGGTTGTAACAATGTTAAGTGAAATACCAATACAGGGTAAATATGCAGAAACATATGGAAAATGTTTAAATACACTCGTTGTCTTGCAGAAAGAAATAGAAAAGAAAAATACTCCTACAGAAAGTGGTGATTAAATGATAAGTACATATAAAGAACTTGAACCTGCTAAAATGCTTCAAGGTTCTAGTATAGAAATGAGATGTAGCTTTGTAGATGAAGTAAATAATACAAAAATTCCAGCAGACATATCTGAATATGATTGTTGGTTTGTTTTATATCCATATAGCCAAGAAGATTATGCTCAGTTTATAAAAAAATGCAGTTTAGTTACAGGAACGAGTCATACGATGTCAGTTTATTTATTAAGTGAAGAAACAAAAAACTGGCAAGGTGGCTATACGTTTGAATTCGTACTAAAAGATTTAAATGGAGAATTTATAAAAAACTCAAGAGGCGTTTTAACTGTATTAAAATCAAACGTTAATACAATATAGGAGGCGATATAATGAGTATAACAGGTACAGGAACGTCATCAGATCCGTTTATGGTACACACAGCACTGGAATTAAGAGAGGCACTTACACTGCTTGACGGTTCATATGTAAAGATGGCAAATAATATTGATTGTAATGACGATTGCAGGCGATGGAATACTCTTAATGTTAAAGCATCATACTTACTGATGAATAACAAAGATTTACTAAACATTTATGCAACTGATGGAGCTATTGTGTTTAACAAAGCAAGCGGACTGTTTAAAATCCAAAACGGAAGGATATTAAATCTAACATTGTTTGATAGTGTTTTTAATGTGTCAAACATAAATTCCGAAGGAGCTGATGTTGACAAATACAATAACGTTTTGTATGACGTTGCTATAAAAACTACAATAACAGGATGCGGAAGTGGAAATTATATTTTTAATAGGGGCACATATTTTGATTATACACATTTGGAAGTAAAATCAACGTTGTCTAATAGCTCTCATCATTTGTTTTACAATGCTACAGTTTCAAATCAAGGCGCATTGTTTAATGACTCATGGATTGAAGCAAAAACAAACAATGCAGATGCGACAGGGCAAGTATACCCTTTTGGTATTTGCGGAAATTTCAGAAATTCACTCGCTGAAGTTCAAACAGTCATTGAATGCACGTCAGCGAGTTATGCACTTGGGTCAAATTCAAGTGCAACAAGTTCTGTATTTGAACTAAAAGGCAATCCGAATCATCAATTTAACTATCTTTCCGCAAGCTCATCGGGTGTAAATCCATTTAACGCCGGCGAAATGACAATAAAAAATCCGAGAACATCAGAAAAACCGTGCTCAACTGCACAGATACGCAACTCTGCGTACCTTAACAGCATAGGATTTCCAAACACAAGGGTGGTGTAGTGGATGGCTACATGGTACTGCAATGACGTAGATTTACCCTACATTGACGGATGGCGGAATACAGATTATGCAGGAGCAGAACCGTATTTGTTATGGCAGTGCAAAGACGATGCATTACCATATAAGCAGGGATGGAAAGAGATACCCGAAGTTGTTGAACCTTGCCCAGCTTTAACATGGGTGTGTAATGATAAAAGACTACCGTATAAGCCTATGTGGAGAAAAATTGAATTCTTTACAACTCTTAATTTTCCACTACTTGATTATGAAATACAATTAGTTACAGGGTTAGATTATGAAATACAAACTCCAGCAGAAGCTGTAAATTTAACAACAAGAGTTTTTGAAGATGAAAATAAAGTATATGCTTATAAGGGATTAAATAAACAAATAACCATAGATACAACAAATAACACAACAATAATTTGGCTTAATAAGATGTTTGCTTTTAACGACTCGTCTGTAACGGTAAAATTAGGACAATTTAAGCATGGTGAACAAGAAAAAATACAATTATTTTTAAGTGATGTTATTCCTGAAGAATGGGGATTAGAACATTTTTATGACCAAAATTTAGTTATGCCTTATTCAGAAACATCATTTAATGTAACTGAAAACATAACAAGATATATGGGAATAGGATTTGCACATGCTACTGTTGGAATTATATCGGTTTATATAGATGATATGAGGGTGATTTAAAATGAATGAAGCAGAACAAATTCTTGATTTTGAAGTTAAGTTTGTAAGAACTATAGAGTATGAAATTAATGTACACAATCTTGTAAAACCAAAAGAAAAACAATAACACAAATAATGGTACATTTGGCGGAGAAAATGAATAATAAGTATGAAAGAAAAGAAAAAATGAAAGATGCGAAAGAAAGAAGGTTTACTATGAATATAATACAACAAATAGCAGTAGGAAGTAGCTGTTATAAGAGTGGTGGCAGAATTAACATAAGAGGATTAATGCTTCATTCCGTAGGCTGTAATCAACCTAAAGCAGAAGTTTTCGCCAATCAGTGGAATCGTTCTGATGATGTATGTTGTCATGGAGTAGTTGATGGTGAAAAAGCAATACAGACATTACCTTGGAACTATAGAGGTTGGCATTGTGGAGATTCTGGAAATAATACTCATATCGGTATTGAAATGACAGAACCAAGTCAGATACATTATACAAAAGGTTGTACATTTACTTGCGATAATATTCCAGTAGCAAGAGAACAAGTAAGACGTACATATGTAAATGCGGTTGAGTTATTTGCTTTTTTATGTACAAAATATGGTTTAAATCCAATTACAGATATTTGTTCACATAATGAAGGCAGACAAAAAGGGATAGCAAGCAGCCATAAACAAACTGTGGCGTAATATAGTAATATATTATGTAAAACTCGTCTAAACGTGGAAAGTCCTTGTGAATACAGACAAGGATAACCAAGTGCTAAATACTTATAATTAATAAAAATGTAAATCACTAAAGGAGGTGTATTATGTTAATATTAAAACCATATGAAAATGAATGTTATGATTTTTACATACAACGAATTTTATCATCAAGACAAAATATTAAAGTAGAAGGTTTAACTCATAGGCATCATATTATCCCCAAATGTGTTGGTGCACTAATGAGCCATCAAATTTAATTTATCTTTATCATCAAGAGCATTATGAAACACATAGATTGTTAGCATTAGAAAATCCTAGCAATCACAAATTACAATACACATGGTTCTTAATGGCTCAGTCAAAACAAAAATCTGGTTATAAGGTATCTGTAAATGCTGATGACTATGACGAAGTAATGAAACGCTGTTCTGAACTCTCTAGGAAATTATTAACAGAACATCCTATTTACGAGGTAGGAAAAAACAATCCGATCTCTCGTTCTGTAAAATGTATTGAAACACAACAAATATTTGACACATGTAAAGATGCTGCTATATATGCTGGTATTAAAGGTAAACGTGGTGGTTGTAAAATCAGTGAAAACTGTAATGGAAACCGTCTATCTGCTGGAAAACATCCTGAGTTTCAGTATAGATTACATTGGAAATATGAAAATAATTAATTATAAGTTAAAAGCTAAACGACTATCGAAAACATAACATAGGAGAAACATCTATGTGAAGAAGTGAGTAGAGTAGGTCTAAGTAGACCGAAAAGACGAGCGTCTTGTGTTTGGTAATAGAATACAAGATGGTGATATAGTCTTATCTATATGGTAACATACAGAAGTTCATAAGAGAACTGTATAAATCTAACGAATTTATATGAAAATAATGAGCGATCCCGAGCATTTATGGAATCAATTAGGAATTGGGTATACAATGGATGGGTTTAGAAGCGATGTAAAAACTAAAATGAATGGTGCGAATATTACATATATAAATAAAGATACTTCTGCAAAACAGATTTATCGTATAAGAACATCATATGAAGATGTTAAATCACAAATAGGAGCTTATTCTAATTTAGAGAATGCTATTAAAATTTGTAATACGCCGTATAAAGTTTTTGACTGGAACGGTAATTGTGTGTATTCTTCACTTGGTGATGCTACAGAAAAACCAAAAGTAGAAAACACAAATACACAAGAATCACAACATGGTGTTAATCCTGTTCTTGTATGGGATTATCAGTATGATAAAAAGATTAAAGAATTACAGCAAATCTTAAGAGATAAAGGCAACAATATTGGTGTAGATGGTATTGCTGGCAATGAAACCTATAATGCTGTTAAAAAGTATACCATTGAAATGTATGACAGAGGACAATTGACAAAATGGGTTCAAGAAAGATTAAATTCATTAGGATTTAATTCTGGGTATGCAGATGGATATGCTGAACCACAAACCATGAATGGAATAGCAAGATTTCAAGAACATTATGGGGTAGGCGTTGGGTTCTTAGGTGGTTCAGATTGGTATTATTTAATTAGATAATTAACCAAGTCAACATTAAACTTAATCTTACAGAAAGTGCAGGTATATTATTATTAATAAAAACACTAACGAATTTAATATCTTTATTTTTATCCTCATGCTTTGTCTAGTATGGGGATTTTGCTTTATCATTTTGAAAGATAATCAGACAGTGGAAACAACCCAAACAAAGAAAAAAGAAGTAACACATGAATTATGCATAGTAACACAGCTACCAAAAACAATACGTAAAACTACAACTACAACACCAATTACAACGTCTAGTAACGTCACAATGACATCTTTAAGTGAAACTAGTATAACTTGTACACCAATTACAGAAACGATTGTAGTGCCTGTAGAATGTGCTACAGAGTACGTTGAAATTGTAGAAGAAACTCTTACGTCTGATTTAGTATGTAATGTGGAAACGGTTGAAATTGAAAATATGGATGCGGATTATTCAACTTGCAACATAAGCGAAGAAGAAATTACTCTTATTGCTTCAGTGGTAGAAACAGAGTGGAATTCCACTTTTGATGGTAAAGTTCTTGTGGCTATTGTAATTTTAAATCGTATAAATTCAAGTAAATTTCCAAGCTCTGCTTATGATGTATTATATCAGCAAGGACAATTTAGTGCTGTATATTCAGCCGGAACACCAAATGAAGAAACCAAAAATGCGGTAAGAGATGTTTTTAGTGGTAACTATCATGGTTACGATTGGCTAGTTGGTGAAGCTTTATATTTTTGTAATAGTTCATGTGATTTTAGTTCATGGGCAACGTTATTACATACAGACAGCTATAATGGTTATACACATAAATTTTACAGATAAAGGATAAAGGAAGTGATTATATGGGTGCTATAAGTAATTTATTTAAGAAAATAACTGAGTTAATAAATGTAAAAAGTATCATTACAATTATATTAACAATTGTATTCGGTGTATTGTCTGAACGTGGAGATATTACATCTGAACAATTTTTAACAGTATTTACTGTGGTAATATCTTTTTATTTTGGTACACAACTACAAAAGAAAAGCAATGACTCTAATAATATGTAATAATACGGAACGGAGAAATTAACATGATAGAAGAAACAACAGAAAGACTTAAAGAATTGGAAGTAAAATATGACAATATGGATAGGTCAATTAGTGAAATAAAAACTGATGTAAGTAATCTAAAAAGACTCACTACGGCAGTAGAAGTCATTGCATTAAAAACAACTGCGGTAAATGAAAAAGTAGATAAGATAGATACTCGTTTAGATAAAATAGAAACAGAACCAAGAGAGGATTTTAGACAACTTAAAAGAACTATTGTAAGTTGTGCGTGTACTACGGTTATAGGTGCTTTAATTGGTGCTATTTTAGCTTTAATAATTAAGTAAAATATAAAAGAAAGGTGAGTTTTATATGATAAATATTGGCGGTGGCGTACTATACGATGGTACAAATATAGAAGAAATAGAAGTAAGATATGGTACAGACATGAGCGTGCAGGCTATTGGTAGTGGTACATATAAGGTTATGGGTAAGTTAGCATCTGATATGAATTATACAGAATTAACAGGTGTCGCTATAGGGAATAACTTCCCTGCTGCTACAGAGATTAAAGATGAACAAATTTATACATACGATGTTTCTACGCTATCATACATAACAGTTTCAGGTGTTACAGGATTTACAAAAATTAAGGCAATAGTTGTAGCTAAATAAAATTAAAATTAAAAAAGAAGGTGATTAAATGGATATAAGTACTTTAGGGGCAGCTAAAAGTTATACTGACTCAGTTATTAATGGACTTAGTATATTAGTAGGTAAAAATTGTGAAATATCAAATATTGAAGTATTACCAAATGGAAATAAGATAACATTTACATGGTGGGATAGTAATAATGTTCAGCAATCAAATGATATTACAGTTTTAAATGGTGAACAAGGCATACAAGGTGTTTCAATAACCAATGTAGAGATAAATGAAGAAAACCATTTAATTCTTACATTGTCAGATTCAACAATAATAGATGCTGGTGAGATTGTCAATGATGTAACCAATTATGAGGATTTAGATAATAAGCCAAAAATTAATGGCATTGAATTAATTGGAAATAAATCAACATCTGATTTAGGGATTGAAATTCCGACCGTAACAAACGATCTAACAAGTGTATTAAAATCAAATTATGATACTGCTTATACACATAGTCAATCTACACATGCTCCTGTCAATGCAGAAGCAAATGTTCAATCAGATTGGAACGAAACAAATAATGCGTCAGATGCTTTTATAAAAAATAAACCAACTTCTCTACCCGCTTCAGATGTGTCGACATGGGCAAAAGAACCAATTAAGCCGACATATACTGCAAGTGAAATTGGGCTTGGTAATGTTGATAACACATCTGATTTAGACAAACCTGTATCTACAGCAACAAGTACGGCTTTAGGTAATAAAGTAGATAAAGTAACAGGGAAAGGATTATCAACAAACGATCTAACAAATACATTAAAATCAAATTATGATACTGCTTATACACATAGTCAATCTACACATGCTCCTGTCAATGCAGAAGCAAATGTTCAATCAGATTGGAATGAAACAGATAATGCGTCAGATGCTTTTATTAAAAATAAACCAACTTCCTTACCTGCTTCAGATGTAAGTTCATGGGCAAAAGCAACTAATAAACCAACTTATAGTAAATCAGAAGTTGGCTTAAGTAATGTTGATAATACATCTGATTTAGACAAACCTGTATCTACGGCAATGAATAACGCTCTTGCATTAAAAGCAAACATTACAGACTTATATGCATTGGGGATAGATTATGATAATGGAACATCGGGATTAGCAGCAACCAATGTTCAAACAGCAATAAATGAATTAAACACCAATAAAGCTACAACAACAGCATTGACAGCACATACAGGAAACGCAGATATACATGTTACCGCAGCAGATAAAACAACATGGAACGATAAATACGTCTTGCCGACCGCTACAGCAGACTTGCTAGGCGGTGTAAAAATTGGAAACGGAATAAGCATAACCGATGGAAAAATAGGTTCGACATGTACAACAAAGACTTATGGGAAAGCAATTGAAACTGAGGGTTGGTATAGAATATGCGATCTTGATGTGGTACGAACCGACAAAACAGCTGTAATAATGTTAAACCGGAATTACACTAATACAGAGAATGAGGCGTACATTATATCATTTTGCTATTCGCACAATAAACCAGTTTTTAATTTAATTAACAGTAGTGTCGGAAGTAGGGGCATTACAAAAATTAGAGTTGTGTATAATGCAAACTCAACATATAGTACACACATGTATTTGGAAATGTATTATGCATTAAATGTTAAAAATACAGTATCATCAGCTATATTTTATAACTCAGCCGAGACACAACGATTTATTCCGGTTAATTTTACAGATGGAGAAATTCCATCAGGATATAGTAAAAAAGAATTTGATTTAACTAGCTCAAAATTGTTATCATTTTCTCCTGTTCCTGCAACATTAACATCTACCGGAACAGCAGGTGAGATTGCGTATGATACTAATTATTTATATATGTGTACAGCAACAAATACATGGAAAAAGACAGCTTGGGGTGCAGATGTTTATTCAACAACGGAAACTGTAGTTGGTACATATAATGGTAAACCGTTATATAGAAAAGTAGTTGATTGTGGAGCATTGCCAAATACCGCAGGTAAAAGTGTTACACACAATATATCAAATATAAATATAATTACTAGTATGTCCGGCACAAGCTGGAATGATGCTGGTAAAAAAATACCACTACCAACAGTTAGTCTATCGTATCCAATAAGTGTATCAGCTGATAAAAGCAAAATATCCATAACAACATCATCAGATAGAAGTGATTTTACAAATAGCAATGTTATAATAGAATACACAAAAACAACGGATTAGGGGCGATAATCAATGATGTGGGTGAAATTAGACGGCGAAAATCACTGAAGATGAAGCTGTAGAGGTATTTGCTGTGTTGGATGAATATTATCCAATAGAAACACCAGTAGTATAAAAACATAATAGGAGCATCGAGATTAATTTCTCTTTGCTCCTATTTTTTTTACGACTTGACTTTACAAATACACTATGATAAAATTATAAATAAAAAGACGTGATAAAATGCCTTTAAAACAAATGAGAACAAAAAAAGGTATTAAACAAAATCAAATAGCAGATTTTTTTGGTGTAACTAGACAAACTGTTTCTGATTGGGAACATAAAAGAAAAAGACCGTCACAAGAAACATGGCAGTCTTTGATTAATTATTTAAATTCATGAATGTGTTTTTATAAAATTTATTTTATCCTCTATTAGCAACGTAAATTCTTTTAAAAGTCTTTCTGCGACTCTTGCAAACAAAGAGTCTAATTCTGATTATAAAAATTTTCATTCATATCTATTTATCTCCCATATAGTCATAATCATGACC